>Ga0207421_10000717_pt1 | contig 42923 bp, 33 predicted proteins | sample SodLakKL_010_SED_4_FD_187542 | JGI IMG/M metagenome (GOLD analysis project Ga0207421, IMG submission 187542) | Alkaline sediment microbial communities from Lake Tanatar, Kulunda Steppe, Russia - 8KL_010_SED (SPAdes) (version 2) | ecosystem: Environmental > Aquatic > Non-marine Saline and...
CGGCAGGGTACCAACCACCGTTGTCGGCCAAGGGGGGTCGGCGGTGTGGTCCGGACGGCCGCCGCGGCGGCATGGACCGGCGAGCCACGAGGTAGGGTCCCGACCGCGGAACCGGGCACGGCCGACCACCGGGGGCGCTGCGTCGGTCCGCTGCCACCACCCGACCATCGAGATGGAGGGGTCCGTGCTCGTCGATGTCCCTGTCCGCTGGCTCCTCGGTGTGGGGGGCGCGTTGCTGGCGCTGGCCGGGTTGGGCGTCGGGCTGCCCGCCGGGATCGCCGGGGCGCAGACCCAGGCGGAGCGCGAGCTGTCCGAGGCGCGCGCGGCACTGGAGCGCATCGGCGCCGAGGTGGCGGACGCCGATCGTGAGGTGAGCACGCGGGAGGCGGCACTGGCCGACGCCGAGGACCGGCTCGCGGCGATCGAATCGATCGTCAACGACGTCGCCGCCGAGGTGGAGCGGCAACGGGTCGTGGTGCACGACGCCCAGCGTCGCCTCACCGAGGTCGAGCAGGACCAGGCCGAGCTGGAGGCGGCCTTCACCGGACGCGTCGCCCGGCTGTTCAAGCAGGGGCCGGACCTGACCTTCGAGGCACTGCTGAACGCCGAGGCAGCTGACGAGGTGATCGCCCGGACCGAGTTGCTCGACCGGGTGCTCGCGGGCGACCAGGTCGACATCGAGCGTCTGACGGCGATCGAGACCGCCGTGCTGGCGCAGCGAGCCGTCGTCGTCGCCGAGCAGGAGCGGCTGGAGTCCCAGCTGGCGGAGCAGGAGGAGATCCTGGCCGAGGTCGAACAGCTGCGACGCAGCCGCGCGCTGGCAGCCGCCGATGCGCGACAGCGGGCACGGGACCTCGCGGTCCAGCGGGACGACCTCGAGGCAGAGGAGGAGGAGCTGGCAGCCCTCGTCGAGCGCCAGCAGGCGGCGGCGCGGCGGGCCGAGGAGGAGCGCAGGGCCGAGGAGCAGCGCCGGACCGCCGAGGAGAGGCGCCAGACGGTCCAGCGGCCTGCGAGCCGTGCGGCGACCACCACGGCCACCGGCGGCTACGTCTGGCCGATGTGTGCCCCCGTGACCTCCGAGTACGGCCCACGCTGGGGGCGCATGCACCGGGGCATCGACCTGGGAGCCCCGACGGGCACGCCCATCCGCGCGATCAGGGCCGGCACCGTCATCTTCGCGGGCTGGCAGGGCGGCTATGGGCAGATCACGCTGGTCGACCATGGGAACGGGGTGGTGTCCGCCTACGCCCACCAGAGCCGGTTCGCGGTCGGTCAGGGCGCGCGCGTCGCCCAGGGCCAGGTCATCGGCTACGTGGGTACCACCGGCAACACCACCGGTGCCCACCTCCACCTGGAGACCCGGGTGGGGGGCACGGCGGTGAACCCGAGGCAGTACCTGTCCGGCTCGCCCTGCTGAGGCGTCGACCCCGAGCAGTGGAGCTGCGCCCGCCACCGTCGCTCACCCTGGTGCGCGGACCGGCCAAGGGCGACATCCCGGGGGCCGAAGGCGTACGCTGCCCTCGATGGCGGATACCCATGGGCGGTACGAGGAGCTGGCGGTCGGGCACGTGCTCGGCGGCCTGACCGCCAGGCAGTCCGCGGAGTTCCGCAACCACCTCCACAGCTGTCCCGAATGCCGCACCCGCGTGGCGGAGTTGCACGGCATCGCGGACGACCTCGCGGCCGCCGAACGCGACGAGCGCGCTCGCACACCGCTCCGCACCGAGGTCACCCGGCGGGCGGAGCCGGAAGGCGACCCGGTCGGCGTGTCCAGGATCGGGGTCGGTCACGTGACCGTGGCGGTGCTGGTCGTGCTCGCCTTGGCGACCGCGATGGCGTTCTGGAACCTGCACCTGCGCAGCACCGCGTCCGCCTACCTCGGTGTGGTCGAGGCCCAGGGGGAGGCGCTCGCCCGCTTGGCCACGGGGATCGAGCTGGAACCGGAGCTGGCGGCCGGGCTCGAGGGGCGGGTGGTCACCGACGGCGAGCACGTCACGCTGAGCTTGGCCGGACTCGATGAGCTCGGTGAGGGGGAGCGGCTGGTGGCGTGGTTCGACGGTGCCGAGGACCCCTCCGCCACGCCGCCGCGGGTCCTGGCCGGGCCCGGTGAGCTGCAGGACGGGACCGTCGCCGCATCGCTGGAGGTCGCCGAGGCCACGGGTCTGAAGGTGACTCGGGAGGTCGGGATCAGTCAGCGCGAACCCGAGGGGCCGGTGCTCGTCGAGGTCGTCCTGGTCGTGACGAACGAGCGCTGAGCCCACCCGCTCCCCGGATCGGCTCACTCGCGGTCTTCCGGGTCCTCGTCGAAGTAGTCCAGTCGGTCGATGGGCATGACCACCGCGGAGAGCACGTTGGTGAGGTGGGCGACGATGCGCTTGAGGTAACGGGCGGCCAGGGCGCGCCCGACGGCGTAGAGGCGGTCGTCCTCACCGCGCACCAGTAGCGACACCGTGGTGTCGAACTCGTCGAGGAGTTCGTCGCCGCGGACCAGCAGTTCGGTCGCGCGCTCGTGATCGCGGGCGGAGAAGATCTCGGCGGTGTCGGCGATCATCTGGGAGACCTCGACCCGCAGCTCGCGCCACGCGGGGAAGTCCGAGAGATCGACGCCGTCCTTGCCGAGGTCGCGCAGGTTCTTGCCGTAGTCCCCGATCCGCTCGATGTCCTTGACGATCGACATATAGACCAGGATCGCCGGGGTGTCGATCGCGCCGACGACGCTGGCGTGGACGACCAGGTCGCGGCGGATCTCGCGCTCACCGTCGTTGACCCGTTGGTCGGTGGCCTTGATCTCGCGCTTGACGGTCTTCCAGTCGACGCCATCGAGGAGGATCGACATCGCCAGGTCGAACACGATGCGATCATCGGCGAGCATGCGCTGGATGATCTGTTCGATGTTGTCGAGGCGGTCGTCGCTGGCGGTGCTGCGTTTGAACCCGAAGGCCATGTCGGCTCTCCCTGTCGATCAGCTGAGCAGGAACACCCCGAGGACCGGGACCACGATGAACAGCCCCACCACGTAGCCAAGCACGAGGCTGCGTCGCTCCGTGGCGACATTCGCGGTCCAGATGGCGGCGCGGAGCGGGAGGTCACGGATCACCGGGACCGGGTAGATGATGGCGATGGCCAGCAGGTTGAACAGGGTGTGGACCAGCGCGATCGTGAGGCCTTCGGGGCGCAGGACCGCGAGTGACGCCAGCAGTGCGGTGATCGTGGTTCCCACGTTGGCGCCCAGGGTGATCGGATACACGTTGCGCAGGGTCAGGATCCCGGCAGCTGCCATGGGCACCAGCATCGCGGTGGTGATGCTGGAGGACTGCACCGCCACGGTCACCACGATCCCGACCACGATCCCGATAGCGCCGCCACCCTTGCCGATCCAGGTGTTCATGGCCTGCTCGATGCCGCCGGCGACCAGTTGGCGCATGTTCTTGGTGAGCAGCCCCAGAGCGGCGAAGATGGCGCCGAGCCCCAGTAGCAGCAGCAGGATCGCGAGCACCACGGTCGGGAGCGGGAGGCGGTTGACCAGGTCCTCGATGAAGCCGACGGGCACCTTCACCGCCGTGCGGATCGGACTGGACCCGATCTCGCTGACCTCGGTGCCGCGGAGCCGCTCGGTCAGCCACGTCGCCGAGTTGGTCAGCACGTTGGTCGCGAGCTCCAGGGGGAGCAGGATCGCGACGGAGAGCAGCTTGAAGTAGTCGTGGAGGGTGGCCGCGGCGAAGCCGAGGCGGAACTCGTTGGGTCGGCGGATGTTGCCCAGGGCGGCAAGGGTGTTGGTCACGGTCGTGCCGATGTTGGCACCCATGATCATCGGCACCGCGAGCGCCAGGGGGATCGTGCCGGCACCGACCAGGCCCACGATCGCGGAGGTCGAGACGGACGACGACTGCACGAGGACCGTGAACAGCAGCCCGGCGAACAACCCGGAGATGGGGTTGGCCACCCGGTCCAGCAGCCCGCTGGTGAAGTCCTCACCGAGCCCGGCGATCCCGACCTCGAGGAGTGCCACCCCGATGAGGAACACGTAGAGGAGGAGCAGGACGAACAGTGCCCGGACTGGCGGCGGGACGGTGCGACCGCCGAGGGATGAACGGGGTTCGGACGCCACTCCGGCAGCTCCCACGACGGATGTGGACGGCAGACTCGCAGAACCGGGCCGCAACCTGCAAGTCAGTGGACGGTACGGCCACGTTCACCCGCCGTTCACGTCCGAGCACCCGGAGCAGACGCGCCGGTCGGCGCCCCGGTGTCGACATGCCACGGGCGCGGCCCTCGGCCGCGCCCGTGGTGGTGCTGGATGGAACCTCTGGCACCGTCACACCGGGGTGGTTCGGCTCGGTTACGGACCGACGCACCGGTGGCGTGGCGTCGAGCGGGACGAGTTCCCGACCGATGCCGTTGGCGGTACCTGACTGGGAGTCGCTGGAGCGGTCCAGCGCCGGCCTCAGCGGCCAGGTACCTCCAGGGTCCCGCGATGATGACTACTACTCAACGGACCACCTCCTTCCTCTGGTGCCGGGCAGAGAACCACATCCGGCCTCGGCATGCCAGCACGTGAGGGGCACCTCGGCTGCCGCGGCCGCGACCTTGGCCCGGTTGGCCCCGACGCAGCCGCACCGCTACGTTGCGCCGCGCACTCCGGGCACGTAGCTCAGTGGGAGAGCGCTGCCTTCACACGGCAGAGGTCAGAGGTTCGATACCTCTCGTGCCCACCCCGACGGGCCCCCGCCGGTCCTGCGACGACGCCGCTCGGCGGGGGTCCGCTCGATCGCCACCGGTACCGGTCGTCCGGCCGCAGTGGCCGTGGCCTCTCGGGCCAGGGCAGGCCTACGGTGACGAGATGACGATCGTCACTGGACCCAACCCCCGGCTGCGCTTCGTCGAACGCGCGCTGCGCGGCTTGGCCATCGGTCGCTCACCCGTCGAGCCCGAGGTCGCCGCGCTCGACGAGTTCCTGGTCACCGACGGCGTGGCGGTCGACATCGGAGCGGGGTTCGGGCTGTACACCCTCTCCTTCGCCGCCCAACTCGGTCCAGCGGGCCGGGTCCTGAGCTTCGAGCCGTTACCCGGCCCTCACGGCTTCCTGCGTCGGGTGATCCGTTGGTTGGGGGCGGCCAACGTCACCCTCTCCCAGCAGGCGGTCGGTGATCACGGCGGGGGAGGCGAGATGAGCCTGCCGAGGCGGCACGGGCTGCCCGTGCACGGTCGTGCCTTCTTGGCTGGTGAGGCCGACGGCCCGGGCTCCAACGCCGAGTTCCATGCCGAACGTCCGGTGCCGGTCACCATGGCGACGCTGGATGCCAGGGTGCGGGCGGCGGGACTCGACCGGGTCGACGTCATCAAGATCGATGTCGAAGGGTACGAGCCAGCCGTCCTGCGTGGCGCCGAGTGGACCCTGCGGACGTTCCGTCCAGCGCTGCTGCTGGAGATCGAACATCGCCACCTCGACCGGTTCGGGGCCGAGCCTGCCGAGGTCGTGGCGTGGCTCCGCGATCACGACTACGACATGGCCACGCTGCAGGACGGACGCTGGCACCCCGTCGATCACGTCACCACCCACCACCGCAACTACCTGTTCACCCCCTGCTGATCGATCTCCCCACGGCCCGGCCACGCCTGCGGGGGTGTCTGGTCCACCGCGGGCCGGGGACTACCCTCGCTGTCCGCGCGAGGTGCCGCCACTCGCGCCACCGAGGAGCGTCACGTGAGCCAGACCATCACCGTCCACCACGGCGACCGAAGTGCCGTGCTCGATCCCGGCACCACCGCCCTGCAGGCGCTGAAAGCCCTCGAGGCGATCCGCGGCGCGATCGTCGCCGCCGAGGTCACCACCCCGGACGGGGTGACGCAGGAGTGGGACCTGGACCGACCCGTGCCCGACGGTGCCACCGTGGCCGGGATCAACGCCGACACCGAGCAGGGTCGGGCGATCCTGCGCCACTCCACGGCCCACCTGATGGCCCAGGCCGTCACCGACCTGTTCCCCGGGGCCAAGTGGGCGATCGGACCGCCCATCGAGGACGGGTTCTACTACGACTTCGACGTGGCGAGTCCGTTCACGCCCGAGGACCTCGAGCGCATCGAGGCGCGCATGGTCGCGCTGGCCCGTGAGCGTCAGCGCTACGTGCGCGAGGAGATCCCCGAGGCGTCGGCGCGCGAGGAGTTCGCCGACCAGCCCTACAAGATCGAGATCATGGACCTCGTCGGTGATGGGACGATCGTGAGCGCCGTCGACACCGTCGCTCCCGATGCGCCGGCTGGCGGCGTCGACGCCGCAGCCTCGGACGCCGCGCCGACCTACACCGTCTACCGCAACGTCCGTGACCTCGACGACGGCAGCACCGAGGTGGCGTGGTCGGACCTGTGCCGCGGCCCCCACGTGCCCTCAACCGAGCGCATCCCGGCCTTCACCCTGCTGCGCAGCGCCGGCGCCTACTGGCGGGGGCGCGAGGACCAGCCGATGCTGCAGCGCATCTACGGCACGGCGTGGGAGTCCAAGAAGGCGCTCAAGGCCCACCTCGAGCTCCTCGAGGAGGCCAAGAAGCGCGACCACCGCAAGCTCGGCCGTGAGCTGGAGCTCACCCACCATCCCGACGAACTCGGTCCCGGTTTGTCGATCTTCCTGCCCAACGGCGCCCTGGTCCGCAAGCAGATGGAGGACTGGATCCGCGACGAGACCCTCAAGCGCGGCTACCTCCCGGTCTACACCCCGCACATCGCCAAGGAGGACCTGTGGCGGATCTCGGGGCACCTCGAGAACTACGAGGAGCTGATGTACCCGGGCATGGAGCTCGATGACGCCGGTGCGGCCTACCGGCTGAAGCCCATGAACTGCCCCTTCCACATCCTGGCCTTCACCTCCCGGACCCGCTCCTACCGCGAGCTGCCCCTGCGGATCTCCGAACTCGGCACCGTCTACCGCTACGAGCGCTCCGGGGTGGTCAACGGGATGCTGCGGGCCCGGGGCTTCACCCAGGACGACTCCCACATCTTCTGCCGCGCGGACCAGGTCGTCGACGAGGTGGTCGGCTGCATCGAGTTCGCCCGCGACCTCTACGCCGCCTTCGGTCTCGGCGAGCCCTCCCGGGTGGCCGTCTCGACCCGACCCGACGCCAAGGCGATCGGGACCGACGAGCAGTGGGCCTACGCCGAGAAGGCCCTGGTGGAGGCGGCCGAGCGGTCCGGCTACCACTACCAGATCGATGCCGGCGAGGGGGCCTTCTACGGCCCGAAGATCGACATCCACGCCCGGGACGCCATCGGGCGCGAGTGGCAGCTGACCACGATCCAGGTGGACTTCAACCTGCCGGAGCGCTTCGACCTCTCCTACGTCGGCGACGACGGCGCCAAGCATCGACCCTTCATGGTGCACCGGGCGCTGTTCGGGTCGATCGAGCGGTTCTTCGCCGTGATGGTCGAGTCCTTCAACGGCGCGTTCCCGACCTGGCTCGCCCCCGAGCAGGTCCGGGTCGTGCCCGTCGCGGCGGAGTTCGATGGCTACGCCGGTGAGGTGGTCGAGGCGTTGCGCGCCGACGGGGTCCGGGTCCACCTCGATGCCGGTGACGGCACGCTCGGCCACAAGATCCGGGACGCACAGACCTCGAAGGTCCCCTACACCCTGATCGTCGGCTCATCCGAGGCCGAGTCCCGCACGGTCGCCATCCGTCCCTACCGCGGTGACCAGCGCAAGGAGGTCCCGCTGGACACCTTCGTCGCCGAGGTGGCGGCGGAGATCGCGGCGCAGGTGCCGGAGGCACGGTCCGCATGAGCCTCGAGGACCACGTCGGCGAGGTCTCACGTGACACGCGCAGCGACCAGCCGGGCGTGGGCATCGAGGGGCTGCAGCGGCTCTGGGCTCCCTGGCGGTTCGGCTACATCGCGGGCGCCGACCAGGTGGAGGGGTGCCCGTTCTGCGTCCTGCCCGCCCGCGACGCGGCCACTGACCGCGAGTCGCTGATCCTGTTCCGGGGTGACCACGCCTACGTCATCTTCAACGCCTACCCCTACAACCCAGGCCACCTGATGGTGGTGCCCTACGAGCACACCGCGGCGCTCGAACACCTCGACGTCGAGGTGGCGGCCGAGGTGTTCGCCCTCGGGCGGGAGACGGTGCGGATCCTCAAGGAGCGCATCGGGGCCCAGGGCATCAACCTCGGGATGAACCTGGGTGCGGTCGCCGGCGCCGGCATCACCGACCACCTCCACCTCCACGCCGTGCCACGCTGGGGTGGCGACACCAACTTCATGTCGGTGGTCGGCGCCGCCCGGGTGCTCCCGAAGGCGCTGGAGGAGATGTACGACGAGCTGCTGCCGGGGTTCGCGCACCTCGGCTGAGTGACCGCGGGCGGGGACCGTTGGCCGCTCGGCCACCCTGGAAGGCGGTCGCCGGGTCGCTAGCCTCGGGACAAACCTCCCGATCGCAGGTCGCCGTGGCGCTCCGTTCCCGCTTCCCCGCTGCCGTCGATGCCGTGACCGCTCCACTGGGTCGCGGGCTCGGCCGCACCGGGGTCAGCCCCAACACCCTCACCACGCTGGGGCTGCTGCTCACCGCGGCGGCCGCGGTGCTGGTGGCGTTGCAGCGCTTCCACCTCGCCGCCCTGGTGCTGATCGCGGGCGGCATGATGGATGTGCTGGACGGCTCGGTCGCCAGGGCCACCGAGCGCTCCACCCCCTTCGGCGGTTTCTACGACTCGGTCAGCGACCGCATCTCCGACGGCCTGATGCTCGGCGGCATCGCCTGGGCCGTCCTCGACCAGCCTCGGCTGCTGGCGTTGGCGCTGGTGGCGCTGGTGGCAGCCTTCCTCACCAGCTACGTGCGCGCCAAGGCGGAGTCGATCGACCTGGACTGCTCGGTCGGGGTCCTCGAGCGGGCAGAGCGCGCGATGCTCATCATCGCGGCGCTGCTGTTCCACCCCTGGCTGTTCGAGCCGGTCCTGTGGCTGCTGGCGATCGGTGGCACCGTCACCGTGATCCAGCGCATCCACCACGTGTGGTGCCAGATCGACCGCGACGTGCCCGAGGAGCTGCTGGCGCTGGCGCTGCACGACCGGGCCTGGAGTCGGGCGTTCAAGAAGGCAGCCCGCCGCTTCTACGGGGAGCGGAACTTCGACGGCGCCGTCGACGGACTCGTGGAACAGGCGCAGGCGGCAGAGCCGGCCGAGCGCGACGGCGGGCGTGTGGAGCGACGCCCCACGTCGATCGAGGTGGCTCGCGGTGACGAGGATCCGGGGTACGCCCGGTGAGCCAGGGGCAGCTGTTCGATGCGCTCCCACCCGCAGCGCCCACGAGCCTGCGCCAGCGCCTCGCCTACGCCCGCACGCTCGCGGTCTGGGAGGCTGCGGCGCAGGCCCCGGAGGCGGTGGCGCGCCGCCTCCCGTCCCGGCTCGGACGTGCCTGGTACCTGGCGGCGCCGGCCCGGCAGCGGGCGCAGGTGCGCCGCAACCTCGCGCGGGTGGTGCCGGGGGCGAGCGAGCATGAACTGGCCCACCTGGTGCGTGAGGCCTACGTCGGCTACGCCCGGTACTGGATCGACGCCTTCCGGTTGCACCGCATGGACGGGGCCGCGGTGGTGGCAGCCGCGACCGCCGAGGGGCTTGGCTACGTGGACGCGGTCCGTGATGCCGGGCAGGGGGGCATCTTCGCCACGGGCCACCTCGGCTCCTGGGACGTCGGGGCGTTCTTCACCACCCAACGCCGCTGGGGCATGGTCGTGGTCGCCGAGGTGGTGGAGCCGCGGGCGCTGTACGAGCGCTTCGTCCGGCTCCGTGAGGAGGCCGGCATCGAGGTGATCCCCCTGGTGCGCGGTGGCGACATGCTCGGCGAGCTCGAGCACCGGGTGCGGGAGTCGGGGGCGCTGGCCACCTTGCTCGCCGACCGTGACCTGACCAGGCGCGGCCCCATCGTCGAGTTCTTCGGTGAACCCTGTCGTCTGCCCCCGGGCCCGGCCGCCCTGGCGCGGCGCACGGGCCTGCCCGTGCACGTGGGGGCGTTCCTCGCCGCCGGCGACGGCTACCACGGGGTGGTGCACGCGCCGATCGAGGTGGCCCACCTCGACGTCGTCGACGGCACCCAGGCCGTGGCGACCGAGCTGGAAGCGCTGATCGGCCGTTTCCCCACCCAGTGGCACGTCTTCGTCCCCAACTGGCTGGCCGACCGCGAGCCCGACCACCCGGTCGTGCACGCCTGGCGGGCGGGGGAGGACTGGCGAGCGCTGGCGCGCGCTGACCGACGAGATCGGACAGGGGAGGCGTCGGCGTGAGGATCGCGATCGTCAGCCCCTACGACCTCGGGGTGCCGGGAGGGGTCCAGTCGCACGTCCGGCAGCTGGCGGCGCGGCTCCGTGCGGACGGCGATCAGGTGGTCCTCCTCGGCGCGGGGCGGGTGGGGGTGGTGACCCCGCCTGATGCACCGGCCGAGGTGGGGCTCGGGCCGACGCGGGGGGTGGCGTTCAACGGTGCGGTGGCCCCGATCGCGCTGCGGCCCTCGGCCGCGTGGCGGACCCTGCACGCCCTCGAGCGGCTCGCGCCCGAGGTGGTCCACGTCCACGAACCCCTGGTGCCCATGGTGGGTCTCGCCGCCGCCCTCGGGACCGTGGCACCGCTGGTGGTCACCTTCCACGCCTGGTCGGACAGCGACCGCACCTACCGTCTGGCCCGGACGCTGGGGCGAGGTGTGCTGTCCCGGGCGGCGATAGCCGTCGCGGTCTCCGAGGCGGCTGCCGACTACCACGCGGGCGCGCTCGGCGTCGAACCGTGGTCGCTCAGGGTCGTGGCCAACGGGGTGGACGTGGCACCCTTCCGCGCGGCGGCCCAGGCGCTGGGGGAGGAGCGGGCCGAGGGCCCGCCGCGGCTGGTGTTCGTCGGCCGCCTCGAACCCCGCAAAGGGGTGCTGGTGCTCGCCCGCGCCTACCTGGAGCTGCTCCGCACCCACCCCTCGGTCGAGCTGACCGTGATCGGCGACGGGCCGCAGGGCGAGGAGCTCCGGGGTCTGCTCGCCGGGGTCCCCGCCGGACAGGTCCGGCTCGCGGGGCGTGTGGAGGGTGTCGCGCTGGCCGAAGCGCTGGCCCTTGGCGACGTCGCGGTCGCCCCCGCGCTCGGCGGCGAGTCCTTCGGCATCGTGCTGCTGGAGGCGATGGCGGCCGGCACGGCGGTCGTCGCCTCCGACATCCCCGGTTACCGCAGCGTCATCGAGGACGGGCGGGACGGGGTCCTCGTGCCCGTCGGCGACCACGGTCGGCTGGCCGGCGCCCTCGCCGCGCTGCTGGACGATCCCGGGCGTCGAGCTGCGCTGGTCGCCGCGGGTGCGCGCACGGCCGAGGCCCACGACTGGTCGGCCGTGGCCGCACGGCTGCGGGAGGTCTACGCCGACGCGCTCCGCGGGATATTCGCCCCTGAGCGGTGACGTATCCCGCGCAGCGGCATCCAGTGTCGGCGGGGGCGGCAGAGCGCGGCACGTGCGAGGTGGGCGCGCGCGGGCGTCGTAGGATCGCCGTCGGTCCCACTCCGATGCCCTGCCTCGAACGATCCGCGGAGCTCCCCGTGCCCTCTCCCGCCACCGTGGTCCGTGCCGCTGTCGCGACCACGCTGCTGCTGGTCGTCGCCGCCTGCGGCAGCCACGACAAGGTCCTCGTCCTGCCCGAACCGCTCGAGCCCGAGCCCATCGAGGAGCCGGAACCCGAACCCGAGCCGGAGCCCGAACCGGAGCCGGAACCCGAGCCCGAGCCAGAACCGGGCCCGACCTCACCGCTGACCGGGCTGGAGGTGGACGAGGAGGTCCTCGCGCTACCGGCCCTGCTGATCAAGGTCGACAACGCGCCGCAGGCGCGACCACAGTCCGGCTTCGACGTGGCCGACATCGTCTACGAGGAGGTCGTCGAGGCTGGGGTGACCCGGTTCCTGGCCGTGTTCCACAGCCAGCTGCCGCCGGTCGCGGGTCCGGTCCGCTCCGCCCGCCCGGTCGACGTCCAGCTCATGTCCGGCTACAGCCGGTCGGCGTTCTTCTACTCCGGGGCCCGCAACGAGGTGCAGCCCATGCTGCGCGCCGCTCCCTCGATCGTGATCACCGAGGGAGGCCCGGGCTTCTTCCGCGACCGGTCCCGGCGCGCGCCCCACAACCTCTACGTCGATGCGCCGGCGGCCCGTGAGGGGGCCCGGCAGCGCGGCGCGGAACCGATCGAGGACGTCGGGTGGGTGTTCGACGACGAGGCCCCCGACGGCGCCCTGGCCTGCCCCGAGGACGCGACCGGCTGCGAGGACCCGGGGGCAGCGATCCAGATCCGGATGTCGTCGGGGTACCGCACCACCTGGGAGTACGACGCCGAGGCGGGTGTCTACCGCCGTTTCCAGAACGGCTCCCCGTCCCTGGTGACCGGACCGGGCCGGATCGGGGCGGCCAACGTGGTCGTGCTGGACACCCGCCACTACCTCGGCACGCCGAGCTGCTACGGCAGCCGCTGCCCCGAGACCGACGTGGTGACCGCCGACGCCCCCGCCCTGGTGCTCAGGGACGGGCAGCGGTACGAGGCCCGCTACCGCAAGCCGTCCTCTGATGCTCCGCTCGAGATCCTCGACCCCGACGGCGAGCCCTTCCCGCTCAAGCCGGGGCCGACGTGGCTGCACCTGCCCGACAACCTGCCGGGCATCACCAGCTGAGCGCGAGCACCCAGCGGCTCGCAGGCTGGGCTCGCACGGTGGGTTGTGCGGTCGTCGGTGGGGGATGAGCGCAGTATCCTGAAGCCACCTCCCCGCCGCACGTCCGGAGCCAGCCATGAGCGCCCCAGAACACCCGCTACCCGCTGCCGCGACCTCGCAGACCGGCAGCACCCGCGTCAAGCGTGGCCTCGCGGACATGCTCAAAGGCGGCGTCATCATGGACGTCATCGACGTCGAGCAGGCGCGGATCGCCGAGGAGGCCGGCGCGGTCGCGGTGATGGCGCTCGAGCGTGTGCCCGCCGACATCCGCAAGGACGGCGGGGTCGCCCGCATGTCGGACCCGGACATGATCGACGCGATCATGGCGACGGTCTCGATCCCGGTCATGGCCAAGGCTCGCATCGGCCACTTCGTCGAGGCCCAGGTCCTGCAGTCGCTCGGGGTCGACTACGTCGATGAGTCCGAGGTGCTCACCCCCGCCGACGAGGCCCACCACATCGACAAGTGGCGGTTCGACGTGCCCTTCGTGTGTGGTGCCACCAACCTCGGCGAGGCCCTGCGACGCCTGTCCGAGGGAGCCGCGATGATCCGCTCCAAGGGCGAAGCCGGCACCGGGAACGTCGTGGAGGCCACCCGGCACATGCGCGCCATCGGCGGGGAGATCCGCCGGTTGGCCACGATGGACGAGACCGAGCTCTATGCCGCCGCCAAGGAGCACCGCGCGCCCGTCGAGCTGGTGCGTGAGTGCGCCGAGACCGGCCGGCTGCCCGTCGTGCTGTTCACCGCCGGTGGGATCGCCACCCCGGCCGACGCCGCGATGATGATGCAGCTCGGGGCGGACGGGGTGTTCGTCGGCTCCGGCATCTTCAAGTCCGGCGACCCCGAGCAGCGGGCCCGGGCGATCGTGGAGGCCACGACCCACTTCGAGGACCCGGGCGTGATCGCCAAGGTGTCCCGTGGGCTGGGCGAGGCCATGGTGGGGATCAACATCGACACCCTGCCCGAGGACCAGAAGTACGCCGCGCGCGGCTGGTGAGCAGCGCGTTCGTCCCCGATCGCTGGATCCCGGGGCAGCGGTTGACCGGCCGGCTGCCTGCTGCCCCCGCGGCACGCTCTCCCGACGGCGAGGTGGCCGCGCCCCTGATCGGCGTGCTCGGTCTGCAGGGCGACGTGCTCGAACACCTCCAGGCGCTCCGGCGCGTCGGCGCGCGGGCGGTGCAGGTCAAGACGGCGCCGCAGCTCGCCGAGGTGGCTGGGCTGATCCTGCCGGGCGGCGAGTCGACCACGATCGGCAAGCTGCTGGAGCGGTTCGGCCTGTTGGAGCCGTTGCAGGCCCGCATCGCCGATGGCCTGCCCGTGTTCGGCACGTGCGCCGGCATGATCCTGCTCTCCGACGAGCTCGAGCAGGACGAGCCGCAACCGTTGGTCGGTGGTCTGCACGTGCGCACCCGCCGCAACGCCTTCGGCCGTCAACTGGACTCGTTCGACACCCGCATCGAGGTGGTGGGGATCGACGGCGGCCCCATGGACGTCGCCTTCATCCGTGCACCCCGGGTCGAGCGCGTGCTGACCGACGAGGTCGAGGTGCTCGCGTCGGTGGACGGTCACCCAGTGGTCGTGCGGCAGGGCCCGCTCTGGGCGGCGGCGTTCCACCCCGAGGTGACCGGTGACGACCGGCTCCACGCCGCCTTCGTCGCGGCCGTGGGGGCGGCCTGAGCCTCGTGGCGTCGCGGTCGGCGGTGTGACCCAGCATCACCTGTGGTCGGCTCCGCAGGACCCACGGCGCTGCCTGGTCCTCACCGACCCCGAGGCAGCGCTCACGGAACTGCGCCGGGCACCGGGCGTGCGCGCTATCGCCCGCGATGCACGGGTCGAGGTCGCGACCACCACCGAGCAGAGCTCGCCGCCCTGGAGTCTCGACCGGATCGACCAGCGCGCGTTACCCCTGGAGGGCAGCCATACCTGGACCAACGACGGGCAGGGCGTCGAGGTGGACGTCCTCGACACGGGGATCGACGCCGACCTCCAGGTCATGATCGGTGCGGTGGTCTCGAACGCCACCGAGGCTGGGGTGTTGGTGGTGGTCGCCGCCGGCAACGACGGGTTCCGGGGTCGCCTCGGACCCGCCCCTTCTGGGCCAACGTGCGCCGCTGCGTCGACCTGTTCGCCCCCGGCGTGTCGATCCTGTCGGCCGCTGCCGGCGGGGGGAGCACGACCAAGTCGGGGACCTCGATGGCCGCTCCGGCTCCTGATCCCGACCCTGAACGTGAGCCTGAGCCTGAGCCTGAGCCGGCTGACGTCGTGCTTGGCGTCGCGACCTACGAGCAGCAGGGGTTGCAGAAGGCGGCCCTCAGCTGGAGCGGAGCCACTTCGGCCAGCGTCGACGTCAAGCGCGACGGCACGCTGATCGCGACCGTCAGCAACAGCGGGAGCTATACCGACCACATCAAACAGCGTGGCGGGGGCAGCTACCCCTACCAGGTCTGCGAGGAGGAGACCTCGACCTGTTCGGCCGAGGTGACGGCCAGCTGCTAGCTGCAGGGGGTGCCCGGGGCACGGATCGGGCAGGCCTCCGGTATCCGGGTGGAGGGAGCCGACACATCCACCCGAGCCGACCGCTCCCGAGGCCCCCGTCGTCAGACGAGGTGCCACTCGATCTCGGCCTCGAGGCCGGTGAGGTCGTCGGCGTTGCGCGTGTAGAGGGCGACGCCGTGAGCGTGGGCGGTGGCGGCGATCAGCAGGTCCATCGCACGACGGCGAGGCTGGCGTCCCGCCGTCACCACCAGGTGGGCGAGCATCCCGTACGACCGTGCGACGGGCGCGTCGATGGGCAGCGGATCGAACCGTGACTCGATCTCCGTGAGCCGCCTGACCCGCGCGCGCCGCTGCTCGTCGGTGCGGGCGAGGTAGACGCCGAAGTGCAGTTCCGCGATCGTGGCAGCCGAGATGGCAGCCTCGTCCGGGAGCTCCAGCACCTCGCTGGCGATCACGACGGAGGTATCGAGCACCCCCCTCACCGCGGCAGCCACGGATCCTGATCCAGATCGGCATCGAGATCCCGCGCGATCACGTCGTCCAGCAGTGCAGGGTCGGTCGGGGTCGCGAGCACTGCCACGACGTGATCGGACCGGATCCACTGCCGCGGCCGGTGCGGGCCGAGTTCCGCGACGGGGCGGCCGTCGACGGTGACGGTGTAGACGGCACCGGCCTCGGCCGCGCGGAGCACGCGGCTGATGTCGTTGCGCAGTTCGCGCTGCGGGAGGTCGGGCATCCCGCCACCGTAGCAGGTCTTCTACACGCTAGGCATCGGGCGGTGTCGCAGGGCGTCGTTAGGCTCGCCACCCGAGGGTGAGGCACGGGTGAACGCGACGGCAGGGGGCGAGGTGGCAACGATCGAGCACCGGCTCTCCGTGGTGCGCTCGCCCTCGATCCCGGGGCTCGCCGACCACCTCGCCGAACGCCTGCACACCGCGCCGCCCGCTGACGCCTTCGCCCCCATCGAGGTCGCTGTCCCGAGCCGCGGCGTCGAACGCTGGCTCACCCAGCGGTTGAGCACGTCGCTGGGTGCCACGGCGGACGAGGCCGGGGTGTGCGCAGGCGTCGCGTTCCCGTTCATCGGCGGGGTCGTCCAACGCACGCTGGCCGCGACGCTGGACGAGGACCGCGCAGCCGTGGACCCCTGGTCGCCGCACCGGCTGGCCTGGCCGCTGGTGGAGCTGCTCGACGAGCTTCCCGGGACGTCGGCGTTCGATCCGCTGCGTTCCCACCTGACCGATGCCGGGGTCCGCGCGGCCCGGCGGCGGTTCCCTCTGGCACGCCGGATCGCTGACCTGTTCGACCGGTACGCGCTGTACCGGCCGGACATGACCGCGGCCTGGCTCGACGGCCACGACGTCGACGCTGACGGCGACCCGCTGGCGAGCAACCTCGGCTGGCAGCCACCGCTGTGGCGACAGCTGACCGAGACCCTCGCGACCCCCAGCCCGGACCGCAGGACCTCGCAGGCCATCGAGCGGCTCCGCCGCGGCGAGGTGGCGCGAGGCGAGGACCTGCCCGAGGCGGTCACCGTCTTCGGGGTGCTGGCGATGCCGCCCCGCCACCTGGAACTGCTCAGCGCTGTCGCCACGGTCGTGCCGGTGACGCTGTACGTGATCTCGCCCTGCCCGGCCTGGCCGACCGAGGGTCCCGCACCGGTCCCGCGCAACCCGTTGCTGCGTGCGAGCGGGGTCGTGGCGACAGAAGCCCACACCGTGCTCGCGCCCCACCTGGCGCGCGCGGACCACCTCGAGGTCACCGCCGACGTCACCGACCACGTCGATGACGCCGAAGGGGACGCTGGCTCCGCACAGGCGGGCCTCTCCGCCCTCGCGGTGCTGCAGGCCGACGTGCGCGGTGACCACCGGCGGGGCCCGGGCGGTGAGCTCCAGGCGTTGCCGTGGCAGCCAGCGGACACCTCCGTGCAGGTGCACGCCTGTCACGGTCCCGTGCGGCAGCTCGAGGTCCTCAGGGAGGTGCTGCTCGGCCTGCTCGAGGACGATCCGAGCCTGGAGCCCCGTGACATCGTGGTGCTCACCCCAGACATCGAGGCCTACGCACCGATCGTGCCCGCGGCGTTCCCCCGGCGGAACACCGGTCAGCGGGACCCCGGCGGCAGAGCCCACGACCCGGGTGCGCCGCCGGATCTGCCGGTGCGGGTCGCCGATCGCGCCCTCTCGGCCGAGAACGCGGTGGCGAAGGCGCTGCTCACGGTCCTCGAGCTCACGACCGCACGTGTCACGGCCTCACAGGTCCTGGACCTGTTGGCGAGCGCACCCGTGCGGGCGCGGTTCGGCCTCAGCGACAGCGATCTGGAGGAGCTGCCGGGGTGGGTGCTCGACACCGGCGTGAGCTGGGGGATCGACGCCGACCACCGCCGTGAGCTGATCGACCTCGACGATCGTGCCCACACCTGGTCGGCGGCTCTGGACCGCTGGACGCTGGGGGCGGCGATGGCCGACGACGGGACGCGGATGGTGGGCGAGGTCCTGCCCTACGACGACGTCGAGGGTGCCGGGGTGGAGCTGCTCGGCCGGGTCACCGCCGCGACCGATGCGCTGTTCGCCACCTTCCGGAGCCTGGCCGCGCCTCGGTCCGTCGGTACGTGGCAGGAGTCGCTGGCGGCGGCCGTGACGTTGCTGTTCGACCCCGGCCCCGGTCCAGGGCGGGATGCGGAGCTGACGGCACAGCTCGGCCAGGTCCGCATCGCGCTCGATGACCTGGTGGCCGACGCCGTGACCGGTGACGGGAGCTCCAGCCAGGCCGAGCTGACGCTCGAGGAGCTGCGCGGGATCCTCGGCGACCTCCTCGCGGCGGGTGGCGGGGCCGGTGCGACCGGCAGCGGCGCCATCACCGTCACCGGGTTCGAGGCGCTGCGCAACGTGCCTCACCGGGTGGTCTGCCTGGTCGGCATGGACGACGGTGCGCTGCCACGGGCCGGGATCCAGCACGGTTTCGACCTGCTGGAGGCACCCAGCCGTCCGGGTGATCCGGACCGCCGGCTCGAGGATCGGCAGTTGCTGCTGGACGCCGTCCTGTCGGCGCGCGACCACCTCGTCGTCACCTACTCGGGACACGATGCACGGACCAACGAGCACCTCCAGCCGGCGGTCGCGATCAGCGAACTCCTGGACGTCCTGCGGGCCTCCTTCACCGGTCCGGTCGAGGTGGTGCGCTCCCAGCCGCTCCAGCCCCACAGCCCCCGCTACTTCCGCGAGGCCGTCGACGCTGAGGAGCCGGTGCTGCACGCCTTCGACCCCCACCATCTGGCCGCTGCGCGGGCGGCCAGCCAGGCCTCGGGACCGGCCCCGGCCTTCCTCGACGCCCCGCTGCCACCGCCACCCGACGATCTGGTGGATCCCGCCGGCATCGACGTGGACGACCTGATCCGGTTCCTGGAGCACCCAGTCCGGTTCCTGCTGCAGCGCCGGCTCGGCCTGACGTTGGGGGAGGACGACCGGCGCACCCCCGATCGCGATCCCACGGAACTGGACAGCCTGCAACGTTGGCAGCTGGGACAGGACCTGCTCGAGCGGGGGCTGGCGGCCACCGTGCCCGAGGACTGGCGCGAACTGACCATGGCGACCGGCACGGCGCCGGTCGGGGGCCTCGGACAGGTCGCGCTTGAGGGGGTCGAGGAGCTCGTCCAGCGGCTGCTGCAGGAGGTCGAGCAACTCGGGGGGCAACGAGCCCTGCACCAGCTCGAGCTGGACGTGCCGGTCCCCGGCGGTCCGCCCGAGATGGCCCGTCTCGTCGGTGCCGTCGAGGTGATCGGCGACACGGTGCTGCACATCGGGGTCTCCAGCCCCAAACCCAAGCACCTCGTCGCGGGGTGGGTGCGGGCGGTCGCGGTGCTGGCCAGCGATCCGGAGCTGACACCGCGTGCGCTGCTGATCGGCGGGGATGCCAAGCTCGTCGACGGGGTGCGGCGCATCACCCTCGACCCGCTCGCCGGGCTGCTTTCGCCGACGGCGGATGGCGGGGAGGATCTCGCCTCGGAGGCTGCTGGCGTGCCTGACATGGCTGCTGTGGCTGCCATGGCGCGTGCGCACCTGGGCGAACTGGTCGCGCTCTATCTGCGCGGCCACCGGGAGGTCGTAGCGCTGCTCCCCGACACCGCGGCTGCCTACGCCGCAGCCCGCGCGGAAGGGGCCGACCACAACACGGCGGTCACCGCGGCCCACCTCAAGGCGTGGGCCAAGCCCGGTCCGTTCGGGGGGGACCGGGACGACGCCTACTGCGTGCAGGCCTTCGGCCCTGACGCCGACCTGGGTGAGATCGACGCGCGCCACCCCTTCGGGGCTGCTGCGGACCGGCTGTGGGGTGCGATCCTGGCCGCGCAGGGGAAGGGATGAGCGTGCCGAGCGCTGCCGCCCACCCCTTCGCCGCCGACGGGAACCTCCCGGCGAGCTCCCTGGCGCTGGAGGCCAGCGCAGGCACGGGCAAGACCTGGACCCTGACCTCGCTGACCGTGCGCTACGTCGCCGAGGGGGCGGTCGAGCTGCCGGATCTGTTGCTGGTCACCTTCACCCGGGCGGCCACGGCCGAGCTCAGGGACCGCGTGCGCCGCCGGCTGGCCGAGGCGCTGGCCGCGACGGAGCAGGCGCTCCTCGACCCCGACCGGTGGCGACCCACCGGCGTGGACGGTGCGCTCGACCACATCGTCGGCGCGGCCGTGGGGGCGTCCGACCCGGCGACGGAGCTCGCGTTGCGGGCCGGGCGGCTGCGGGCGGCCACGGCCCAGCTCGACGACGCCACGATCTCCACGATCCACGGGTTCTGCCAGGCGATGCTGCACCACGCCGCACTGGAGGCCGGCATCGACTTCGACGCCGTCCTGCTCGAGGACGACGCCGATCTGCTCTCGGAGATCGTCGACGACCACCTCGCCCTCGAGCTCCGCTCGGCCGATCCGGCGTGGATCCGCTACCTGCAGGCCACCGCCTCGGTGGGGCGTGACCGTCTGGTACGCCTGGCCCGTGAGGTGGCTGCGCTGCCGAGCCTGCAGCTGCGCCCCGAGCACCCGGACCCGGGTCAGCCGGACTGGCAGCCGTGGCGGGACGCCCTGACGGCGTTCGCGGCCCGTTGGCACGACGACGGACCGGGTCGGGCCCGTGAGTTGGTCGCGTCACTCAAGGACGACGGCGCGTTCGAGAAGCCGCGACAGCGCACCTACACGGTCAAGGCGGTGGACGAGAAGGTCCAGGAGATCGACGACTGGCTCGCTTCGGAGCACCCCTACCCACCCGGACCCATCGTCAAGCGCAAAGGGCTCCACAACCAGCCGGACCACCCCTACGCCTACCTCACCGCCCGGGCGCTCGGACCCTTCCTCGGCGACGGGGTGCGGGTGCCCGACCCGCCCCTGGTCGCGGCTGCCGACCGGCTCCTGGCGGCGGCGTTCAGCCCGGCGACGCGGTTCCTGCACCGCTCCGCCACCCGGTTCTGGCACGAGCTCGACGCCCGCAAACGCCAGCGCACCGTGCTGACCTTCGACGACCTGCTGCGCCGGCTGGCGGCGGCGCTGGAGGACCCCGAGACCCGGCAGGCGGTCCATGCCGCCATCCGCCAGCGCTTCCGGGTCGCGCTCATCGACGAGTTCCAGGACACCGATCCGGTGCAGTGGCGCATCTTCTCCTCGCTGTTCGCCGAGGAGGAGCCGTTCATCCTGATCGGGGACCCGAAGCAGGCCATCTACGGCTTCCGCGGTGCCGACATCCACACCTACGTCCGCGCCCGGGACACCCGGCCGGAGCAGGCCACGCTGGCCACCAACTACCGCAGCGACGCGCGGTTCGTCGCGGCCTGCAACCACCTGTTCGGGCGACCCGGCGCCTTCGCCACCGACGACATCCCCTACCACGCCATCGCGGCACACCACGGTGACCGGCTGCACGACCCGGCCGATGGTGCCGCGCTGCGGCTACGGGTCATCTCCCGGGATGCCGGGGACGTGAGCGACGCCAGAGAGGGACCGGGCCTGCTCAAGAAGGGGTGGGCGGACCGGGCGCTGCCGTGCGACGTCGCGGCCGTGGCGGTCGAGCTGCTCACCACCGGGCTGCGTCTCCCCGCCGACGCACCGGGCGAGGTGGACCGCCCCGTGGCGCCCAAGGACCTCGCCGTGCTGGTGCGCACCAACCGCCGTGCGCTGGCAGCCCAACGGGCCCTGCACGCGGCCGGGGTCCCGGCGGTGATCCAGCGTGGCGGCAGCGTGTTCGACACCGCGGAGGCCGAGGCGCTGTCCCGTCTGCTGACCGCGATGCTGCGACCGAGCTGGCAGCGGGCTGCGGTCGCCGCGGCGGCGACGCCGCTGTTCGGCCGGAGCGCTGGGGAACTGGCCGCGCAGCTCTCTGCGCTCGAGGAGCCCGCCGGGGCACCCGTCGCCTCCGAGGATCCGGCGGCACCGCCGACCGATGGGAGGTGGGAGTCGTGGATCGATGCGCTGACCCGGTGGGGGGAGCTGTGGCAGCGGCGCGGGGTGCTGACCGCGGTCCAGACCGCACTGGTCGAGGACGGGGTGGCCGAGCGGCTGCTCACCCACGAGGACGGCGATCGCCGGCTCACCAACGTCCGTCACCTGCTGGAGCTGCTGCACACCGAGGAGACCGCCAGCCGCAGCGCCGGTCACACCCTGCTCGAGTGGTTGCAGGCCCGGCGCGCGGAGGCTGCCGAGGGTGAGCAGGCCACGACCGAGACCGAGCTCAGGCTCGAGCAGGACGCTGAGGCGGTCCGCATCGTCACGATCCACGGCAGCAAGGGGTTGCAGTACGGGATCGTGCTGTGCCCGGACCTGTGGGACGGCCGTGACCGCACCGATGAACAGCTCACCCGGTACCACGAACCCGACATCGACGATCCGGGCCACGCGATCACCCTCGACCTCGATGTCGACACCGCCACGCCCGGCAAGCGGCGCAGCCTCGCCCTGGCGCGCTGGGAGGCGCGCACCGAGCAGCTGCGTCTGGCCTACGTCGCCGTGACCCGTGCCCAGCACCGGTGCATCCTGTGGTGGGGTGGGTTCACCGACGCCCAGAGTTCGGCGCTGGCGAGCCTGCTCCACGGGTCCGCCGTCGCGCACCCGACGCCCGGTCGGCCCGGTGACGAGCGGGAGGCCACCGCGCACTGGTTGGAGCGGATCGAGGACCACCTCGCCAGCGCGGACGACGACGCGCTGCTGCGCGAGCTGCAGACCCTGGCCGATGGCTCCGGGGACAGCATCGAGGTGGAGCTGGTCCCCGCCATCGCCTCGGAGGTCACCTGGACCCACGATCCCGGCCAGCCGTCGCTGCTGGCGGCCCGCCGGGCCACGCGGACCCTGGACCGGACGTGGCGACGCGCCAGCTTCTCCTCCCTGGTCCGCGACGCCGCGGGCCACGTGGCCCCGTCGGGTGTGGACCATGACCCGTCGGCGACGACGGCCGACGACGAGGGCCGGGATGTCGACGCCGAGGTGGAAGGCCTCGACGCGACCCTGCAGGGACGAGGGACCCCGAGTGACGGGGAGGTGCCCCCCGCCGCCCACGAGGAGGGCCGGCTCCAGGTCCAGGTCCCCCTCGCCGGCTTCCCCCGTGGCGCCGGGCCGGGCACCTTCCTGCACGACGTGCTCGAACGCCTGGACTTCACCCGGGTGGACGACCCGGGCCACCTCGACGCGGTGATCGCGGACCAGGAGCCGCGGCACGGGATCGACCCGGCGCTGCGTGGCAGCGTGCGGACCGGGCTGCACGCGGCCCTGACCACCCCGCTCGGGCCGATCGCCAGCGGCCACCGACTCGCGGAGCTCGGCCGGCACGACCGCCTCGACGAGCTCCGCTTCGAGATCCCGGTCGCCGGTGGGCACACCCCACGAGGCACGGCCTTCACCCTGCCCGCCCTGGCCGAGAGGTGCGCCGCGAGCCAGGACCCGCTGCTGGCCGCCTACGCGCCCCGCCTGCGCGATCCCGCGCTGGTAGGTGCCCTCCGGGGCTACCTCACCGGCAGCATCGACCTGCTGGCCCGGTTACCCGACGGCCGGTTCCTCGTGGCCGACTACAAGTCGAACTGGCTCGGTGACCGCACCACCGCTCGCTCGGTGGCGGCCGACTACCAGCCGTCACGGCTCGCCGAGGCCATGCTCGGCCACCACTACGTGCTCCAGGGGCTGCTCTACCTCGTCGCGGCCCACCGCTACCTGCGCTGGCGGGTACCCGACTACGACCACGGCACCCATGTGGTCGGGGCCGGCTACCTGTTCCTCCGGGGCATGGTCGGCCTGCCCGAGGCCCGCACCGGGATCGCGGTGCTGCAGCCCGAGCCGTCCCTGGTCGAGGACGTCAGTGCCCTGCTCGACGGGGCGCCACGATGACGCCGCCAGGGGAGGGGCCCAGGGTGGGCACGCTGCCGCTGGCAGCTGCCGGAGCGGGGGTGCCGGCGGCCCCGCCGGTGCTGCCCGCACTGACCCCCTTCGTCGCCGGTGGGGTGCTGACCGGGGCCGAGGCACGGCTCGCCGAGCGGCTCGGCCGCATCGGTGGAGAGGACCATCCGCACGTGCTGTTGGCCGCAGCCCTCGCGCTCCGGGGACCGCGGTACGGCCACGTCTGCGTGGAGCTGGACCGGATCGCCGCCCACGTCGCGGTGGAACCCCAGCCGCGGGGCTGGCAGGGGACCGGGGAGGAGACGCTGGAGGTCGAGGCGCTGCCGTGGCCGTCCACGGACAGGTGGCGTGAGGTGCTGAGCGCCAGCCCGCTGGTGAGGTCCGGCTCCGCGGCCGCCACCCCCCTGGTGATGGATGGCACCCGGCTGTACCTGGACCGCTACTGGCAGTACGAGCAGCGCCTGGCCGCTGCGCTCGAGGGACGTGCCGCTGCCTGGGAGGACGGCCCCACGGCGTCGGCGCCGGCGGTCGTGGCGTGGCTGGACGAGCTGTTCGGACCGGCCCGTGAGCTCGATCGTCAGCGCCTGGCCGCCGCGGTGGCGCTGACCCGGCGGCTCACGGTCATCGCCGGTGGGCCCGGCACGGGCAAGACCTACACCGTCGCCCGTGTGCTCGCCCTGCTGCACCGCGCGGCGCTGGCCGCCGCCGACGACCGGGTCCTGCGGGTCGTCCTGGTCGCCCCCACCGGCAAGGCGGCCGCCCGGCTGCAGGAGTCGCTCAGGGAAGCCCTCGGCACGCTGAGATTGCCGACGCCCGTCCGCTCGGCCATGGAACGGACGCCGGCGTCGACCATCCATCGCCTGCTCGGCGTGACCCGGGCGTCCTCGACGCGCTTCCGCCACGATGCCCGGCGCCCGGTGCCCTACGACGTGGTGATCGTCGACGAGGCCTCGATGGTGTCGCTGCCGCTGATGGCCAAGCTGGTCGACGCCGTGGACGACCGCTCCCGGCTGATCCTGCTGGGGGACCGTGATCAGCTCGCATCGGTGGAGGCGGGGGCGGTCTTCGGGGACATCTGTGGGCCGGCCGGGTCCCGCCCGACCCTGCGGTTCTCGCCCGTCGCCGCGAGCGCGCTCGAGGAGGTGGTGGGCGGTCACCTCGCCGGCGAGCACGAGGTCGCCGACCGTCCGGGCATCTGGGACGCGATCGTGCGCCTGGACCGGTTCCGACGCTTCTCCAGCGGCAGCGATCTCGGGGCCGTTGCCGCCGCCATCCAGGCGTCGGGCACCGAGGTGGATCGGGCGGTGGAGCTGCTGCGGGCTCCCTCGGCAGCGGCCCCGGAGACGGTGCCCGCCGCGGCCGACGGCCCCGAGGCGGCAGCACGTCTGCTGGACCCCGACGAGGACCCGGCCGCGGCCCGCACCGTCACCGAGCTCGTGGTGGATCGCTACGCGCAGATGGCCCGCCTCGCGCTGGCCGGTGCCCCGGCCGGCGAGGTGCTCTCGGAGCTCAACAGCTTGCGGGTGCTGTGCGCGCGCCGGCGCGGGCCCGACGGAGTGGAGGACTGGAACCGCAGGGTCGAACGTCGGCTCACCGCGGATGTGCCGGGGTTCGATCCCGGCGGTCGGTGGTACGTGGGGCGTCCGATCCTGGTCACCCGCAACGACGATGCCGTCCGCCTCTACAACGGTGACGTCGGGGTCATCGTGGAGGACGCGGACCAGCCCGGGCAGCTGGTTGCGGCGTTCTGGACGCCTGATGCGGGGGTCCGCACGATCACTCCGGCCCGGCTGCCCGCCTGTGAGACCACCTTCGCGATGACGATCCACAAGAGCCAGGGATCGCAGTTCGCCGAGGTCGTGATCGTGCTGACGCCGGAGCCGTCGCCGGTGCTGACGCGGGAACTGGTCTACACCGCGATCACGAGGGCGTCGCGTCGGGCCACGGTGCTCGGGCGGTCGGAGATCCTGCGCGCGGCGCTCACCCGGCCGGTGCAGCGGGCATCGGGGTTGCAGCAACGACTGTGGCATGGCGCCGATCAGGCCTCGCAGGACATCTAGCGTACGAACGGGCACCTCGGACACGGCCCGGCGGTGGCGGGCGCAGTAACCTTGCTGTTCGACCGGTCGTGAAGGGGTCGGTCATGTCCGAGACACAGCATGCCGCCGAGCAGTCGCGCGATCCGCTGGTCCTCGCCCCCGGTGAGTGGGGCTACGAGGCCGAACTGCGCGATGGGCGGCCGATCCTCCTGCGCCAGATCCGGCCCGAGGACCGCGACCGGTTGACCGAAGGCCTGCGCCGGCTGTCGCCCGGCTCGCGGTACCTGCGCTTCCATGCCGATGTCGACCAGCTCTCCGAACGCCAGCTCGACTACCTCAGCCGGGTCGATCACATCGAGCACGAAGCCATCGTCGCCCTGGACCTCGAGGATCGCGAGGTGCCCGGCATCGGGGTCGCCCGCTACATCCGGGACCCCTTCGAGCGGCACGTGGCCGAGGCGGTGGTGACGGTGGCGGACGAGTACCACGGGCTCGGGGCCGGGACCCTGCTGCTCGGGGTGCTGGCCGCCCGTGCCCGCTCCCAGGGCATCGAGGTGTTCCGCAACTACGTGCTGGCCAGCAATGAGGCCATGCTCGAGGTCTTCGACGCCCTCGGCGCGACCCGTGAGTTGGAGAACGATCGGCTCTGGCGGGTCGATCTGCCGCTGCCGGAGCGGGCGAGCGATCTCCCCGACTCACCGGCCGGTCGGGCGTTCATGACCGCGGCCAAGGAAGGGTTCGCCCTCTCCAGCCTGGTCCCGCCCGTGTGGTCGCGCCTGAGCTTCCGGGGCAGTGGTCGCGACGCTGCCGAGAGCATCGCGAGCGAGCTGGAGGAGCTGCGGGGCGAACTCGACCAGTGGCTCGCCGACCGCGAGCACCGCTACCCGAGTTGGCCCGACGATGACGAGCCGGAGCAGCCGACGTAGCCTTGCCGACGTGGTCCCAACGGGAGCGGGTCCACCGGGCCTGCTGATGGCTCGCTCGGCGCCGGGGGTCGGGAGCAGGCCGGCGTAGCGTCAACGTGGTGGCGACGGGAGTGGTCGTGGCCGCGGGGTGCTCGGAGGACGGGAGAGGCTGAGGATGAGCAGGAGGATGTCACCGGGCGACGCGGTCTGGTACCTCGGGGAGAACCGGGTCAACCCGATGACCATATCGAGCATCATGTGGTTCGATCGGCCCCTCGACGTGGAGCTGCTGCGCGAGCGCTTCCAGCAGCGCCTCCTCGACCGGCACCCGATCATGCGGCACCGCATCGTCCCGTCCCGGCTGCCAGGTGTCATGCCCCGCTGGGTCGATGACCGGGCTTTCGACCTGACCCGGCACATCTCCGAGGACGTGCTTCCCCACCCCGGTGACCAGGCCGTCCTGCAGCACTGGTGCAGCGAGGAACGGACCATCCCGCTGGACCGGTCCCGACCGATGTGGCACATCAGCGTGCTCCAGGGCTACCGCGGCGACGGGTCGGCGATCCACGTCAGGATCCACCACAGCATCGGCGACGGGCTCGCCATGATGGCGTTGATGCTGACGATCATGGACGAGTACGACCCGGCCACCGTCACCCTCCACGACCGGTCCGTCGCCCACGTCATCGGTGGCGCCATCGGCACGGGGACGCAGCTGCTGGCCAAGGGCGCCCACCTGGCCCGCCACCCCGGCGAGGCCGTCGATCTCGCCCGCGACGGGGTGGAGATGGCGGAGTGGGCCGGTCGCCTGCTCGCGCCGCAGCTGGTCGAGCGCACCGTCCTGCAGGGCCAGCCTGACGGCAGCAAGCGGATGGCCTGGGATCCCGACGGGTTCCCGCTGGCGGAGGTCAAGCGCACCGCCCGGGCCAACGAGGCGACGATCAACGACCTGCTGATGACGGTGATGAGCGGCGCCCTGCACCGCTACCTCGTGGAGCGGGGGGCGCTGGTCGATGACATCGCCATGATGATCCCGGTCAACCTCCGGCGGCCGGGACAACCGCTGCCCCGCAACCTGGGTAACCGCATCGGGCTCCTGCCCCTGCGGTTGCCGGTGCGCCCCGAGGACCCCCGGGAGCGTCTGCAGCTCCTGCAACAGCGGATGAACGAGCTCAAGCAGTCCCCGGCGCCGCTGGTGTCGCGGCTGCTGATCGTGACCACCACGATGTTCACGCCGGTCATCGAGCGCGGGATCCACCGGCTCAACCAGCTCCGCTCCACCGGCGTCCTCACCAACGTGCCGGGCCCGCCGATGCCCCTGCACATCGGGGGCGCCGAGCTGCTCGGCACGATCGGGTGGGGTGGCATGACCGCCCATCTCAACCTCAGTGCCGCATTCGTGAGCCTCAACGGGAGCATCTTCCCGGGGCTGGTGACCGACGCCGCGATCACCCCGGACCCGGAGCTGATCCTCGATCACCTCCACGGGGAGTACGCGAGCGTCGTCGAGCGACTCGGCAACGGCTGACCGGTCCCGGCCGCACCGACAGCCGCCGTTGCCACGCCGCTCGACGGGCGGGGTCAGTCCGCCGGGAAGCCGATCGGGAGCAGGTACAGCGGTTCGTGGTCGGTGGGGAGCTCGAGGAGCTCACGGACCTCCGCGTCGTCGAAGGCGCCGACCGGGACACCGACCAGGTCCAGGGCCGTGGCCTGCAGGAGCACGTTCTGGGCCGCGTGTCCCGCCTCGAGGAGCACGAACCGCTCGGCGCGGTCGCCGTAGCGGTCAGCGGTGCGTTCGATCACCCCCGTGAGCACGATGACCGCACCGGCGTCGGCGATCCATTCCTGGCCGAACGCGGCCGCCGCGAGAGCCGATCGCCGGTCGACGTCGAGGTGGTCGGAGAGCGCGTGGTCGTCGATCTCGTACTTGGCGACCCCATCGGTGGTGGCGACGTAGACCTCGAGGGGGTAGGTGGCGCCCGCCGAGGGGGCGGCGCGCCGTCCGCGGGAACCGGTGATGCCCTGTGCCGACCACAGCAGCTGTCCGATCTGGGCGTCGCTGAGGGGTCGGTCGATGAGGTCACGGACGGAGCGACGCTCCGCGATCGCTTCCTCGAGGGAACCGGGCTCGGTCGGCATCGGATCGGGCAACGGGCGGGGTTGGGCGCGCGGCGTCGCGTCGGGGGATGGTGGTCCGGCAGGTGCGCAGGCCGTCACGGCCATGAGGCCGACGAGCAGCACCCCGACGCGACCCGTTCCGCTACGCATCCGTCCCCCTCCTGCGGGCTCGCTCCCCAGGCTGGCACAGGTCCGCGGGCGGGACACGGGTCGGGCAGCGGGGACGCGCAGGGGCCTTGGTCCCGGGCGAGCGCTCAGAGCTCGCCGCGAGAGAGCAGCGTGCGGACCTTCACGGCCCGCTCTCGGAGCTCCTCGAGGTCCTTCAGTCGGTCCAGGGTGTGGAACTGGCGACCCATGCGGTGGTTGCCCGCCAGCACCTCCCGGTTGCGGTCGAGCACGTCCCAGTACAGGGTGGTGAAAGGGCAGGCATCCTCACCCGAGCGCTTCGAGCGGTCGTAGCGGCACCCGCCGCAGTGGTCGCTCATCCGGTCGATGTAGGCGCCACCGGACACGTAGGGCTTGGTGGACATGCGTCCCCCGTCGGCGAAGGTGCCCATGCCGATCACGTTGGGGACCATCACCCACTCATAGGCGTCGATGAAAGCGCCCTGCATCCATGCGGTGAAGGCTTTGGGGTCGACACCGGCGGAGGTGGCGAGGTTGGCGAGCACCATCAGCCGCTGGATGTGGTGGGCGTAGGCGTGGTCGTGGATCGAGCGGACCGTGTCGGCAACGCAGTCCATGTCGGTCTCGGCCGCGCCGGTGAAGGCCGGGGGGACCTCCAGATCGGCGCCGAGGTGGTTCTCCTCCAGCCACCCCGGCATCCACCGGTGGTAGACGCCCCAGATGAACTCCCGCCATCCGAGGATCTGTCGGATGAAGCCCTCCACGGCGTTCAGCGGCGCGTGCCCTGCGTGGTACGCCTCCTCGGCCGCCTCGATGACCTCCCGCGGGCGCAACAGGCCGAGGTTGAGCGCGTGGGAGAGCAGGGAGTGGTTGAGCGACCAGGCCCCGGTGACCATGGCGTCCTGGTGGTCGCCGAACCCGGGCAGGGCATGTTCGACGAAGTGGCGGAGCCTGGCCAGTGCACGGCGTCGCGTGGTCGCCCAGGTGCCGTCGGGAGGTGCCCCGTAGAGCCCGTCGGGCAGCCAGTGCTCCAGGGTGTCACGGTCGATGTCATCCAGCTCGGAGCGCACCGGGCGCGGGGCGTCGGCGGCCAGGTCGTCGGTGGGCGGCTTGCGGTTGTCGTGGTCGTAGTTCCAGCGCCCGCCCACCGGTTCCTCACCGTCCATCAGCACGCCGGTGGTCCGCCGCCGCCAGCGGTAGAAGTCCTCCATCTTGACCCGCTGACGATCACCTGCCCAGTCCTCGAAGTCGCGCCAGTGGCACAGGAAGTGGTCGTTGTCCACCACCTCGACGTCGAGGTCGTCGAGGAGCCGCCGGCCGGGCAGGCTGGCGGGCTCCATGGCGCGGACCTCCGCGGGCGCGTGCTCGGCCACGTGGGCCGCGAACCCGGCCCGCAGGCTGTCGGCCTGGCGCAGGTCCACCTCGTAGCCACGCTGCTCGAGCTCGGCGGCGAAGTGGCGCATGGCTGAGACGACGAGGTGGGCCTTCTGGACGTGCCAGCGGCGCTCGGCCAGCTTGGCCGTGCTGACCACCAGCAGCACCCGTGTGTCCGTGGAGCTGCTGCCGCGCAGGTGGGCGAGGTCGACGTTCAGCTGGTCGCCCCAGACCCACACCGTGCGCACGAGCCTTCCTCTCCGATCGGTTGCCCAGCCTTCGGAACCCGGGTGCGAAGCGGACGCGGACCCATGGCAGGGTCACCTTCCCCTGGCGCCATCGACGGTTGCAGCGGCGGTCGGTTGCCCCCTCTGGCGGTGGAGCTGCGATATCACCTATGCGGTGATACGCGCACCAGGGGCGCTGGCCGCACGCGTTGGAGGACCTCGGAGATCGCTGGTAGTCAGAAGGAACGAGCGCAGACAAGGGGCCGCTTGTCTACGGTACTGGGGCCGGAGGGAGGTGACCGGGTAGGGCCGTAAGGGAAGTGGGACCTTCCGCTCACGGTCAGGGCCGATCGGCCGTATGCGTCGATCTGCGCAGCCTCCACGGTCCGCCCACCTCCGGCGCGCCCAACGCGTGACCCGCGCGGCATCAGGGGTGGGAGGGTGCCGGAAACGACCGACCAGGGAGCTACACCGTGGAGAACCTCGCGTTACTGAGCCTGCTCGCCTTCCTACCGATCCTGACGATCGGTGTTCTCATGGTCGGCTTCCGATGGCCCGCCCGGGACGGGATGGCGGTCGGGTTCGTCGTCACCGCGCTGGTCGCGTGGCTGGTGTGGGACGTGGAGCCGATCGCGATCGCCGCCTCGGTGATCGAGGGGCTCGGGATCTCCCTCGACATCCTCTACATCGTGTTCGGTGCGCTGCTGCTGCTGGCCACGCTGAACGCCTCCGGTGCGATGGCCTCGATCAGGGCGGGCTTCACCCGCATCAGCCCGGACCGGCGCGTCCAGGCGGTGATCATCGCGTGGTTGTTCGGCTCCTTCATCGAGGGCGCGTCGGGCTTCGGGACACCCGCGGCGGTCGCCGCGCCGCTGTTGCTCGCCCTCGGTTTCCCCGCCATGGCCGCGGTGATGTGTGGGCTGATCATCCAGTCCACGCCGGTGACCTTCGGGGCGCTCGGAACCCCCATCATCATCGGCGTCAACAACGGCCTCAGCGGGACCGCAGCAGAGGACGCCATCGTCGCCGGTGGCGGCACCCTCGACGGCTACCTCGGCGAGGTGGCCCTGGCCGCTGCCACCGTCCACGGCGTGGTCGGCCTGCTCGTCCCGCTGTTCATGGTCAGCCTGCTGACCAGGTTCTTCGGCCCGAACAAGCGCTTCAGCGAGGGCCTGGCGATCTGGCCCTTCGCGCTGTTCGCCGCAGCCGCCATGATCGTGCCCTACTGGTTGACCGCGTGGCTGCTGGGCCCGGAGTTCCCCTCGCTGTTCGGTGGGCTGATCGGCTTGGCCATCGTCATCACCGCCACCCGCAAGGGCTTCCTGCAGCCCAAGGAGCCCTGGGACTTCGCCCCGCGGGAGAGCTGGTTGGACAACTGGATGGGTGACCTCAGCCCGGACGACGCCGCACCCCGTCAGGTCATCAGCACCGCCCGCGCATGGGCGCCCTACGGCGTGCTCGCCGCCATCCTGGTCATCACCCGCATCCCGGAGCTCGGTATCCAGTCCGCCCTGCAGGCCGTCAACCCCACCTGGGAGAACATCTTCGGCCAGGGGCTGAACGCCGGGTTCCAGTTCCTCTACCTGCCAGGGTTCGTGTTCCTCATGGCCGTGCTGGTCAGCTACCCCCTGCACCGCATGCGGGGCTCGGAGATCGCGCTGGCCTGGAAGACCGCGGGCAAGCAGATCGTCAAGGCCGCGCCGGCGATGCTGATCGCCGTGCCACTGGTGCGGATCTTCATCAACTCCGGCACCGACTTCTCCACCGGTGACCTGGCCTCCATGCCGCTCACCCTCGCCGAGGGCGCGGCCACCGCGGTCGGTTCGGCCTGGCCGCTGGTCGCACCCGTGGTGGGAGCGCTCGGCGCCTTCGCCGCCGGCTCCAACACCATCAGCAACATCATGTTCGCCCAGTTCCAGTTCGCCACCGCCGAGGGCATCGGCGTTGCCACCGTGCCCGTGGTCGCGGCGCAAGCCGTCGGAGGGGCCGCCGGCAACATGCTCACCGTGCACAACGTGGTGGCCGCAGCGGCGACGGTCGGACTGGTGGGACGCGAGGGCGATCTGATGCGCAAGGTCGCCATCCCCTGCGCCTACTACCTGCTGGCAGCCGGGACCTTCTCCTACCTGCTGGTGTGGGGTGTCGGTGCCAACGCCGGCACCGTGATGCTCGGTCTCATCCTGGCGATCGCCGTCGCACTGATCGTCGCGGCGGTCCGGGAACGCAAGCTGGCGCCAGCGGTGGAAGCGCCATCGGCGACCGAGGACGATCCCCGCAAGGGATCGCGATCCGGTGAGGACGCATCATGAGCTCAGCCGTCACGCAGACCGGTGCGGGCGCCGACGGTGCGCAGCGAACGCTGCTGCGCACCAAGGTCGAGGCGGCCGCGAGTACCTACCAGGAGGTCGCCGGGTGGGAGGAGGTGGCGGCCCATGCCGCCAGCCTCGGTCAGCGGGTGGCCATCGCGCCGAGCCTGCACGCCGCACTCCCGTCCCTGGCGGCGATGCTCGAGGGCCACGGCCGCACGGTGGTCGTCCCCGGTGAGGACGACCCGGCGGCCGACGTCGCCGACGTCCCCGTGGCGATCGTGGCGGGGGCGATGGCGGTGGCCGAGACCGGCAGCGTGCTGGTCTCCGAGCACGAGCTGCGGGACCGCGTGGTCACGATGCTGTGCCAGCGTCTGCTGCAGGTCGTGGCCGCTGACGACGTGGTCGACCGGCTCGAGGATGCGGCCGCCTGGCTCGCCCCACGGGGCGGGCAGGCCGGGTTCGCGTCCCTGATGACGGGCCCGTCACGCACCGCCGACATCGAACGCAGCCTGACCATCGGCGTCCAGGGGCCCGACGAGGTGGACGTGCTCGTCCTCACCGGCGCCGACGCTGCGGCCGAGGAGTCGACATCATGAGCGAACTCCGGTCCTTCGACGAGCGCTACGCGACCGCCCTGGCCGACCCGGACGTGCGTGGGGGGCTCACCGCCTTCCAGCGCGGGTGGCGGGACAGCCGCGACGCGGCCATCGCCGACCTCGAGGCGCAGGAGGGGCGCAGCTTCGATGAGCTGCGCGCCGAACTCGCCGCCATCAAGGACGGGGTGCTGGCCGACTGGGAGCACCACCTCGACAGCTTCACCGCCAACGCCACCGCTGCCGGCGCCGAGGTGGTCCGCGTCGCCACACCTGGCGAGGCCAACGCGCTGATCACCGCGCGGATGCAGGCCGCCGGCGCGGACCTGATGGTCAAGGGCAAGTCGATGGTCTCCGAGGAGATCGGGCTCAACGGTCACCTCGAGGCCGCGGGCATCACCCCGGTGGAGACCGACCTCGGGGAGTGGATCCTGCAGTTGGCGGCGGAGACGCCTTCGCACCTGGTCATGCCGGCGATCCACAAGCGCAAGGAGGTCATCGCCGAGCTGTTCGAGCGGGTGCTGAAAAGGCCCTTCCCGCCCGACGACATCGACCGGATGGTCAAGGTCGCCCGCACGGAGCTGCGTGAGCGGTTCCTCGCCAGCAGCGTCGGGTTGTCCGGTGCCAACGCGCTCATCGCCGAGGGCGGCTCGATCATGCTGGTGTGCAACGAGGGCAACAACCGCATGTCGGTGGCGCTACCCAAGCTGCACGTGGTGACCGCCGGGATCGAGAAGCTCATCCCGACCTACGCCGATGCGATGAAGCAGGTGCGCCTGCTCGGCCGGTCCGCGACGGGCCAGCCCATCACCGTCTACACCAACTTCCTGACCGGACCCCGTCCGGGTCAGGAGCAGCTGATCATCCTGCTGGACAACGGCCGGACCGCGATGGCAGAGGACCCGGACGTGGCCGCCGCGCTGCGCTGTATCCGCTGCGGTGCCTGCGCGGACGTCTGCCCGCCCTACGGCGTGGTGGGCGGGCACGCCTTCGGTCACGTCTACACCGGTGCGATCGGGCTGGTCAACACCAGCTTCCACCACGGCATCGAGGCAGCAGCCGGCCCCCAGTCGTTGTGCGTGTCCTGCGGCGCCTGCGCCACGGTGTGCCCGGTGGACATCCCGCTGCCCGTCCAGATCCTGGAGGTCCGCGAGAACGTCGCCAGGGCCGGTGAGGCCGGCAACGCGGGGAGGGTGACGCGGCTCGCCTTGCGGGCCTTCCAGCACCCCCGGCTCGTGGACCTCGGCATGCGGGCCGTCGGCGTGGCGACCACACCCGTGCGTCGTGGCGGGGTGACCGCGCTGCCCTCGGCGCTGACCGCACGCGGTCCGCTGGCGGAGCGCATCGGCTGGCGTACCCCTCCGGCCGTCCCGCCACGCCCGGCCCGCGACACGCTGCGGCGGGGGCGTCTGGAGGAGCCACCGCGGCTCGCCGATCAGCCCCTGGCGGGCCGCAAGGTGCAGCTGTTCCTGCAGTGCGTGTCGGATCGCATGGCACCCGACATCCCCATCGCGGCCGCCAAGCTGCTGCGGGCAGCGGGGGCGCAGGTCACCGTCCCCCGCGACCAGCACTGCTGCGGCCTGCCGGCCTACGACAGCGGGGAACAGGACACGGCGAAGTCGATGGTGCGCCAGACCATGGAGGCGCTGGCTGATGGCGCGGACGTGGTCACGCCCGCATCGTCCTGCCTGGCGATGCTCGGTCACGACGCCCCGTACCTTCTGCGCGACGATCTCGCCGAGGTCGAGCGCGCCCAGGAGCTCGCCGGGCGGACCTACGACCTGATCAGCTACCTGACCAGCGGTCCCGGGCGTCTGCCCGCCGGCAGCCTCGACGACGGCGACCGCACCCCGGTGACCGTGCACCGGTTCTGCCAGGCCTCCAACACCCTCGGTCGCACCGATGCGATCGAGGCCTTCCTCCGCGACGTCGCGGGCGTGCCGGTGGTGCCGCTGCCGGAGGCCAGCGAGTGCTGCGGTTTCGGCGGGTCCACCTCGGTGCGCAACCCCGAGCTGTCGGCGGGCATCCTCGACCGCAAGCTCGGCTGCGTCGACCAGACGGCATCGTCGGTTTTGATAACCGACAACCCGGGCTGCATCCTGCACCTGCGTGGTGGCGTGCACGCCTCGGGTCGGGAGGTGGAGGTGCTCCACCTCGCCGAGTACCTGGTGCGACGGCTGCCGGGTGCCACCGCATCACCTCAGGAGCGTTGATGGATCCTGCAACGGCAACCGGCACCCGACGCAACGTCCCGCCCACCGCAGCGGAGTCCGCGCTGCTGTCCGACCTCCACGGGGTCCTCGGCGATGACGGCCTGAAGACCTCCGTCCTGTCGCGGGCGACCTACCGGCGCGATGCGTCCTTCCTCAACGCCGATCCGCTGGCCATCGCCCTGCCGCGCACCCGGGAGGAGCTCGCAGCGGTGCTCAGGGCCTGCCGTGACCACGGCGTGCCCTACACCCCACGGGCCGCCGGGACCGGGTTGGCCGGTGGTGCGACGCCGACGGGGGTCGCCGGGGTCCGGCCGCTGGTGATCAGCGTCGCGCGCATGGACCGGCTGCTGGAGCTCGACGTTGCCAACCGCCGCGCCCACGTGGAACCGGGCCTGGTCAACGCCCGGCTCGGCCGGGCCGCCGCGGCCGAGGGCTTGCGTTTCGCTCCCGACCCCGCGAGCCAGATCGCCGCCACCCTCGGCGGCAACGTCGCCACCAACGCCGGTGGGATCCACGTGCTCACCTACGGGGTGATGAGCCAACACGTGCTGGCCGTCGAGCTGATGGACACCGACGGCGAGGTGCACCTGCTCGACGGTCGCCTGCCCGAGCAGGCCGGCCTGGATCTGCGCGGTGTGAGCGTCGGCGGTGAGGGCACCCTCGGGATCGTGATCGGCGCGTGGCTGCGCCTGCTGCCCGCACCACCGGCCGTCGGCACCCTGCTCGCCGGTTTCGACACCCTGGAAGCCGCCGCGGCGACCGTCGGCGCGCTGGTGACCTCCGACCGGCTCCCCGACGCGGTCGAGTTGATGGATGCCCGGGCCATCGCCCTGGTGGAGGACTACGCGCAAGCGGGCTACCCCACCGACGCCGCCGCCGTGCTGCTGCTCGAGTACGAGGGGCTGAGCGCCGGGGTCAGTGCCGGCGTCGACACCGCCGAGCGGCTGGCCACCGAGCACGGCGCCACCGAGGTGGTACGGGCCGCTGACGCCGACCAGCGAGCCCGCATCTGGAAGGGCCGCAAGGCCGTCGCGGGTGCGATCGCCAAGACGGCGCCGGACTTCTTCCTGCAGGACGTGGTGGTGCCGCGCTCCCGGCTCGGCGAGATGCTCGATGCCGTGGTCGCGATCAGTGAGCGCGAGGACCTGGTCATCCTGACCGTCGTCCACGCCGGCGACGGCAACCTCCACCCCTTCGTCCTCTTCGACCGGCGCGAGGAGGGCGTGCTCGACCGGGTCTTCGCCGCCGGCCACGACATCGTGACCACGGCGCTGGCGCTGGACGGCACCCTGACCGGTGAGCACGGTGTCGGCATCGAGAAGCGCGACTTCCTGTCCCAGATCTACACCGCCGACGACCTGGCCGTGCAGCAGGCCGTCCGCCGAGCCATCGAGCCCTCGGGCCTGGCCAACCCGGACAAGGTCCTGCCCACCACGGTCGGATGTCTGGAGGCCAGCATGGTGCCGGAAGGTGCGTGGGTATGAGCGACGCGACGACGATGACGACCGACCTCGCGCCGATCGTGGAGACCATCGAGGCCGCCCGGGCCGCCCGGGGTCGGCTGGTGATCCGCGGTGGCGGCAGCGTGGTCGACCGTCTGCCGTCGACCGATGCCGAGGTGCTGTCCACCGCGGAGCTCACCGGGGTGGTCGACCACCGGCCCGAGGACCTGGTGATCACGGTACGGGCGGGTACCCCGGTCGAGGAACTGTCCGCGCTGTTGGCCACCCACGGGCAGGAGTGCCCGATCGAGCCCCTGGCCGGTCATGGCTCCACGGTGGGTGGACGGCTGGCCACCGCGCTGGCAGGCCCTCGCCAGCTCCAAGCCGGACGCGTGCGCGACTGGGTGCTCAGGGTGCGTCTGGTCACCGCCGACGCACGGGTGGTCACCGCCGGTGGGGTGACGGTCAAGGACGTCACCGGCTACGACCTGTGCCGTCTGGCGACCGGCTCCTGGGGCACCCTCGGGGTGATCGCGGAGGTGACACTCAAGCTCCGCCCGATCCCGACCGCGAGCGCGTGGTTCACCAGCGAACGGCCCGCGTCGCTGGTCCTGGCCGACCTCTACCGGCCGGCAGCCGTCGTCAGCACGGGGGAGGGGACGTTCGTCCGGCTCGAGGAGCACCCCGACGACGTCGTGGCCCAGGCCGCGGCCGTCGGTCTGCGCTCCGCCGATCCTCCGACGCTGCCCACGACGGCGCGCGCTGCCGTCGACCCGGGCCGCCTGGCGGAGCTGACCTCGTGGGCGCAGGCAGCCGGGATCCCGCACGCCGGTTTCGCAGGGGTCGGCGTGTGCCTGCTCGACGGCGACCCTGATGCCCTCGCGGCCGCGGGGGCACGGGCAGCTGAGCTCGGCGGGAGTCTGCTGGTGCTGGACGCCGGCGCGACGACGCTGCCGATGCGTCCCCCGCCGGTCGATCCGATGACCGAGCGGGTGCGCGCCGCCCTCGACCCCCAGCAGATCATGTTCGATGTCAGGCAGCCCCGATGAGCCAACCAGAGCCCATGTCGATCTTCGACGCCGATCAGCTCGCTGCCTGCGTGCAGTGCGGCTTCTGCCTGTCCTCGTGCCCGACCTACGAGGCGACCCACCTCGAGGAGCACGGTCCCCGCGGCCGCATCCTGGCCATGCGACTGGTCGAGGAGGGTGAGCTCGCCATCGACGACCCGGACGTGGTCGACTCCCTGGAGACCTGCGTGCAGTGCCGGGCGTGCGAGACGGTCTGCCCGTCGCTGGTGGAGTTCGGCTCGCTGATGGAGACGGCCAGAGCGGAGATCACGGAGCGGCAGCCACCCCGCGGCCCCGAAGGCCTCGCCCAGCGGCTGCTCTTCGCCGCCCTGGTCCGCCGCAGCCTGATGCGCATCGGTGGGATCCTGCTCGCCCTCGCCCAGGCGGTGCGTGCGGACCGGTTGCTGCCGGCACGCCTCAGACCGGCGCAGCGCGTGGCGCTGGCCGACACCCTGCGCAGCTACCGGTTGCCACCCCCGGGTGCGCCGGTGCGGGGGGATGCCTTCCTGTTCCGGGGCTGCGTGATGGACGGGCTGTTCCGCGACGTCCATCAGGCCACCGCGCAGGTGCTCGCCGGGGTCGGCTACCGGCCACGCTTCGAGCCCGCGCCGCCCTGCTGCGGCGCCCTGTCGGCCCACGCCGGCCGCGAGTCGGAAGCGCACGCGCTGGCCGAGGCCACGATCGCGGCCTACGCCGGCACGACCGGCCCCATCCTGGTGAACTCGGCGGGCTGCGGCGGTGCCATGAAGGAGTACGGGAAGCTGCTCGGCACCGAGGAGGCCCGATCCTTCAGCGCACGGGTCAAGGACCTCTCGGAGCTCGTCACCCCGGAGGAGGTCGCCGCTCGGGGAGGTGAGGTCCCGCTGACGCTCGCCTACCAGGCTCCTTGCCACCTCCGCAACGTCCAGGGGCTGGCCGACCAGGCCCGTGTCCTCGTGGCGGCGATCCCCGGCCTGACCCTGCTGGAGCCCGACGACGAGCAGCAGTGCTGCGGCTCCGGCGGCATCTACTCCTACCTGCAGCCGGAGCTCGGTGATGCCATGCTCGCCCGCAAGAACGCGGCCCTGCAGCGCACGGGGGCACAGGGCGTGGTGTCCGGCAACCCGGGGTGTGCCATGCAGATCGCACGGGAGGGCTGGGAGATCCACCACCCGGCGCAGCTGCTGGCCCGGTCGCTCACGCCCTGATCGGCGAGATGGTCGTGCCCGACGTTGCGAGCGGGCGCGCACGGGTGCGGGCGCGGGGGCCGGGCCTCACTCCCGCGTGCTCCTGCGGACCACGAGCACCGGAGCCAGGGCGTGGCGGGTGACCTGATCGGACACCGAACCGAGCTTCAGACCCCGGAAGCCGCCCCGACCACGCGAGCCGACCACGACCAGGTCCGCGTCGCGGGACCGTTCGACCAGGGCCCGCGACGGTCGTCGGTCGGCCAGCACCGACCACTCGACCTCCAGGTCGCCCAGATCGACGTCGACCTCTTGCAGCCAGCGCCCCAGCTTGTCCGTGTACTCCTCGCGGGCCTGCTCCAGGTCCTTGGCCCGGTCCTCGCCCTTCTCGGGCGGGACCGGGAAGGCCGTGACCTGCTCCGGCGGGCTGAAGGCGTAGACCACTTCGAGGACCGCGCCGCGCATCCTCGCTTCCTCGGCGGCCCGGTGCAGCGCGATGATCGAGGCGTCCGAGGTGTCGACGCCGACCAGGATGCGGTTCATCGTCATGTGTCGTCCTCCGCTTGTGGCTCCCGAGGAGCGGCTCAGGCCTGGCCGGCCGGCGCATCCGAGCCGCCGTCCTTGCTGGGCGCGGGTGTCGGGCGCTGCGTGAGGGCCTCCGTCTCGCCCTCGCCCTCGAACAGGGGAGCTGCGGCGACCTCCTTGAGCGTCACACCGTCGCGCTCGCTCCGCAGCCCCTTGAAGACACCGACCATCACGACCAGCAGCACCGCGGTGAAGGGCAGCCCGGTGGCGATCGCGCCGGCCTGCAGTGCAGCGAGGCCGCCGGCGACCAGCAGGACCGCGGCGACCGCACCCTCCGACAACGCCCAGAAGATCCGCATCGCGACCGGCGGGTTGAGGCTGCCACCGGAGGCGATCATGTCGATCACGAAGGACCCCGAGTCTGAGCTGGTGACGAAGAACACCGTGATCACGAACATGGTGACCACCGTGGTCAGCAGCGACAGCGGCAGCGCGTCGAGCACGGCGAACATCGCCACGGACTCATCGAAACCGGCGGCCTCGATCGCCCCGTAGATGTCCGCGGTGCCGTCGCTCTGGAACAGGATCGCGGTGTTGCCCATCACCGTGAACCACAGGAAGGACACCAGTGCGGGGACCAGCAGCACCCCGAGGATGAACTCACGGATCGTGCGGCCGCGGGAGATGCGGGCGATGAAGCTGCCGACGAAGGGGGCCCAGGAGATCCACCACGCCCAGTAGAAGATGGTCCAGGCCGACAGCCAACCGGCGTCGGTCTCGGAGTAGCTGCCGGACCAGAACATCAACTCCACGAAGTTGTAGACGTAGTTGCCGACGTTCTCCACGTAGGCGCTGAGCAGCAGCACCGTCGGGCCGGTGACGGCGACGAACAGCAGCAGCAACGCGGCGAGGGTGATGTTGAGTTCGGACAGGCGGCGGATGCCCTTGTCGAGGCCCGTCACCACCGAGACCGTCGCCGCCACGGTGATGATCGCGATCAGCACGACCTGCACGCCGGGGCCGACGGGGATGTCGAAAGCGGAGTTCAGTCCGGAGTTGATCTGTGCCACCCCGAGTCCCAGCGAGGTCGCGATGCCGAACATCGTCCCGAAGATGGCCAGGATGTCGACGAGGTTGCCCCGCCAGCCGTGGATCCGGTCACCGATCAGCGGGTAGAGGGCGGAGCGGATCGTCATCGGCAGGTCGTGGCGGTAGCCGAAGTAGGCCAGCGAGAGCCCGAGCACGGCGTAGACCGACCAGGCGCCGAGGCCCCAGTGGTGGAAGGTGAGCACCATGGCATCCAGCGCCGCCGCCTCGGACCCACCCTCGGCCCGAGGGGCATCGATGAAGTGGTAGATCGGCTCGGCCACCCCCCAGAACACCAGGCCGATGCCCATGCCAGCGCTGAACAGCATGGCGAACCAGGTCGTGTAGCTGTAGTCGGGACGGGAGTCATCGGGTCCGAGCCGGACCTTCGCGTAGCGTCCGATGACGAGGTAGCCGAGGAAGACCAGGAAGGCGGCCACCGAGGCGATGAAGAACCAGCCGAGGGTCTCGGTGATCCAGACCCGGACGCTGCCGAGGATCTCACCGGCGGTCTCGGGCGCCACCGATCCCCAGACCACGAACCCCAGGATCACGATCGCGGAGACCGGGAACACCACCGGATGGATGTGCTCTCGGGCCTTGTCGAGTGCGGTCATAGCGCAGCGCCCTTCGTGTCTCTGCCACCAGCGGGGGACCACGCGCTCGCGCAGCACAAGGGCGTCACGCACCCCGGTCGAGGGGTGGCCCCGAGGGCCGGTGACGCCGCGTCGGCGGCCCGCCGGGGCCGTCGTGGGCAGAGACCCTAGGGCAACTGGCCGCGAGGTTCCAGTCGGGCAGCGGCGGGTCGACACCCGGGTCCGGACGGCTCGAGCCGTCGACCTCGGTGGCTCAGCGCTCGCTCGTCGGTGCCCGGCGACCGATGCGGGCGGCGACGATCGTGAACCCGAGCAGCCCCACCCCCAGCACCAGGCCGGCGGCCCCGGGGGTCTGCGCGGCGGCGAAGCCGGCGATGACGGCGATGGTCGCGCTGATCAGGAACCCCGCGGCGGCCACCACGTCGACCTCACGCAACGGGCGACCGACCGCGATCACCGCGACGACCGGTCCGACGAGCAGCACCAGGGGCGCGAGGTTGCCGAGCACGCCCGGATCGACGCCGCTCGCGACCGCCAGGGCGAGCACCAGCAACGCCAGCGCCAACGCGGCACCCGTGAGCACGACCGCGCGGTGGCGGTGCAGCATCCCGACCAGCACCAGCGTGATCGGGGTCGCGAACACGAGGACGGGGACGATCCGACCGATGGGGGTGGCGCTGAGGGGCAGCGCGAGGATGGCGGCCATCCCGAACAGCGACGCCGGGAGCAGCAGGCGGCGCTCGTGGTCGGTCGGTCGCGGCTGCTCCACGGTCGTCCTCCTCCTCACGCCCGACCGTCGGACGGGTGCCTGCGCCTACGACGCTACTCACCGCGGTGCCCCGACGTGGCCTCGGGCGTCGCCTACCCTGACGTAGACGCCGAGCTGGCGAACAGGGAACGCGCGTGGCCGTGAACGAGCCCGCTCCGGCCACCCGTCTGCGGGTCCACGGAGGCCCCCTGACGCTCCGACCCGCAGCGCAGCGGGTGACGGTCGAGGTCGTGAGCCGCGGCGTGCCGGCCCACGACGCCGCCGCGGTCGAGCTCGCCCTCCACGAACTGCTGGCGAACGCGCTGGAACACGGTCACCTCGGTGACCCATCCGTGCCGGTCGACGTCGAGGTGACCGGCCCCGAGGACGACGCCGTGATCGTGCGGGTGTCGGATCGTGCGCTCGGGGGTGGTTGGCCAGCGGGGTCATCGGCCGATGCCGACGGCGCCGGGCCGGGCAGGGGCACCGAGGAGCTGCGGGGCCGTGGGCTCACGTTGGTCCGGGCTGCAGCCGCCGGGCTGTGGGTCGTGGCTGACGACGGTCGCACCGAGGTGCTGGTGCGGCTGTCGACCTTGCGGGTCCCGCGCGGCGGTGCTGGCTAGCGTTCGTCCTCCGCCCGCACCGGAGACCTCGTGCCACCCCGTTCACGCCTGCTGCTGCTGCTCCTCGCGGTGCAGGCGAAGCAGTCAGGGCCGGGACGGGGCGGGAGGTTGCGGCTCGGCAGCCTCACGGGCTCGGTCGGCAACCGGGTGATCGAGGAGGTCGACGTCGATGCCATCGTGCAGCGCATCGACGTCGACGCCCTGCTCGCCCGCATCGACGTCGACGCG
>Ga0207421_10000719_pt1 | contig 42876 bp, 39 predicted proteins | sample SodLakKL_010_SED_4_FD_187542 | JGI IMG/M metagenome (GOLD analysis project Ga0207421, IMG submission 187542) | Alkaline sediment microbial communities from Lake Tanatar, Kulunda Steppe, Russia - 8KL_010_SED (SPAdes) (version 2) | ecosystem: Environmental > Aquatic > Non-marine Saline and...
CGCGAAGATACCAGCTTGTAAGCAAATTCGGGCGGATTATGGACCCGCTGGCAGACAAAATCCTCGTGGTCGGCGCGTTTGTATTCTTTGCGGCGTGGCGCATTCCGCAGACCCTGCCGCCCTTGACAGAAACTCAGACTTCAGTCGTGCTGTGGATAACCGCGGCTGTAATAGCCTTGCGTGAAGTTCTTATGACCATTATCCGTCATATCGCCGAGCAAAAAGGCTATAACTTTCAGGCGACCTGGGCAGGTAAACTAAAAATGGTGATCCAATCTATAACTATAATTTCTATACTTATAGTCTCGTCGCGTCTGCCGGGCGAGGCCTGGGCGCAATGGTTGGTGGCAACAGCGCTGGCTGCAACCATATTCATAACCGCATTCTCGGCATTATCAGTATTATCACCGTCAAGATGGGAAATAAAATAATTACGGAGAATTTATGACACTATCACAGGAAGCTGATAAAATCAGACAAGAACTTGAAAAACACAACCAACAGCACCTTTTAAAATTTTATGACCAGCTTACACCGGATGAGCTCCAAAGCCTGCTTGATGATATCAAGACGATTGATTTGAATGCCACCGACCGCTGGATTGAAAAATATGTAACATCAACTCCTGAAGAAATCGTTCCCGAACAGTTCGATCCGGCGCCTTACTATCCTCTTAACCCGGAGGATGCACAAGTGCGGCAAAAGTACGACCAGGCGAAAAAACTGGGCGAAGATCTGATCGCCGGCGGTAAGGTCGCCGCTTTCGTAGTCGCCGGCGGACAGGGCACTCGGCTGGGCTTTGACGGGCCAAAGGGAAACTTCCCGGTCAGCCCGGTTAAAAATAAACCACTGTTTCAGCTTTTCGCGGAAATGATCAGGTCGGCCTCGAAAAAATACAACACGGCGCTTCCCTGGTATATAATGACAAGCCCGCTCAACCACAATCAAACGGTAGAATTCTTCAAAGAAAATGCCTATTTCGGCCTGCCCAAAGAAGATGTATTCATATTCCAGCAGGGAACATTGCCCAATTTCGCCTTTGACGGCAAAATCCTGCTGGCCGAGAAACACCAAATCGCCCGCTCTCCCGACGGCCATGGCGGAAGTCTGAAAGCTCTCTATGACAGCGGCGCAATTGATCATATGAAAAAACGCGGCGTAAAGCACATCAGCTATTGGCAGGTAGATAACGCTCTTATTAATATTTTTGACCCGCTGTTTGTCGGTCTGCATGCGATGGAAAACAGCCAAATGTCCTCCAAGACCGTCATTAAAGCCAATCCAACTGAAAAAGTAGGCAATTTCTGCCTCGTTGACGGCAGGGTGACGGTTATCGAATATTCCGACCTGCCCGACGAAAAAGCTCATATGAAAAATTCCGACGGTTCGCTGGCGTTCAGGCTTGGCTCGATCGCGATTCATATCATTGATGTTAGCTTTGTCGAACAAATCAATTCCAAGGGCTTTTCACTGCCGTTCCACCGTGCGGTAAAGAAAATCCCGCACATCGACGAGCAAGGCAATAAAATAAGCCCCGAAAAGCCCAACGGCGTAAAGCTGGAGACCTTTATTTTCGATGCCCTGCCGCTGGCGGACAATTCTATGATACTCGAGACCGATAGAAGTCAGGAATTCGGGCCGGTTAAAAACGCCACCGGCGTTGACAGCGTGGAAACTTCACAACAGTTGCAGATAGACCGTGCCGCCGACTGGCTCGAAGCGGCGGAAGTCGATGTGCCTCGCAGGTCGAACGGCTCAGCAGACGCGATTATAGAAATATCGCCGCTGTTTGCTCTTCATAAGGAAGATATCGCCGAAAAGACGGATAAAATCCCCCACATAAAACCGGCAGGGCGGATTTACATCGAATAGCCCGGCTGGGTTCTGATTTTCGGGTTTATACAATCAGCATTGCGTCGCCGTAAGAGTAAAATCGGTACCGATTGTCTATGGCGTGTTGATATGCCCGCTTGATATTGTCAAGCCCGGCGAAAGCCCCTACAAGCGCAAGAAGCGTGGATTTTGGCAGGTGAAAATTGGTAATCATCGCGTCCACGGCCTTAAATTCGTAGCCGGGCGTGATGAAAAGCTGCGTATCATCACAGGCAGGGCGCACTTTGCCGTCAATAGCCGCGCTTTCCAGCGACCGAACCGAGGTTGTGCCGACAGCAATTATTCGTCCGCCGGACTTCTTTGCAGAGTTTATCGTATTAGCGGCCTCGGCGCTGATTTCGAACCATTCACTGTGGATTTGGTGTTTTTCAAGCTCGTCTTCGGATACGGGTTTGAATGTTCCGGCTCCAACATGCAGCGTTACATAGGCGAAGATGACGCCTTTTTCTTTTAATTGCTCGATCAGGCCGTCGGTAAAATGCAGCCCGGCGGTCGGTGCGGCCACGGCGCCGTATTTACGGGCGTAAACCGTCTGATAGCGGCGGCGATCGCTGTCGGCATCCTGTGCGGTTTTACGCTTTATATACGGCGGCAGCGGCGCAAGGCCGATTTTCGCCAGTACCTGCTCGGCGGTTTCATCGGTTAAAACCCGCAGAGAACACCTGCCGGCGTTTTGTTTTTCCAGCAGTTGGGCTTGGCAGTATTCATTTTCGGCGGTGTCGTGAAGGGATATAATTTCGCCGGTTTTGACTTTTCCGGCTCCTTTGAGCATTATCTGCCAGTTTTGTTGGCCGTTCTGACCTAGAAACAGACCCTCCAGGCGGGCTCCGGTTTGCCGTTTGGCGAAAAACCGGGCGGGAATCACCCTGGTGTCGTTTAGAACCAGACAATCGCCGGGTCGCAGGCAGCCGACTATTTCGCTGAAAACGCTGTCGATGATGTTGTCCCGGCCGCGGTCATAGACAAGCAGCCGGGCGTCGGTGCGACGCCTGGCGGGATTTTGAGCTATAAGCTCCGTCGGCAGCGTATAATTGAGTTTTTCAGTTTTCATAGCGCATAAAAAAGGCCGGAACTTTGAAGCTCCAGCCTTTATGAGACAGCGTTAAATGTTGTAATGAATAGCAAAAATATAATCGATTCACTGCCTCATTTACAGAAACCAAGATATACAGAAGAAAAAGAACAATGATGTCAATTATCATTATAGCCGCTCTGTCAACTAATGCAAGGGTTTTTTTGGAATTTTTTAAAATTTTTCCAAATTTTTTCAAAAAGCGGCGTTTTTATTCGAATTTCAGTGTTTTGGGAGTTAATTTTTGCTGTGAAATAGGCTGTTTTACACTGAATCGCAATTATGGATTTTATTATTTTTGAAAATTGGGAGACCGTTGTCCGTTAAAAGTCGTGGTCTCTGATTCTTACATTTTCTCTGTAATGTTCGTCGTGTTGTCTGTGGTATTTGTCCATCTTGTACTGCACCCAGAACATTTTCGCGGCGGTGATTGCCAGGCTCAATCCCAGCAGGAAAAAGACGATTGCCGCCAGCAGTGCGAAAACTTCCGGAAATGCCATTATCAGCACGCCGAAGCCTATAAGTAACAGGCCGATAGTTAAGATTGCCGTCGCGGCGGATTTTGACGCCTGCGACATAGCACTGTTGTAAAAACGAAATATCATATTACACTCCCAAAGATGTTGATTGCAAAACAGTCATTGCGCTATCGTTATAAGTTCTTGTTCTTAAGAGATTTATGAGCAACCTTGACAGAGCGGCTACCTTATATAAAAAACTTTCACGGCTTTTGTTACATCAGCGCAACAAAAAGAACATAGATATATGTTAATTGTTACAAAGGGCTAGCACAATGAAAAATTTACCGGCCCATTTTTATCACTGTTCTTGCTTTTGTTGCCGGTTCTTGACAGTGGGCAGACGCGAGCTTATCATTATCAGTTCAATCCGGTTTATTTGGAGATGTCTAATGGCTGATGATAAGAAAAGCTGGGAGCACAGGTTAAAAGGCGGCCCCGCAGATGTTACGGTCGATTTTGTTGAGTCTCTTTCTGTTGATAAGCGGCTTTACAAATATGACATAGCAGGTTCAATCGCCCACGCGCGGATGCTATCGGAAGTGGGACTTATTAAGGAGCAGGAGTTTACGCAAATTAAAGAGGGGCTGCTTGCGATAGGAGATAAGATGGAGCAGGGACAGTTTGTCTTTGATAAGCGGACAGAAGATATCCATATGGCGATAGAGGCCGCACTTGTCGAGCAAATCGGCGAAGCCGGTAAAAAGCTACACACCGGTAGAAGCCGAAATGACCAGATAGCAACGGACATTCGGCTTTGGATTCGGGATCAGATCGAACTTCTACAAAGACTTTTGCGCCAATTGCAGCAGGCATTTGTGGAACTGGCTGATAAGAGCAGCCAGATTGTAATGCCGGCTTACACGCATTTACAGCGTGCCCAGCCGATATCAGCGGGGGCATACCTGCTTAGTTTTGTCGAGCAGTTTGAGCGAGATTATAAGCGGCTTGGCAATTGTGCGGATTTGATGAATGTCTCACCTCTGGGAAGCGGCGCTTTGGCAGGCTCTACGCTCAAACTCGAGAGGAAAAGCACTGCCGAACAACTAGGCTTTGCCGATATAACCGCCAACAGTATTGACGCGGTCAGTGACAGGGATTTTGCTGCCGAGTTTATATTCGATTGTTCTCTGATAGCGGCGCATCTTTCACGGCTGGCAGAAGACTGGATTATTTATTCGACAAATGAGTTTGCCTTTGTCAAAATAGCGGACCAGTACTGCACCAGTTCTAGTATGATGCCGCAAAAGCGAAATCCTGATCTGCTTGAGCTTATTCGCGGCAAGACCGGCAGTGTTTACGGTGCTCTCGTAGGAATGCTTACCATTTTGAAAGCTCAGCCCAGCGGATACAACCGTGACTTACAGGAAGATAAGTTTCACATTTTCACAGCCAGTGACACTGTCGAAAAATCGCTGGTAGTTGCGCGGGAAATTATAAAGCATACCGAGTTTGATGCTGACCGAATATCTTCAGGTCTTGACGCCGGCTTTCTGGACGCTACGGCGCTTGCGGAGTATCTGGTAGGCAGGGGGGTTGCATTCCGCCAGGCCCACGGAATTGTCGGACAGTTGGTCGACTATTGTGAGCAGCAGAGCAAGCGACTGGCGGAGCTGGATGTTGGGGATTTCCATAAGTTTTCACCGGATATCGGATCCGATGTGTATGAGTGGCTTGGTGCGAAGGCGGTGGTCAATCGCTATACTACAGAAGGCTCTGCTGGCATCGAGCAAACGGCCATACAGATTGAAAAGTGGAAAAAGCGTCTTGCGGACAAAACATGAGCGGCGACGAGGACATTATAACGGCTTGGTTCGCCCGGCAAAGCAAGCTTTCGGCCAATGATTACTCTATCGGTATCGGCGATGATATGGCTGCGATTCATTTTCGTGGCGGCGATATTTTGGTAACTACCGATATGCTGATTGAGGGGGTTCACTTCGATCTACAATCAGCCAGCTTGCATCAGGTCGGCTATAAGGCGATGGCTGTCAGTTTAAGCGATTGCGCAGCGATGGCTACTGTACCGGTCGGGGCGGTTGTAGCCGTGGCTTTGCCGAAGGGTTACGGTCAAAAAGAATTGAAAGAACTTCACGGCGGCATAAACGATGCGGCGGTAAAATACAGCTGCCCATTGCTGGGAGGTGATATTACCAAATGGAAAGCGACCGGCGGCCTTTGCATTAATTCAACGATAACCAGCAGAGGCGGTGGTGGGGCGCCTGTTTTGCGGTCACAGGCAAATTCAGGCGATGTTATATGCGTAACAGGACAACTGGGTGGTTCGGGATTGGGCCGGCATCTGAACTTTGAGCCAAGGGTTAAAGAAGCATTGCGTATAACGGGCTTGGCAAAACTCAATGCGATGATGGATATAAGCGACGGATTAAGCACTGATCTTTCGAGGATGTGCAAGGCAAGCGGCGTTGGCGCAATAATCGAGGCAGCGCAGATTCCAATATCCCAAGCGGCTCAAAAGCGAGAAGACCCTCTGGATTCGGCGCTGAATGAGGGTGAGGATTTTGAGTTACTTTTTAGTTTGTCAGCGGCGCAATGCCAAAAGCTTCAGCACTTATGGAGCGGGCCGGTAGAGATAACACAAATCGGACAAATGACGAAAAATGCTGAAATTGTGTTGAAAAAAGCCGACGGCAGCAGCGAGCCATTACGGCAGGGCGGGTGGGATCATTTATAGCCGGCGGTGGAGACAGCGATGGATACCCAGATTTTGAGCGAGTCGGTTGAGCAGACTATTGCCCTTGGCAAGCGGTTCGGAAAACGCTTGCGAGGAGGTGAGACGGTGGCAGTCTGCGGGCAGTTAGGAAGCGGCAAGACACATTTTATTAAAGGTGTGGCCGCGGGCATATGCGGCGAAGAGGTCGAAAATCAGGCTCACAGCCCGACTTTCATGCTGGTAAATGAATATCGAGGCAGGCTGGATGTGTACCACATCGACGCATATCGGCTCGAATCGTGGCGGCAGCTTGAAAGTATTGGCTTTGATGATTATTTCTATCCCGAATCGGTTGTGGTGATAGAATGGGCTGATAAAGTCACAGAGGCACTTGAAAGGATGGACTGTATAAGCATCAGAATTTTCCACGAATCGGAAAACTCCCGCCGCATAACGATGCGTAATTTGCCGAATTACCTGATTGAGTAATCGAGCGGACCTGCACGCAAGGATTTCTCTTCAGAAGCAACAGAGCTTCGCCAAATCCTGAAAAAGCCAATCTCTGTCAATCGTCTTGTTGGCCTTCTTCGCTTTGCTCTGCCTCAATTTCCGATTCGGCCTGGGCTAACTCTTCGCGAGCCTCTCGTAATTCCGCCTCGGCCTGCTCAGCTTTTCTGCGAATTTCCTCAAGCTCGGCATCGTTTACTTCCTCGGCCTGCTCTGCTCGCTCGGTTAGCTCCTGAACCCTTTGAGCTGCTTGTGAAGCGTCGGCCTCAAGTGCCTCGACTTCCTGCCTGGCTCGGGCGGCCTCTTCTTCGGCCTGCTCAAGCTGTTGCTGGACTTCAAGCTTTTCCTGCTCGGAAAGCTCCCGCTCACTTTGTAGTTCCTCAGCCTCCCTGCGAGCTTCTTCGGCTTCGCGACGGGCGGCCTCGGCCTCCTGTTGAGCTTGTTCGAGTTGAGCTTGCGTCTGCTCGGATTCAGCCTGTGCGGTTTCATACCTTTCGTGCAACTGCTGAAGCTCCTGTCGAGTCCGTGCAACCTGTTGTTTCTCTCGCATTACCTGTTCTGCCTGCTGTAAAAGCGTTTCGCGCAATTCCGCCAGCTCCTCGTGGGCTTCGGCTCGTTCAAGATCAGCTTTGAGGCGTTCATATTCGGCCTGGGCTGCTTCTTCTTCAACTGTCCGTGTGTAAGTGCCTAAGCCAAGAGGGTCAAAAAGCCGTTCATGCAGGCCGGGTGCTTCATGAGCAGGGCGGAATCTGTCCCTTACTTCCTCAACCATTTGCTCATAAGGAATTCCTCCACTTGATATGGCAGGAGTAAGAATGAAGATAACCTCTGTGGATTTCTCTTCGAAATCTCTACTGGAAAACAAAATGCCTAAACCTGGTATGTCTTTTAGAAAAGGTACGCCACGAACAACAGAGAATTCTTCGCTTTTCCTGATACCACCGACAATGAGGCTATCTCCGGGAGCTATGCGGTTTTCGGCCATACGCACGCTCCTTTCGGTAATAACGGGCACTTGAACAACGCCTTCTGGTTGGGACGCTGAACCCAATTCTATATTGGTCTCAAGGCCTATAGAGCCATCTGAATATACAAAAGGGGTTACTTCGAGTTTGTCCTCAACCCACTGGTATTCTGTGAGAGTATATAATTGCTCTCGTATAGGATCTTCAACCCTTTTAGGTACGGGTGTATTTGTGCGTGACCGAACAGTAGCTCTTTTGCCGTGCACAGTCTCAAGAGTAGGGTTCATCAAAACTTTTAAGTAACCGCGAGAAATAAGAACATCTATAAATGCCCTGAACTCTTCATCTTCAACATGATCGCGTACAAAACCTAAATCAACTCCAAATCGACGCCGTTCTCCCTCACGAAGTGCGGCTCCCGGAAATGCCATAAAATCTTCACCTTTACCTCGCATTTCGATGTTGGTTCCGAGGAAATCTTCAATAAATAGACGGGTTTCCCAGTCCATTGTAACATCGGCAAAACGCTCGAGGACGAGACAATCAATTTTTATCTGTATCGGAGCGATGTCAACCTTTTCAAGAAAATCGAGGGTGTCGTCGGCGGCAGAGTGGTCTGGAACCTCTATGATAAGCTGATTTGTAGCTTCACTGTTTGTTACTTTATGACCAAGCTGCTGAGTGATAAGGCTGGAAATAGCATCAGTATTGTGTTGCCTGGTGAAATAGAACAGTCTTACGCTCCCATCAATTTCCATCCGGCTGGGCGGCTTCCGGTAAATTTCCGGCAGAGGATTGTGTATTTCCGGCAATGGTTGTATTCGTCGCAAGTCTTCAAGCGTTCGCCGGGTTTCCATTTCGGTCGTTTTGGTGTCAAAAAAATCACCACAGCCTTTAATCGCAAAAGCAGCAAAAACGGTAATACAGATAGCGGCAATGCGGAAAACACACTGTCCTGGGCGTGCGTAGCTCATACTAACCACCAAAATCAAAGATATCGTTCGCGTAAAACAGCTACACAGTATAGCGTATTTTCTTATATCGTCAAGACTTATCCGCTTAGATTAAACAATTTCAGGCTAAAAAAACTGGACGGCCTTATTCGTCGCTTCAGATTAATCGTTGACATTACCCCGGTTTGTATTAACATAAAGGGTTTAATGTCGCATTGAGTGTAGATTTATGCAGCAGGGAACAGCAAATCAAAAAAAGGCAAAAGCCGAAATGTTCTTCCAGCGGGCTCAAAAAGTCGCTAAGAGCGAGAATTTCGACTATGCAATCGAACTGTACCTGGAGGGGTTGCGCTGCGACCCTGAAGCCTTGACCGAAGGACACCTGCCTTTACACGATCTGGCGCTTGTGAGGCAGGCCAGAGGCGGCAAAAAACCCGGAATGGTCGAAAGATTAAAGAAAATGAGGGCAAAAACTCCCCTCGAAAAGATGCTTAACGCTGAATATTTGTTCTCAAAAGACCCCGACAATGTCTCTCACGCTATCAATATGATGACTGCAGCTGCCGAGGGACAGTACAAAAAGACCGCCCGATGGATTGCCGACCTGGTTTTTCAGGCAAATAACGCCGCTGACAAATCATCAGTCTCAACCTACAAACAGCTCAAGGATTCCTATAAAAGCATAGGAGAATATGACCGCGCACTGGCTGCCTGCCAGAGAGCGGCCCAATTAAAACCTACCGATTCGGCTCTCCAGGACGAATATAAACTTCTTTCTGCCGAACTTACCGTCCAAAAAGGCAAATATGACGAAGAAGGAGATTTCCGAAAATCAATAAATGACGCCGAAGCTCAGGCACTGCTGCGAGCCAAAGAGGAAGGCACAAAAAGCCAGAAGTACCGTATGACCGCGATTGAGTCGGCACGCAAAGCTTATGAAGAAGACCCCGACCTACCCAAAAACATAATTAACCTTGCCAAAGAGCTATCTGACACCGACACCGAAGAACAGGAAAATGAAGCAATCGAATTGCTCGAAACAAAATATCGGGAGAAAAGCGTTTTTAACTACAAAGAGCAGGCAGGGCAGACACGCATAAAACAGCTCAAACGCAAACTGCGGACCGCCAAGCAAAGATTGAAGAAAAACCCAAAAGACGCCCAGACCCGTCAAAAAGCTATCCAGTTATCAAAAAGGTTAAAACAGACAGAGCTGGAGCATTATAAACTCTGCGTTGAGAACTACCCTACAGAGACAAGCTATAAATACGAATACGGCGTCAGGTTAATTCAGAACAAGCGATACGACGACGCGATACCACTTTTGCAGGAAGCAAGCAGAGAGCCTCGTCGCAAAGTTGCGGCAATGAATAAAATCGGCTTGTGTTTCCTTATGAAAAAATGGTATCCTGATGCGATAGACATTTTCCAGCAGGCAATAGAGGCACATCAAATAGATGATGATGCGCTGGGAAAAGAATTAAGATATAACCTTGCCAGAGCACATGAAGACCATGGCCAGACAGACCAGGCCGTGGATATATACCGAAAGATAGCGCAAATGGATTTTGCCTATAAAGATGTTAGAAAGAGACTCGACCAGCTAAGAAAAAGCAAGTGAGGCCAACCTCTTACAAGAGTTTAATACATAACAAAAGCAATTACTAAACAGGAGAATAAATGGCACATTCGTTATCAGCCCAAAAAAGAGTAAGACAAAATCGAAAACGCAGGATAATAAACCGTTCTCGCAAGAGCAATGTCAAGGCGCAGGTAAAGAGCTTTCTTACCGCCGTAGAAAAGGGCGATGCAGAAGCAGCCCAGAAGCATTTTCAAATAGCGCAAAAAAAGCTTGCTCAGACCGGCTCGACCGGGACTATGCACAAAAAGACGGCCTCAAGAAAAATCTCAAAACTCGCCAAAAAGCTAAACACCCTCAAGGCCAAGCAATCCTGAACAGAAAAACGCTTGTTAAGCCTGCAATAAGCACATAAAATCAAGACGCCCAGCCGACCGATAAGCCGCTTGGGCGTCTTTGCTTATAACGCACTGGACCGATTTATGGCTGATGTTTATAAAAGAAAAATTATAAAGCTGCTCGAGCACGAGGACTATACTCCCTTGAGCTTCGAAGAGCTCGCCGACGCCCTCGGAGTAAGCGAGGAAGATTTCCCCTATTTCAAAACCGCTTTCACCGAGCTTCGCCAGGCCGGCCATGTCGTTATAGGAAGTGCTGACCTGGTTTCTCTGCCCGCTCTTTCCGGCAAAATAATTGGAAAATTCCGCGCCAATCCGCGAGGCTTCGGCTTTGTCAGCCCGCTCGAGCCCAACTCACACGGCGACCTTTTCATCCCGCCCGGCAAAACGCGCGACGCGATGAACGGGGATACCGTAGTGGCAAAAGTCTCCCGAAAAGGCTCCGACAGCCGCGCAATGCGATTCAGCGGTAAAATAATCGAAATTCTCGAACGGGCAAACAGCAAGTTCGTCGGAACACTAACCCGAGAAGAAGGCCTCTGGGTGGTTTATCCCGACGGCGGGAAAAATATCGACCCTATAGCAGTTTCTGATGTTACCGCCAAAGGCGCAAAAGCCGGCGATAAAGTAATCGTTGAGGTAATCAGTTTCCCGACCAAAAAATTCGTCGCCGAGGGAGTTATCCTCGAAGTATTCGGAAAAGCAGGGCGGTATGACGCCGAAATCCAGTCAACTATCCGCCAGTTCAACTTACCCGGAGACTTTCCCCAGGACTGCCTGACCCAGGCTCACGAAGCCGCTGCCGGTTTCTCAGCCGAAGCAGCCGCCGACCGTGAAGAAATCACCACGAAAACTATTATTACCATAGACCCTCCCGATGCCCGCGATTTTGACGACGCTATCAGCCTTGAGCAAGACAAAGACGGCAACCCTATCCTCGGTGTCCACATCGCCGATGTCAGCAGCTTCATAGCCGAAGGCTCACCACTCGATCTCGAAGCTCGCGAACGGGGAAACAGCGTTTATCTGCCTGATAAAGTTATACCTATGCTGCCGGAGGTATTAAGCAACGGCGTATGCAGCCTTCAGCCGGACAAAAAACGCTTTGTAAAAAGCGTTTACATCACATACGACGACCAGGCCAAAGTCATCGACACCCGCTTCGCCAACAGCATAATCCAGTCTGCCCAGAGGCTTACCTATGTCCAAGCTGACCAGGCCTTACAGGGCAAAACCGATGGTCTCAAGCCCGAGGTTGTCAAGTTACTAAAAAAAATGGAATCCCTCGCCGGTCAAATCGAATACCGCCGCCGCGAAGCAGGAATGCTCCACCTGGATCTGCCCGAAATAGAACTCGTTCATGATGATAACGGACAGGTCATCGACGCCCATCCCGCCGAGGCCGGCTACCCGCACACAATAATCGAAATGTTCATGGTAGAGGCCAACGAAGCCGCCGCCAGATTGCTCGACGGCTTACAATTGCCGTTCATGCGGCGAATACATCCGGATCCCGATGCCCTGGCAATGCAGCAGCTTGCCAAAATGATAAAAGCATTGGGGTTGAGCCTGCCCAAACAGCCCGACCGCCACAGTATTCAGGCGCTTCTTAAAAAAGTGCAGGGAAGGGATTCCTCGCTGGCCGTGAATCTCGTCGTCCTTCGCAGCTTTGAAAAAGCTCAGTACTCCCCGCTGCCGATAGGTCACTATGCACTGGCGTCAAAATACTACTGCCACTTTACCAGCCCAATTCGCCGCTATGCCGACCTGCTCGTCCACCGGCTGCTCGATGCACATCTAACAGGCACGCTCAAAGCCGATGAGATACCGACTCTCGAAGACTTGCAGGAAATCGGCTATCACATCAGCTTTACCGAGCAAAGAGCCGAAGACGCCGAGAGAGACCTTAAAAATGTCCTCATACTTGAACTGATGAGCGAAAGAATCGGCCAGCAGCTCGACTGCGTAATCACCGGCATCACCAGCTTCGGTATCTTCGCCCAGTCCAAAACATTCGGCATTGAAGGTCTCATCCAGAAATCAGACCTCGGCCCGGACAACTGGAAATATAATCCGAAGAAACAATGCATCATCGGAGCAAATTCGGGTCAGCTCGTAAAGCTCGGCCAGCCGCTGACAACAACAATCGTATCCGTTGACATACCGGCAAGACACCTTAATATGGTACCCTCGGAACCATTGGGACAAGCAAAAACAAAGCCCCGCTCCGGCAAAAAAAATAAAAAGCAAAAGGGCAGGAAAAACCGAAAAAGTAAGAAATGATAACTAAATATTGAAAACAACTGTAAAACCGCGAATAGTTCTACGGAGAAAACATTATGAAAGCATCGGAGATGAAAAAAGGCCAGACAATTAAGCTGGATGACAAACTTTATATTATCACAGATTATCAGCATGTGAAGCTCGGAAAGGGCGGAGCCGTCTATCAGACAAAAATTAAAAATATCGAGGACGGATCAACAAATCAGGTCCGCCTGCGCTCCGATGAAAATGTCGAACAGGCTTACCTCGATAAAAAAACTTTTGAGTTTCTCTACTCCAGCGGCGATGAATATGTCCTGATGGATGTCGAAACTTTCGACCAGATAACTCTCCACAAAGACGCTTTCAACGGTGCCGAAATATACCTCAAGCCGAATATGCAGCTTCAGGTAAATATGTACGAGCAAAGACCGGTGACCGTCGAACTGCCCAATGCCGTCGATATGGAAGTCGTTGAGACCGCGCCGGAAATTAAAGGCGCGACCGCTCAATCACAATCCAAGCCGGCAACAGTTGAGTCCGGCGCCGTCGTGCAGGTGCCTGAATTTGTAAAGATAGGAGATATTGTTCGGGTTGACACTCGAACAGGACAGTATGTTACACGCGTACAGAAATAATAGCTCTGAAAGTTTTTTCACAAATTACAATTGCCAAAAGCCGATATTATTTCGGTTTTTGAATTTCGCTGTTTGAATTTTGTCAGGGGATATTCACTTTGGATTTTTTGAAGAAAATATACGCTTTTTTGCTTAGGATATTCGGCCAGAGGATAGAGCGAGTGGTAAAAGGCTATATGGAGACCGCTCACAAATCTGCCGAGTTTGAGCCGGATCTCCAGCAGCTTACGGACGAGCAGTTAAAAGACAAAACACAGCAATTCAAAGACCGCCTGGCAAACGGCGAATCCGACCGCGACATACTGCCCGAAGCATTCGCGGTAGTGCGAGAAGCAGCTACTCGAAATGTTCAGATGAGACATTTCGATGTTCAGCTTGTCGGCGGTAATGTCCTCTATGGGGGCAAAATCGCTGAAATGGCTACGGGAGAGGGAAAGACACTCGTAGCGACTCTTGCGGTCTATATGAAACACCTTACAGGCAAAAAAGTGCATATCGTTACCGTAAATGACTATCTTGCCACCAGAGACGCCGAATGGATGGGCGCGGTTTATAAAGCTCTTGGGTTGACCGTAGGGGCGATTCACTCGGATCTGGATACAATGTCCCAGGAAAGAAAAGACCAGTACGCCTGCGATGTCACCTACGGCACAAACAACGAGTTCGGCTTCGACTACCTCCGAGACAATATGAAAACTTCACTCGAGCAGATGGTGCAAAGCGACCTGCAATATGCCATCGTTGACGAAGTGGACTCGATTTTAATTGATGAAGCCAGAACACCTCTGATTATATCAGGTCCTGCCTTTGACGATACAACAAGGTATAAAAAAGCCGACCAAGTGGCTCGGCAGCTCATTGAGCGTCAAAGCCGCTACAACAAAATAAAACAAAAAATCGACTCCTGCGAAAGAACTATCGCCAATGCCGAAGGCGAGCTTACCGAAGCAAAAAAACAAAAAGACAAATCACGCGCAGAAAAAGCGCAAAAGGTGCTTGATAAAAAACGGCAGGAACTTCTCAATGCCGAAGATGAGCTTGAAACCGCGACCCAGTACTATGAAGTCGAACTGGACAAAAAACAGGCACACTTGACACACGAGGGAATCGGAGCGGCCCAGGAAATCGCTGGCGTAGGGTCTTTTTACACAGGCTCGAATATGGACTGGCCGCACCTGCTCTCACAGAGCCTCCGAGCGCACATTACTTTCGAAAAGGAAAAAGACTATGTAGTTCAGGAAGGCAAAGTCATTATTGTCGATGAGTTCACAGGACGCCTTATGCACGGCAGGCAATGGTCCGACGGACTCCACCAGGCCGTGGAAGCAAAAGAAAATGTTGAAATCAAAAAAGAAACGCAAACACTGGCCACCATCACACTCCAGAATCTTTTCAAACTCTACGAATCACTGTCAGGGATGACAGGCACCGCCGAAACCGAAGCCGGCGAATTTATGAATATCTACGGCCTTGATGTTATTGTAATCCCGACCAACAAACCCTGCATCCGAGATGACAGAGAGGATGTTATCTATAAATCCATGGCCGAGAAGTTTAATGCCATCACCGACGATATCTACGAAACCAGCAAAGCAGGCTGCCCCGTCCTCGTAGGCTCAACAAGTGTTGAAAAAAGTGAATCACTCTCGGCCGGTCTTAAGAAAAAATATGGCATCGAACACGAAGTGCTTAACGCCAAATACCACGACCGTGAAGCGGCAATCGTCGCCAAGGCAGGCCAGCAGCATAAAGGCCGAGATGGAAAAATGCGAGGCAATGTTACAATCGCTACCAATATGGCAGGGCGTGGAACTGATATTAAACTCGGCGAAGGAGTCGCCGAAATAGGCGGCCTTCATGTTCTCGGCTCGGAGCGTCACGAAGCCCGACGCATAGACAATCAGCTTCGAGGTAGAACAGGCAGGCAGGGCGATCCCGGCTCATCACAGTTTTTCCTTTGTTTCGATGATGACCTGATGAGAGTATTCGCACCGGAAAACACTGTTAAGTGGCTTTCCTGGATAGGATGGGAAGAAGGCCAGCCAATACACCATAAGCGAATCAGCAAAGGGATAGAAAAAGCGCAGAAAAAAGTAGAAGAGCGAAACTTTGAAATACGAAAAAGCCTCCTTGAATATGACGAGGTAATGGACTACCAGCGAAAAATCTTTTATTCACGACGCAGAGATGTTCTGGCAGGCCAGGACCTTAAGCAGCGAATCATAGAGATGATAGACGACAGCCTCGAAAGCAACTGTCACTCGATTCTTGATATCAACTACCCGCTCAAATGTATCGCCGAATGGGCGAAAACAAACTTTGCCGTTGAAATTGAACCCACCGACCTGACAAATCTCAATGAGCAGGAAATAGAGGAGTCTATCAAAGAACTGGCCAAAGATAACACCGAAGACGAAATTTCAATTTCACTTGGTGAATATCTGGAGGACTACGCAGATTCGGAAGCATGGGATATTGCCGGCCTGCGCAAATGGGCTATGAGCGCGTTCAAAGTAAACCTCAGCGCCTCAAAAATAAAAGAGCTTACCCCGGATGAAATCCAGGAGCAACTCATCGAGGCCGCCGCAGAGCAAATCGACAAAAAAGACTGCTCTGCTCTTATCGAATTTCTGCGGGAAGATTTTGCTGCACAAACTCTTGTTGATTGGGCAAAAAGTAAATTCGACATTCGAGTGACAGTCGATGATGTAAAAGAACTCAAACCCGCCGAAGCATTCGAATTTTTCAGAGAAAAAACACGCGAAAAATACCAGAAGCGAGAAATCGAATATCCAGTAGAATTCGCTATGAGTATGGTCTTTGGTCAGCAGGGACCTAATGTCTATGCTTTCGAGGCATTGGCCAAATGGGCAAACCAGAAATATAACGCCGGCTTAACTGCCGAGCAAATCCAGGAATCAAGCCCAAGGTCTATACATAACCAACTGCTCGAACTCAGTAAAAGCTACAACAACGGCAAGCTTGAAGAAGAAATCGACTCACAAATCAAAGCTCTCGACACCGAGAAAATCCTCCAATGGGCGAAGGACAGATTCTCGGCTAACATCGAACTTACCGCTCAGGACAGCCACGACGGCCAACTCCGCGAAAAGTTGCTCGATGCCGGTCGCAGATTTATGAGGAAAGAGCTTGCAGACCTCGAAAAATATGTCCTGCTTCAGGTTTACGATTCTGCCTGGAAAGAACACCTCTACAATATGGACAAGCTCAAAGAGAGTATCTGGATGCGTTCACTGGCCCAGCAGGATCCCAAGGTCGAATACAAACGCGAAGGCTTCAGAATGTTCGATGAAATGCTCTCTAATGTCAGCGAGCGAGTAACCGACGCTATCTTCAAAGTCCGCCTCGAAGCCGGCGCCAGAGCAATAAGAAATATCTACCAGGTCAGCGAAACCGCCCATGACCAGGTAGGCCAGTTCTCAATGGCTCAGCAACAGCGTGCCGCGGCACAGGCTCCCCAAGGCGATCAGAAAGTCAGACAGGTAAAACTAAAAGAACCTAAGGTCGGGCGCAATGATCCGTGCCCGTGCGGGAGTGGAAAAAAATACAAAAAATGCTGCGGCAAACCTGTATAAAATTGCTATGGATATTACCTGAAATAGCCCTTGAATTTATAGAAAAATTGAACTTCATTGAGAAAACTGTGATAAAAAACTTGCCGATTCGTCTCAACGAAGACCAGTGAACAAGGTGACGGGATACGACTCATAAACTACAGGCAAACTTGCCATTAAGTCAGGCAATTTTTTACCAAACCTGGATATTAAGAAATCAATGCCCAAAATAAAACAGGCCTTAGAATGCGCTAAGCCGCACTCTAAGGCCTGTTTTATAACATGTGGGCCGGGCTGGATTCGAACCAGCGAAGGCTTGCGCCAGCGGGTTTACAGCCCGCCCCCTTTAGCCACTCGGGCACCGACCCATACAACTCTAAAAATAGAATTGCAAGAAACACTCAGAAAGATTATGCAGTAATGTACATTTTGCTGTTAACCATTGCAAGTAAAAACGCGGCACAATTTGTTTAATTTCGCTTTTACCATCTATTATTTTCAAATCGATTTGCCGCTTGTCCTTTTCATCATAATAATCGGCTGCAAAGACCTGTATGTCAGGGTGAAAATGCGTTCTGGTAATGACGAATATCAGGCTCGCCGGTCTTGCCGAGGATTATTGTTATAAGATCGAAACGGCAGGGGCGTTCTGTGAGGCTGTTCGCAACTAAAAAGCTGCGGGCGGCTCGGGTTAATCGTGTCCTTTTTACACCCGTTAAAGCTGACTCAGCACTGCTGAAGTCCTCACCCGCACGCGTCTTTACTTCGACAAAGACAACCGTTCCTTCACGATCAAGCATAACCAAGTCGAGTTCGCCGGTTTTGAACGATTGATTATCTGCAAGGTAATGAAAGCCCTTGCGCATGAGATATTTTCTTGAACGCTTTTCACCCCATTTTCCAAGCAGTTTATGGTCTTTGAGGAGCTTTTTCCTGTTAAAGACCCAACCCAGCATATAACCGCTATCACCCTGTAGTGTGTTCAGAGTGCCGCTGGCGCAGCCTGACCGATTTGCCGGTTCTTTCGCGAAGGAAGTATAATTTAGCTCTTCTTACTTTGCCGCTTCGCCGGGGGATGATATCGACGATGTTGGGCGAGTGTATTGGAAATACACGCTCGACACCTTCGCCGGCACTTATCCTTCGAACAGTGAAAATTTCATTAATTCCTCGGCCTTTGCGCGCAATAACTGTGCCCTCAAAGGACTGCACGCGCACCTTTTCACCTTCCTTAATGCGCACGCGAACTTCTACCGTGTCGCCGACCTCAAAGTGCGGCAAATCCTTCTTTATGCTGTTCGATTCAACTTTTTCGAGTAGTTCTGTTTTCACGAGTATATCTCCCAAACTGCGAATATTTCAGATATTTTTGCATTTGGCGTCTAAACGCATTGCCTACAAAGATAAGGATAAACTTTGTATTATAAGGAAATTCAGAAGTTTAGCAAGTATTTTTTATTTTATTTATTGTCTTTTTCGCGCATAAGGTCAGGTCGGTTGGTTTTTGTCCTTTCCAATGCCTGCTCGCGACGCCATTTTGCAATTTTTCCGTGGTCGCCTGACAATAGGATATCAGGCACTTTCATTCCGCGAAAATCTTCGGGACGGGTGTAATGGGGATATTCCAATAATCCGTCTGAGAAAGACTCTTCCGCGGCTGACTGCTCATCTCCCAGCGATCCTTCCAGCAGCCGAACTACCGCGTCAATCAAGACCATCGCCGGCAACTCTCCGCCTGATAAAACATAGTCACCTATAGATACCTGCTCTGCATCCAGGCCGATGCGAATTCTCTCGTCGAAGCCTTCATATCTGCCTGCTATTAACATTAGGCGTTTTTCCCTGCTAAACTCATTTACCAGCGGTTGATTCAATTTTTTTCCCTGTGGGCTTAGGAGTATAATTCGTGGTTTTTCCTCCGAAAGAGTGGTTACATTCTCAACGGCATCGAACACTGGCTGTGGCATCATTACCATACCCGGACCGCCGCCATAAGGCTTGTCGTCAACTTTTCTATAGCTGCCGTGCGTGAAATCTCGAATGTTGGAAACGACGATATCAACAATGCCATGTTGCTGAGCCCGTTTTAAAATTGAATGGCTCAGCGGCGAGCTGAACATTTCCGGAAAAAGGGTTAATACATCAATTCGCATTTGAAATGGCATCTGTGTAGCAAAAGTAAAACCCCCGGCACAGGCCGGGGGCAAAAATATCATTTAAACCGCAACTGGAACTACTCTGCTTTTTCTTCACCCTCATCAGCTTTGGGTTCTTCAGCAGCTTTTGCTTCTTCTTCGGCCTTTTTAGCAGCTTCTGCCTCCTCAGCTTTTTTGGCGGCTTCTGCTTCTTCGGCAGCTTTTGCCTCGGCCTCGGCCTTTTTTTCTGCCTGAATTTTTTCAGTAGCAGTAAATGGTTCACCACGATTATGTGCGACTGTCTTTGCAACCTGTCGTCTTTTATCGCGTTTTTGGGCGTGCTTGTCTTCGATGCCAACCTTTGCCAGCAATTGAGACATTGTTTCACTGGGTACTGCGCCATTTTCAAGCCAATATTTGGCCCGTTCATGATTCAGGACGATTTGCTTATCAGGGTCTTTGACCAAAGGATCGAAGTGTCCCAGACGCTCGATTATCTTGCCATCCTGTGCTTTTCGAGAATCAATAACATTGATACGATAGAAGGGCCTGTGCCTGCGCCCCAGCCTCATTAACCTCATTTTTACTGCCATTTTTATCCTTTCGATTATATAGTGAATTTTCACAATCTTTCCAAACGATTGTGAAACAGGTTTATTGTAGCGACTGCATCTGCAACAAAACTTAGCAGTATAATGATTTAACGACGCCTGTCGAGCCAAAATTTCAGCATTTATAACTTTCCGTGCGAAAAAATGTTAAATCAGGGACGCCTTTCAGTAGCAAAAAACCCCCTGAACATAAAATGTTCAGGGGGCATTCGCGTTTAATGTAAAAAGGGGAGCTATTTGTTATCTTCGTCCTTAGCCTCGAATTCGGCATCAATAACATCTTCATCAGGTTTAGTCTTCGGCCCGGTTTCCTGATCAGGTGCCGCCTCGGTTTCAGGCTGCTGGCCGGGTTGTGCCTGCTGACGCTTAGCCGCTTCTTCGTAAAGTTTCTTACCGAGTTCCTGAGTTGCCTCGTTGACCTGCTCCATCGCTCTACGAATCGGCTCAGCATCATCGCCCTTAGTAGCTTCTTTGAGGCTGTTCAAGGCGTTTTCAATGTCGCCGCGAGCCTTGGAATCAACTTTTTCGCCATGCTCTTTGAGAGTTTTCTCAGTTGCATATACAAGCTGATCGGCTTGGTTTTTCAGTTCAATTACTTCTCGCCTCTTTTTGTCTTCTTCAGCATGAGCTTCAGCGTCTTGCTGCATTTTCTGAACTTCTTCTTCGCTCAGGCCGGAACTGGACTTGATTTCTATAGACTGTTCCTTGCCCGTTCCGAGGTCTTTAGCCGAGACATGCAAAATACCATTAGCATCGATGTCAAACGCCACCTCAATCTGAGGCACACCTCTCGGTGCCGGGGGTATGTCTGACAACTGGAACCTGCCCAGAGTTCTGTTATCCCGAGCAAACTCTCGTTCACCCTGTAGCACATGTATATCAACCGTAGTCTGATTGTCGGCGGCTGTTGAAAATACTTCCTTTTTACTGGTTGGAATAGTTGTGTTTTTAGGTATAAGCTTTGTCATTACGCCGCCCAGCGTTTCAACTCCGAGAGAAAGCGGGGTAACATCCAGCAGAAGTATGTCCTTAACGCCGGATTCGCCTGACAGAATACCGCCCTGTATGGCAGCACCAAGAGCGACAACCTCATCGGGATTGATGCTTTTGTTCGGTTCCCTCTGGAAGATTTCCTTAACAATTTCCTGGACTTTAGGTATTCGTGTGGAGCCGCCAACAAGCAGAACTTCGGCAATATCGCCTACCTGAAGCTTGGAATCCTTTATAGCCTTTCTGCATGGCTCTTTCAGTCTTTCGAGGATCGGCTCCACCAGCGATTCGAATTTGCTGCGGGTAACGCTTATCTGAAGGTGCTTAGGCCCGGATGCGTCAGCGGTAATAAACGGCAGATTGACCGTTGTCTGCATTTGTGAGCTAAGTTCGACCTTTGCTTTTTCAGCAGCCTCCTTTAGCCGTTGATGTGCCATAGCGTCTTTTCTAAGATCAATTCCTTCGGTATTCTGGAACTCATCGGCAAGGTAATTGATAAGAACTTCGTCAAGATCGTCACCACCAAGGTGTGTATCGCCATGCGTACTGAGAACTTCGAACACATTATCACCAATATCGAGTACCGATATGTCAAAAGTTCCTCCACCGAAGTCAAACACGGCGATTTTTTCGTTCTTCTTCTTTTCCATTCCATAGGCCAGCGCCGCTGCGGTCGGCTCGTTTATGATTCGCTCGACTTTGAGACCCGCTATCTGGCCGGCATCTTTCGTTGCTTGCCTCTGTGAATCATTAAAATATGCCGGAACAGTAATAACAGCACTGGTAACAGTTTCGCCAAGATAATCTTCAGCGGTCTTTTTGAGATCCTGCAACACCATCGCTGATATTTCCGGCGGAGTGAATTCTTTGTCCTGGTTGGGGACGGATATTTTAACCAACTCGCTGGGGCCACCGGTTATTTTATAAGGAACTATTTTTTCTTCCTGCGAAACTTCATTGTGTCGCCGTCCCATAAACCGCTTAATCGAAAATACAGTGTTTTCAGGATTTGTAACCTGCTGATGCCTGGCGATTTGCCCCACAAGTCGCTCGCCTTTGTCGGTAAAGCCAACCACAGATGGTGTAACACGCGATCCTGCCGAGTTTACCAGAATTTTCGGCTGTGAGCCTTCCATAACAGCGACTACCGAGTTTGTCGTACCCAGGTCTATGCCTATAATTTTAGCCATAATTGCTCCCTTTCAGTTTGTTGCAAATATACATTCATTTGAAAATGAAGTGTGCAAAAGTTGTGCCAGAGAGCTTTTTCGTCGCCATAACGGCTATAAAGCCTTTTATATTAAGGTTTTATGCAAAACAGGCAAATAATGCCACAGTTGCAGCATATCTGTAAATTGCCATTTTGGCAGGTAATCACCAAACTTGTATGTCGCGGAGAACCAACAATAACTACTGCCGGGACTCACCCCCAAGCTCTGAGCGTATTATTTTAGCACGCAGTGCATCGCGTTTGGTCGGGTCAAGATGTCTGCCGTGGTTTATTTGCAAATGCGCAGGCTGGGTGAGCATGAACAATCTATTGATTGTTTGAATAAATTCACTTCTGGCAACATTTCGGGGGATAAGGCCGCACAGACTTTTCAGTGCGGGGGTTTCGGCACCCATATGTTCGCGCATGTTGATACCAAGGCGGATATGGCTTAGTAATGTTAAAGCCTCTTGAGAGCTTATTAAGTGAGCGTTTCTAAGTAATGCCAGAGCACGGGATACCTTGTCGTCAAGAGACTGGGAATTATCTTCCAGCAGTTTTTGCCTGGCCTGTCTCTCATAATCTATTATCTCGGGCACCAGCGTAGCTTCAAATTGCTTAATTAACTCCATCTCAGAAATGCCCAACGAAACCTGATTAGAAAGCTGATAAAAATCGCCCGCCGCTTCAGAGCCTTCACCAAAAAGTCCTCGCACCGCAAGGTTCATCGCCCGGGCCGCGTTAAGAAATTTTTTAATCTGGCCTGTCATTTTCAATGCCGGCAAATGAAGCATTACTGAAATCCGAATGCCGGTGCCAAGATTAGTCGGACAGGCCGTCAGATAACCGTATTTAGTACTGAAAGCATAAGCTATCTGCTTTTCTATTCTATCATCAATACTATTTATCTGCTCATAACAACCATTCAACTGAAAACCTGGTTTAAGCACCTGCAAACGCAGATGATCTTCCTCATTTATCATAGCGGCAAAGAACTCACGATGAGCCAGGACCACACCCCGTGGCCCTTTTCCGAGAGCATGCCCTCTGCTGATAAGGTGCCGTTCCATCAGAAGGTTTCTGTCAAGGGAAGAAGCCTCATCTACGCTTACATAGGAAACATTGTCACCGATTTGAAGCGACATTGTAACATTTTTCAAAAGATTAAGTATTTCCGTTTTTTCACTGTCGCTGCATCTGGACAAGAATTTATGCCCATCGAGATTACGAGCAAGGCGAATCCGAGAGGATATTACGGCATCGCAGTGCGGGCCGGCACCGCTGAACCATTCGTTAATATTATTGCTTATATCAGTGATTTTCATCGTATTATTTGGGAGTATCTGTTTGAATTTTCTTTATCCTATCGCGAAGTTCGGCGGCTGTTTCATATTGCTCATCGCGAACAGCCTCATCAAGCTGCCGCTGAAGACTTGCTAGTTCCATGTGTTTTCTTTCATCCGAAGGTACTTTTGAAGGCACTTTTCCGCAATGAGCAGCCTTGCCATTGTGAGCCTTTTTAATCAGAGGCAAAAGTTGATTCTCAAATATCTCGTAATCATGCTGACAGCCGAGCAGGGCCTCACGAGTAAACTGCTCTATCGTAAACCCGCAGTGCGGGCATGTTTTTTGCCCAATATCCGAGCCGTAAATCTCTTCATCGGACGGCTGAACCGCCAGTAAATTGCTCAGAAGGTCTTTCAGCGGTACCTGGCTGTTCACCGAAATACCCTGTTTTTGAGCGCAGCCGGCGCAGAGATGCATCTCGCTGCGCACCCCCTTGTCTATCTCGGTCAAATGAATAGTCGCATCGTTTTTTTTGCATATCTGGCAGTACATCTATTAAACCTCTTAGAGTATATCTATTGTAAGCTTTTATATTTTTTTTTATCTGCTGAATTTTGCCCAGCATCCCGGTTTTTCCCGCACCTTTACAAAATCAAGGGTTACTTCCGCCGGTAATTGTGATTTAAGCCGTTCAAAAAGATACCTTGCCACATTCTCGGCTGAGGGATTATTTCGTTTGAAAAATTCTATTTGTCCAAAATTTGATCCGCTCAAAGGTTTGATTATAGCATCTAAAGACCCTTGTGCTGATCTGAAATCCATAACCAGTCCCAATTTATTCAACTCCGCCCGGCTGATATCGACCTCTACCAGCCACTGATGAAAATGTGGATGCTCTTTTATGTCGCCGGACAGCGTAAGCTGATGCTGTGCTTCAAACTCGGTTTCAACTGTGATCGTGAACATTCCAGCACCTAAGCTATTGCACCGAATGAGGTTCCAGGTGACCTTGAGTCACCTTTTCACGCAAGCAACGGACAACATTTTCAGGCACCAGATTTGAAATATCGCCGCCTAGGGAAGCAATTTCACGGATAAGTGCAGAACTGGTGAACCCGTATTCGGCGCTTGTCATAACAAAAACTGTCTCGATACCCGCCACCGCGCGGTTGGTCATTGCCAGCTTGAGTTCGTAATGAACATCCGTCAGGCTGCGCAGTCCGCGCAGGATTACGGTAGCTTGTTTGCGCCTGGCATATTCGACTGTCAGCTCATCAAATCCCTCAACTGATACCCGAGGCATATCTTTAACGAGCTCAGCTATCATTTCAACACGCTCTTCCGGCGTAAATAAAGGGTTCTTGATAGGGCTCCTTCCGACAGCAACAATAAGTTCATCGAAGAGCAACCGTCCTCGCTCTATGACATCCAGATGACCTTTGGTTACAGGATCAAATGATCCCGGAAAGATAGCTCTTACAAATCTTTTTTCCATATACTTTCAACCTCTTTGTCTGTCCCAAAAAAGCATCACCACGAGCTTTTAAAACAATTATAGTATAAAAGACGCCAAAAGGTCAAACAAAAGGGCGGATGAAGATGGATTTAAGATGCCCAAAAGCCTTGCGAAGCTATTGAGGCTGTTCCTGGCGGCTTTCAAGTATTACCGGTATTTCCAGCCAGAAAGTCGCCCCTTTTCCGGGTTGGCTGGTAACACCAACATTGCCAGCGAGCAGATGTGCCAGTTCCTTTGATATAGCCAGACCAAGTCCGCTGCCTTCGGAACCTCGTGTAAGCGAGCCGTCGGCCTGCCGGAATTTCTCAAAAATAGCCTCCTGATGTTCTGGATATATGCCGGAACCCGTATCGCTTATAGAAATTCGGACATTTTTATCATCCGGCATTTGTACTTTTATTTCAATACGACCGTGCTCGGGCGTAAATTTCACAGCATTGCTCATGAAATTGTAAAGTATCTGCTGAATCTTACCCGCGTCAGAAGTCATTTCGCGGATATTCTCTTCGATTGTCAGGCGAACTTTTATCTTCTTTTTCCGAGTTAATGTTGAAAATGATTCTACAAGTTCATCGCAAAGCTTCTCTATTCTTATTTTTTCGATATGAAGCTTCATCTTACCCGCTTCGGTTTTTGCCAGGTCGAGCAGATCATTAATCATCGTCAGGAGCCGCTTACCACTGTCTATGATATTCCGAGCGTATTTGCGACCCTTTTCCGTTTCAAGAGTATCAGGCTTTTCGCGAAGTATTTCCGCAAAACCCAGAATAGCGTTCAACGGCGTACGGAAATCGTGAGACATATTAGCCAGAAATTCACTTTTAAGCTTGTTGGCCTTATAAAGCTCAATATTGCGACCACTTAGCTCAACTATTTTGGCGTCAAGCTGCTTATTTGCTTCTCGCAGTTTTTTCTGCGTGCTTTGCAGATTGTCGAGCATATGATTGAACGCCTCTGCCAAGCTCTGGTATTCATCTTTTGTGTCAATATTGCTCCTTATATTCAGATTACCCTCAGCTACATTGTTAGCCATTGCACGCAATTGCCGAATAGGGCGCAGAATTACCCTCTGGGTAATAATATAAAACGCCACAATCGCTCCCGTTCCGCCAATCAGACCGGCCAGAATTATCCAGATTCGGTTCATTAGCACAATTTTGCTTATCTCCGAGGCCGGACGCTGGATAATAGCCGCACCAATTGGTTCGTTGCGAGAAAAGACCCTGCCGGCACCCTGAGGATTATGGCAGTTGATACACCCGTCCTTAGCCCGAAATAAACGCACATAATGGGTTTCAATACCCTCAGCGGCTCTAATCACATTTATATTGTCTTCTCTCTCCTGCTCCAGCAATTGCTCGACCATTGACTTGTGCAACATGTCCAACTGTTCGATACTTTTGTCAGGGGCGCCATTGAATCTTATCCAAAGTATCTCAGGACTGTCCGGCTTTAAAACCGTTCCGGTATCCGTAAGCGGCTCTAGTCCGGTCATATGCCTGTCAACCTGGAAGTGCTGGCGAAAAAGTGTTTCAGCTTTTGCCCTGCTTGCGTCAAGTGAGGCTTTTCTGGTAAGCTGGCCCATCCAGATATAAGGAAGCAGAAGCGCAATCGCCAGAATAAAAACAACCGCCGCTCCGAATGCGATACGACACTTCTCCGCAAGAGAAAGCACGCTGAAACCAAGCCGCTCAAGAAGTTTCTTCCAGATATTTATCGGGTCAATACGCATATCGCAGCCCTGTCGCCACGGATATTGCTATAATATTTCTTCTTTAGTGCGTTCAAGTTGATGAAGATGCTTTTGCATGCGAAGATTCAATTCATCGAGTTGTTTGGCATCTACCTCGCTCGGAGCATCGCTTAGCAGGCACTGGCCACGCTGTGTCTTCGGAAAAGCGATTACATCACGGATATTATCCGTCCGAGTAAGCAGCATAATTATTCTGTCAAGCCCGAACGCCAGGCCGCCGTGAGGCGGGGCTCCGTATTCCAAGGCTTTCAGGAAAAACCCGAACTGCTTCTCTGCCTGCTCTTTTGTTATGTTGAGGATATTGAAGATTCTTGACTGTAACTCAGGCTTATGAATACGAATGCTGCCTCCGCCTATTTCATAGCCGTTAACCACCAGATCATACGCCTGCGAGCGAATATTGCCAGGATCGCTGTCCAGCTTTTCTATATCCTCCGGCACCGGAGCGGTAAAAGGATGGTGCAGAGAGTCATAGCGTTTTTCATCCTCATTATATTCAAACAGCGGAAAATCCACCACCCAGACAAATTCAAAACTATCCGGGTCATACAATTGCAGCTCTCTGCCAAGCCGACACCTAAGCGGCGCAAGAGCCTTGTTGGCCGCCGTGAGCTTATCGGCCACGAAAAGCAGCAAATCGCTGTCTTTTGCGTCAAATCGGCGAATTATTTCCTCCTGTTGCTTATCAGAGAAAAACTTTGCGATATTGCTTGTCAGTTTTGCCTTGCCGTCTTGATCTTTGACCTTGAACCACGCCAGCCCTTTCGCTCCGTAATCATTCACAAAGTTCGTCAGAGTCTTTTCGATATCGCTTCTGCTGTATTTGGCTCCGCCGGGCGCACAAAGCCCTTTGACAACACCCCCGTTTGCAACGACCGAAGTAAAAACCTTAAATGTCGATTCTTTGGCGAGATCAGATATATCGACAAGCTTCATCCCAAACCGTAAGTCGGGCCTATCCGTACCGTATTCATCCATAGCCTGATGATACGACATTCTTCGCATCGGGAGGGTTACATTAATGTTATGAATCTTTTGCCAGATACTCGCTATCAGATTTTCATGAACGCCTATAACATCATTACTGTCAACAAAGCTAAGCTCAACATCGATCTGTGTAAATTCCGCCTGTCGATCAGCGCGTGGGTCCTCATCGCGAAAACAGCGCACTATCTGAAAATATCGGTCAACCGAGCCGACCATCAGAATCTGCTTAAATAACTGCGGCGATTGCGGCAGTGCGTAAAAGCAGTTTGGACTAAGCCTGCTGGGAACAAGAAAGTCACGCGCACCCTCCGGCGTACTTTTAGCAAGCATAGGAGTTTCAATCTCCCAGAAACCCAGCAGATCAAAATAATCGCGCGTAATTTTGGTAACCCGATGCCGAACACGAAGTTTCTCCAGAACTTCTGGTCGGCGCATATCAACATACCGATATTTAAGCCTGAGTTCTTCGCCGGTCTTATCTGCCGAGTCAATCTCAAATGGAGGGGTCTGCGCGGTATTAAGTATTTCCACTTCTTCTGCCGCGACTTCTATATCACCTGTTGCCAGCTTAGGGTTTGCCATCCCATCAGAGCGAGGCCGAACTGTACCCGATACGGCGATAACCCATTCACAGCGCGCAGTTCGGGCAAGTTTATGTGCCTCTGGGTGATTTTCAGGGTCAAATACTACCTGAGTAATCCCGTTTCGGTCGCGAAGGTCAATAAATACCAGGTTGCCATGATCTCGATACGAATGAACCCATCCGGCAAGGTGAACATTTTTACCGGCATCATCCAGCCTAAGTTTATCACAAGTGTGTGTTCGTTTGAGCATTTTGCCCTCTTTAGTAATTGTCGTCCTTGGTTATAAAACAGCCGTTAAGCATAGTCGAATACCGCTTTCGGGTCAACAACGCTTTTGGATATTGCGCATCACATTGCCGTGCTTTGATATATAGTTGTCGACTGGCAGCAGGCAATAAGCCGATATGCTGCTTTACGGTTATCAAGCTTGCGCTTTTGCCGCGGCCTTTGCTTTTTTCTCTTTCGCAGGGTGTCTCGGCTCAGGAGCGCCTTTACCCCGATAAACGATAACACCGGTAGGGCATTTAGCGTATGCCTTTTCGTTACCCTCATTTGCCTGGTATTTGGCATAATCCATTTCCGCCAGATTTTCAGCTATAGTAAACTTATCCGACATTTTCGCGCATATACCACAAGCGATACAGCCGACCTGACATATAGAGCGATTAGTCTTGCCGTTCTCCTTACTGCTACAGGCCACAACCATAATCGCATCTTCATTAAAGGGAACCATATCAATAATATACCGTGGACATGCTCTTGCACATGCGCCACAACCAGTGCATTTTTCATAATTAACCGTTGCCAGACCATCAATAATCTCTATCGCGCTGAACTTACACGAACTTACACAGTCCCCGAACCCCAGACAGCCGAAACTACAGGCCTGCACCGGCGGCAGGGCATTGGCGGCTGTACATGTCGCAATACCCTGATACTCGCCATAGAATTTTTTGTCTTCTTTATGCGCTCGACAGTGAACCAGAGGGCGTTTCGGGGCTCCACCGCCGCTTACCTCAAGGTTTAGTATTTCAGCAATTAGATTAGAGCATTCCTTGCCCCCAGGTGCGCATTTGCCTATAAGCTGAGGGTCTTTTGCGACTGCTTTAGCGTATTGAGCGCAACCTGGAAAGCCGCACGCCCCGCAATCCAGGCCCGGCAGCGCTTCGGTTATCTTTTCTATGTTAGGATCGACCTTTACCTTGAGCTTCTCGCTGGCTACCAGCAATACTATCGCAAAAACCAGTCCTATAGCCAGCATCGTAAGACCTGCCGGCCAGGCCGATTGCCAAAATTCAACAACTGATAAAATCATTTAGTTACCTCAAATAATCTTCAATGCCCAAGGCTTTAATGCCTCTGGTGCCGAGTATTTCACTAGGCACCCATTCCGGCAAAACCTATAAACGCCATTGCCATAATCCCAGCGATTATGAGCGTAATAGGCGCTCCTTTAAGGCACTCCGGAACATCCGCCATATCCAGCCGTTCACGAATTCCAGCCATCATACATATAGCGAGCGTAAAGCCCATTCCGCCGCCAAAGCTGCGGACAGCCGCCTCGGCCAGACTATCCACGCCCCAGAGAAAAATAAAAAGACACAAACCCAGAATCGCACAATTGGTCGTTATAAGCGGCAGAAATATACCGAAGCTCTCGTACAACGACGGAAAGAACTTTCTTACATACATCTCAACCAACTGAACCGCACCGGCTATAACCAAGATAAAAATTATATATCGTAAAACATCCAGTCCGTAAGGCTGCAAAACGAAATTATCAATCGCCCAGGTCAGAGTCCCGCTAAGCACCATAACAAAGGTAACAGCCAGTCCCATACCAAATGCCATATCCAGCCTACCTGAAACTCCCAGAAACGGACAAATTCCGAGAAACTTCGTCAGCACAAGATTATCAATTAGCATCACCGATAAAAAAGCCAGTAATAGACCACTGATTGTATCCATATCATATCCTCTTTACTTAGCAAGTTTCCTGTTAATCAGGTTGAACCCCGCCAACATCAGCCCCAGCGTCACAAAAGCTCCCACCGGCATTCTCATCGCCGCCCACGGTTCGAACCATCCGCCGTGTTCTGCCAGCGGCAATATCTGCACTCCCGCTACTGCGCCTTCGGCGAAAAGCTCCCTGATGCCGCCGAGTATTACCAACACAACCGTAAAACCGACCCCTACACCCAGCGCATCCACAATCGCAACCGATAGAGTATTTTTACTCGCGCACGCCTCCGCCCGGCACATTACAATACAGTTAACAATAATAAGCGGAATATAAGGCCCGAGCGTCTCGCTCATATCGGGCTGAAAAGCCTTCAGGAATAAATCCACAATCGTAACGAATGTCGCGATAGTAATAGCGAACATCAGTATCCTAATATGCGGCTTGACCAGATTTCGCATCAGGCTCACCACAATATTGCTGCAAAAGAGAACAAAAATCACGCTGTAACCCATCGTAAGCGACGGGAAAAATGCCACCGTAACCGCCAGTACCGGGCACATACCCAGCAACAGACGCAACACCGGGTTTTCACCCCAGAGACCAGAGGAAAATTGATTTCGATAAAGTGCCAATCCTTTAGTATTATCCGCCATCGCCAATAAACTCCCCATTGTCGAACTTAACTCGAACCTGCTCCATCGCTGCGTTCATAATGTCAACCACCGCCTGACTGCTTATAGTTGCGCCGGTGATTGTAACTATTTCCCTATCTCTAACCTGCGGGTCGCCGCTGCGAACAAGCTCCAGTTCCTCGGCAGGGGCGTCCTCAAATTGATCCTGAAAATAATTATCGTATATCTGATCTCCAAAGCCCGGCGTCTCATTACTGCTTAATACCGAGAAACCTATAAGCTCTTGAAAATCAGGCCCAACACCGACAATAATTGAAATAATATCCGCAAATCCTGCTCCCTGAGCGTTAAACAGCCAGCCAAGAGTATCGTCCTGCTCATCAAAAGCCCTGTAAAGTGTACTGGAATACTGACCTCTTCCCGGCTCCTTCAGTTTTATCTCGGTAACTAACTCAAAATCCACTGCCTCAGGAACAAGGCCGGACATCAGACGGTTAATCTTCTCGATTCGATTCTGCTCAATTCTTGGTTCAAGAGCCGCGTTAGTTACAGCGAGCAGAACTCCAAATGTAAGAGCCCCAACTATTACCAGCCAGCTCTGCTGCCAGAAAAATTTTAACTTATTTAGCATCTGGTGCACCTCCAAGCGGAACCCATTTAAACACTCCGTCCAGCAGGGGGGTCATCGCGTTCATAAACAGTACGGCCAGCATAATCCCCTCGGGATAAACACCAAGAATACGAATCACCATAGTAAGAGCGCCGACACCTGCCCCGAACACCCACATACCTCTCGGCGTCAGCGGAGCCGTTACCGGATCCGTCGCGATGAAAAACGCCCCGAATATCATCGCCCCGGTTGTCAAGTGCACCACCGGCGAAATATAACTGTCGGGATTTATCAGGTAAGCTATAGCACCAATAACAAAAGCAGCCGCCAAAATCCCTGCCGGAATACGCAAATCAATCGTCTTTCGCCATATCAGATAAACCGCCCCCAGTAGTAGCATCAAAGTGCTTGTTTCGCCAACACAACCGCCCACGCCGCCGATAAAGCTTGGCCAAAGTAAGTTATTTACCACATCAGCCTCAATATCTCCTCGGATAGCATCCTTGCTAAGGCTCAGCGGAGTGGCCTGGGTTATAGCGTTGACCGTTTCCCCGCCAAGTTCTATTTCAGGCATATCGGCATCAACTGTTGCCGGCACCGTCCATGTCGTCATCATCATCCCAAACGAAAGCGTCAAAAACGCTCTGCCCACCATAGCCGGATTAAATACATTCGCCCCAAGTCCCCCGAAGACCATCTTGCCAATAACTATAGCAAAAGCAGTCCCAATAACTGCCGCCCACCACGGCAGCGTCGGAGGTAACGAAAGAGCCAGTATCAAAGCCGTAACTATCGCACTCATATCTCCAAGAGAATTTTCACGCCCCAGCATCTTCATGCAAATCCACTCCGCCGCCAAAGCCGTAATCACGCAACTTGCTATCAAAACTACCGCGTATGACCGGAAAAACACAATCCCAGCCAGCGTTGCCGGCAACAGCGCGATTACCACATCCAGCATTATCCGCTGAGTAGTCAGCGGCTTGCTTATGTGCGGCGAAGGTGAAACCGTTAATTGTTCTGGCATCCTGTCCGTTCCTGTTAAAAATTCACCACGCCGTTCATCACGGCATACGATTCTTTTCTCTTGCGACAAGCACCTTGCCTGTCTTGATATAACCGGTCAATTCTATATTGGCAGGGCATACATAACTGCAGCACCCACATTCGATGCAAGCACTCATGTAATACTGCTCTGCACGCTCGAGCAGGTCACTTCTAACCGCGTGAGCTATGCTCGTTGGATTCAGATGTTCCGGGCAGACCTGCAAACACCGTCCGCAGCGAATACACGGCGTTTGTTTGCCGTGGAACTTAGGCCCGATCTCTTTAGGCGTAAGCACCGTTATCGCTCCGGTGGTTTTGGTAACAGGCACAGCCCAATCCGCCACAGCGATACCCATCATAGGCCCTCCGAGTATGACACGCACTGCCTGCTCAGTTAATCCACCACACTCTTCAATAAGCGTCTCCACGGGCGTACCTATCGGAACATAATAATTACCAGGATTGGCTATGCCCTCACCGGTAACCGTAACAACACGATGCGTCAGTGGGGCATCTAAAACCACGGCCTCGGCAATCGCCGCCGCCGTAGCGACATTCATTACGACAACCCCTATCATTGGTGGAATTTTGCCGGTCGGCACAACCTGACTCAGCACCGAATTAATTAGCTGCCTTTCTCCGCCTTGCGGGTACTTTGTCTTAACCGCGAGAACATGCATATTCTCCGAGCCCTCTGATTTGGCAACTGCTTCGCTCACGACGGCAATAGCATCGGGTTTATTATCCTCAATGGCGATATAAATATTCTTGCACCCGCATGATCTTGCCGCCAGCTTAATCCCCGCCAGCATCTGGTATGTCCATTCCAGCATTACCCGATAGTCACATGTTATATAAGGTTCGCATTCGCAGCCGTTTACAATAAGTGCCTCGCGCTGCTGCTTCTGGTCAGCCAGAATTTTTACAAATGTCGGAAAACCGGCACCACCAAGCCCTACGATTCCAGCCTCTCGCACAGCCTCGCTGATTTGCTCCTGTCCATAGGCCGAGGCATCAAACCCCGAGTCAAACCTGTTATTAACCGGCTCTTTTTCCAGCGGCGATTCCGTATCAGATTCTATAACTATCGCTTTACCTCTGCCGAGTATAACATGCGGGGCCAGAGTTATATCTTTAACCGTCCCTATGACCGGCGAATGAACAGGCGCTGAAATAAAAGCATCGGCATCGCCTATCTTCTGACCCGCCTCTACCTGTGCCTTCTTCTCAACAAGCGCATCACAAGGCGAGCCGATATGCTGACTGAGCATTATGCTCACCGATTTACCTGCCGACAACGGCTTAATTGCGATATCTTTCGTCAATTCCTTGCTGTCCGGCGGATGAACGCCGGCAGGAAAAGTAAAACGCTCTCTGGTATCTACCTGCATTTTGAATCCCTGAAATTACGCACATCTGAAAGATTTTTCCGCAAATAACCGGTTAAAAACATTGACCCAACGGCCAGGATACCCGCCCCAGCAACACAAATACCGTTTCGTGCATGCGAATTTTCAAGCTTATCTGCCAGTGATGCTTCAAAAATTGCCGAGGCGACAATAAAAATCACGACCGGCACTACAAATGCGATAATCACACTGCCAAACACAGAGGGAGCCTCGCTATTACCCATTCGCTCATACATCTGCTGGCATTGGTGCTTATCCGAACAATGTTGGCAAACTTGCTTATCTTTCATAAATTTAACTACTCAAAAAGTGAAATGCCATTTATAATAGATATTATTAAACCTTGCAACCATTAGTATTTAAGGAGGGCAGGCAAAATGTCTTACATCCGAAAATTGATCATAATTAGCTGCCTGGCCATTATTTTCGCTTCCGGTTGCGCAGTCAACCCCATTACCGGCAAAACCGAGCTTATGCTGTTGTCTCCTGATCAGGATATTGAGATTGGTCAAGCTTACGCACCGGAAATCAAAGAGCAGCTTGGCGGCCCCATCGACGATCATCAACTGCAGCAATATATCAACAGAGTAGGCCAGTCAGTAGCAGCCACCAGCCACAGACCCGAAATGCCGTATGAGTTCACAGCGGTGAACGAGGAATCCTTAAATGCCCTCGCGCTGCCCGGCGGGCCTATTTTTATAACAAAAGGAATGCTTTTGCAGCTTGAAACCGAGGACCAGCTTGCCGGCATCCTTGCACACGAAGTCGCCCATGTCGTTGCAAGACACGGCGCCGCCCAGATGAGCAGACAAATCGGAATGGACATTGTACTAAGCGCCGTTGTCCGAGACGAAGCGCCAAGAGGAGCGATGACTGTCGCACAGGTAGGCCGCCAAATAATCAACCTAAGCTACAGCCGAGACCAGGAAAGACAATCAGACATAGCCGGAATCGACTATATGGTGGAGGCGGGTTACAATCCTTATGGAATGCAGCAGGTAATGGAAATGCTCGAGCAGGCCGCGGGCGTCAGATCAATTGAATTTCTCTCAACCCACCCATCGCCGGAAAACAGAGTCCAGTACATTAACGCCAGAATCCGCGAGAGATATCCTCAGTTTGACAATGTTCGCACTCGCACGCAGGACTACAATCGCAATGTGCTGGATCGACTTAACTGAACCTGGCGTTATAGGATATTGTTGGCGATACCTCGGCTTTTATAAAAATCAGCTAATAGATGTGATCCGACCGGGCTCCTCAGGCATTGCTGTCCGGGAAGAAAGGTAAATAGACTCTACCAAAACCATATTTCGTATATTCTCAGCTATGGTGTTCATCGGCTCATGCTTTTCATCATCGCCCGTAACAGTCTTGGCGAAATCCTCAAGCATTCGCCGTATAAGCATCTGCCGGTCTTCATTAAAATGCGAATCCTTTTCAAACGATCCGTCCGCCCCGATAACTGTAAGAAAATCCCTACCTGCCTTGACAACTTTATCCCGGCAGTATATCGCGATATGTTCCTCGGCCGCTCCGACGCCGCGAACCGTAGTCACCTCCCCGAAAATGGTGTCGCCGTATTTCAGAAGGGCGGCAGCAACATCCTCTGTCCGGTAAAGTCGTTGCTGGCGATCACCTGCCAGGCTCGTAGCCAGTGAATATACCTGCTGCGGCAAGCCAAAATTCCACACTAACTGATCAATTACTTCATAGCAATTATGCAGCAAAACTCCGCCCCCGGCCACCTTCGGGTCGCGCTGCCACTTCGCGAGTTCGCCGCAGCCCGATCCGCAAAAAGCCTTGATAAGAAAAACCTCTTCACAACCCTCACGCTCAAGTATTTCACGAACACCGCCATAGCCCGATGAAAAACGCCCCATATTAGCTACTGTAATGTCGCCTTCGCTTTTTTCAGCAAGCTTCGTCAACGCAGAAGCTTCCTCATAGCTGTTGGCAAGAGGGGGGTGCTTGAGAATATGATAATTCTCTTCCAAAGCAAGCGTAAGATATTCCTGGCCTTTGGCTATTCCCCGAGCCGGTACCAGACAATCGGCCTCGCTTTGAATAATCAATTGACGATAATCATCAAACCATCCGCAATCATAGCCTCCGGCCGTCTTTTCAGCAAGTTCGCTATCCTCATCCGCCACAGCCGAGACTTCAAACCCCTCAAGCCGGTTAACCGCCTCCAGCACAGAAACCGTAAAGTCATCAATACCAAGAACCGCGACTTTCAGCGAATCCATAAAAATTCCCTCATAGCAAAAATCCGTCCGGCAATGTTAAAGAATGACTAATCAGCATTCTTTGGCGGCACGATAAAATGTTCAGGCACAGTAAACTGCGAGCAAAGCAGCACAACCTCGTTGTGAACCTTGCCAAGTATATTTTCATCATCAATATTTTCGACAACCGTATTTATAAAATCAGCGATTTGTCGAGCCTGCTCCTGTTTCATTCCGCGCGTCGTAATCGCAGGCGTTCCGATTCGAACACCGCTGGGCTTAAACGGCGGAGCCGGGTCGTTTGGTATTGAATTAGCGTTGGTAACAATTCCCGCATGGTCCAGTGCTTTGGCAACTTTCTTGCCGGAGACATTTTTATTGCGGAGATCAAGCAATATAAGATGATTATCCGTTCCACCGGTAACCAGCTTAAAACCATGCTCCATAAGCCGCTCTGCCATTGCCTTGGCGTTATCTATCACCTGCTTGGCATAAGCCTTAAACTCCGGCGTATCAGCCTCGGCCAGCGCGACCGCTATCGCCGTCATTGTATGCATATGAGGCCCGCCCTGAAGACCCGGAAATACCGACTTATCAATTGCCTTGGCAAGTTCCTCCGTGCAAAGAAGCATACCTCCACGAGGGCCGCGCAGCGTTTTGTGGGTTGTGGTAGCAACGATATCGGCATGGGGCACAGGGCTGTTGTGGTAACCGCCGACAACCAGGCCGGAAATGTGAGCGATGTCACTAATATGATATGCCCCGACTGTCCTGGCGATTTCTCCAAAAGCCTTAAAATCTATGTTCCTTGGATACGCGCTGGCACCGCTTACAATAACCTTTGGCTTATGCTTTTTCGCAAGATCCTCTATAAGATTATAATCCAGCATATCCGTATCCGGGTCAAGTACATAAGCCACCGATTTGAATATCTTGCCCGTATAACTAACCTTCCAACCGTGCGTCAGGTGTCCGCCTGCCGGTAATGCCAGACCCATTATCGTATCCCCCGGTTCCATAACCGCCAGATAAGCCGCCAGATTCGCCACCGAACCGGAATATGGCTGAACATTAGCGTGGTCGGCCTTAAAGACTTTCATCGCGCGATTCCTTGCGACAGTCTCTATCAAGTCCGTTACCTGCTGACCTTCATAATAACGCTTACCCGGATAACCTTCAGAATACTTATTAGTCAGACAGCTTCCGCTGGCAAGCATCACCGCCTTGGAGGTATAGTTCTCGCTCGGAATCAGCCGTATAGCTCCGCTCTGACGAGCCTCTTCCTGACGAATAAGTTCATATATCTGTGGATCATACTGTTCCAATGCTGAAATCATTGCAATAGCTCCTTAACAACATAAATGCAACTCTGAAAAATTTTTAATCCTGAAGCTCGAATATATAACAAAACTCTCGGCAACCCACAAGCATTAAAAATCCCCCGCCGTCACACCTCCACGCTGAAAATCAATACAATCCCTACATAGAGTAGAAATGCCCCAGACGGGCGTCAAATTAAAACTTTCTGTAGGTTTGCTCCCGCCGCATGCTTAACCCGCAATAAGCTCAAGCCGATACCATAATCATAAACGAATAAAAGACTCGCAATTATTTTACAGGTTCATAAATGAGCAAAATATTCGAAATTCTCGGCAGGGCGATAACTGCTGACCCTGCAGAACTTATATGGCACTGGTTGTGTGAGGTTTCATATCCATCATTGGCCCGTGCTCAGGTGGTCAGAGAAATCGCAAGCCTGGCACAGCAGGGAAAAGACGAATCTGCCAGGGATATGCTTCGTCTTTATCAGTTTGAATTTCCCCAGTGCGCAAAAGGACAAATGGCCGAGGCAGCTTTTGCTTTGCAAAGCACCCAAACCGAAACCGCGTCGCAGATCCTCGCGAAGCTGTTCCGCACCCAACCGGCAAACACACTTGCCGCCTACATACTTGGCTTGTGCTGTGAACAACTCCAAAGAGAAAGCCAGGCTGCACAGTTCTATCACGATTGTCTTAAATTCAAAAACTATCTGCATTTACCGCACCAGCGCCTTGCAGCAATATATCTGAAAAACTGCCAGTATGAAAAAGCTGCCGATGAGTACGAACAGCTAATATTCGAGCATCCCGACGATGTCAGCACGCTGATACTTCTGGGCCATCTGTACCTGGCCCAGAACCGATTTGACCAGGCCGACGACACTTTCAACAAGGCCATACTAATACATCCCGACAATTTTGCACAGGAACCCGACGATATTGATGATCTCATTGAGCAGGGCGATGCCTACCGTGCATGCGAACTGCTCGAATCACTTAGCCTACAGGAAAGACCATCAGCACAGACGCTCGCAAAATACGGCGACGCCCTGAAAATGGCCGACTGCCCCGATCAGGCATTAATTAAGTATCAGCAGGCGCTCGAACTTTCTCCCGATTGTCTCGAAATCAATATCAAACTCGGCACTTTACATTTGCAAATGCACCAGGCAGAGCTTGCCGCCAAACAATTCAACAAATCAATGGAAATAAACGACCAGATAATCGATGCATATATCGGACTTTGCATATCACAGGCAAAGGCAGGGCGGCAGGATCAGGCAGAAGCAACGCTATCGCTGGCCGCCGCTATCCATCCAAACAGCGCTATATTGATGGCAGAAGCCGCCTCGTTAAAACTTGCCCAAAACAGCAAATTGTTCGAAAACGAACCTCTGCAAGCAGATTACAGCCAATGCCTTGATCAGGTTATCGATGCACATAGTTGCCGTTTGCCGTATAACCAAAACGACCCGCAGTTGCGATATCGATTGGCGATCCTGTTTATGTCACTGTCACAATTTGAACGCGCTGCCGAATTGCTTTGCAAAACGCTGCAAATAAACCCTTCGCATCACCGTGCACAGACTAAACTGGCAATATGCCTCCACCAGACTGGCCAGAAAGAACCTGCCATAAACCACCTTACCGCAGACACATATTTTGAACCGAAGATGCTCGATTTACATTACAAAACAGCCTTGCTGTATGCCGACCGCGTAAAATTCGCATCCTCAATGCTGAATCTTGAACGCCAACTCGAAGACAACTATGCAGGCTCCGACGCCGGCGTAAATATCTCCGTCGTATTGCAAAACCTGGGCCTGCTCCACAGAGAAACAGCAATGTGGGAAAGCCTAACAGATGTAGCGGCAGATCACGCCTTATGAAATAGCTTGTTGGCCCCAGACTAACAAATTTACCTCCGCAACAAGATTTTGTAAAAAAAACTTGGCCGGCACAAAAACAGCTGAATGAAACATAACATATCTTATGGGACCTTGTGGATGGGTTGATTTTTCATCATCACCTCATTCGAAATTTCGCACACCCAAAGTATCCGAGGCAATTGAACCGCCGCTTTAACTACGAATCAATCGCGTCTTTACCAAACAAGGAATCGTCATTTTTTTATTGCCCTAAAACCTTTCTGTAGCTGTACTTAGATGCCTAAAGGCATTTTTTTCTTGGTGCTAAAGCCCTTTTTTGGGTATAATGCAACCATTGATGAAAGGCTTTTTTTGGGGGAAAACTCATGGTGACGATGAAGAATTTTTATTACGAAAAGTGGTTGCCGTTCACAATTAACAAAAGAAGAATTCTGCTGCTGGCAATTGCAAGCTATATAGCTTTGTGCTGATGACGACAGGCAGCAACCCACACCCAAACCAGCCGTTCGATCAATGAGCGGCTTTTTTTATAACCCAGCAAAGGCCCATAAATTTAATGAACCCCCCTTGAAGCTATTAACACATAGTTCAAAACTCAAAACTTTCCCTTGAACCAGGCCCCCTGCCGATGTATATTTTCGTAAACATATTTGGAGGCCCAACAGATGGAACTTGACCTTAGCAGTCTTGCAAAAGCTATTGATTCTCTCGAACGAACGCTGAAAGTGGCTCACAAAAGCAGAAACTCCAGCCTAGATGATGACACTAAGGAAACTGTAAGAGCCGGGGTCATACAAAACTTTGAGTTTACTTATGAACTGTGCTGGAAGTTTATGAGGCGCTGGCTTCAGATCAATCTCGGTAGGGAATATGCCGAGGGCGTTACTCGTCGGGAGCTTTTTCGCCTAAGCACTGAAAACCAATTGATTGACGATATTGACCGATGGATGGAGTATCACGATGCTCGAAACGAAACGGTTCATACTTATGACAATGAAACCGCAGAAGAAGTATTCGCTGCTGCGCAGGATTTTATCACCGACGCAAAAGCCTTGCTAAATGCATTAGAAGCCCGCAATGCCTGACATAGATGAAAAACACCTGCAAACATTAAAGCGAATACTCGCCGAACATCTCGACGACTGTGAAGTCCGGGCTTTCGGCTCCAGGGTTACCGGCTCTGCCAAAAAGCACTCCGATCTGGACCTGGCAGTTATTTGTCAAACAAAATTGAGCCGGCGAACTAAAACACTTATTCGCGAAGCATTTGAGGAATCCGATCTGCCTTTCAGGGTGGATGTGGTCGATTACAACACTGCTTCGGACAGCTTCCGGGCTATCATCGACGCAGACTATGAGGTTATCCAGGAAGCAAAATAAACATCATACCGGTGCTGGGTGAAACCCAGACCTTTTCTTCGCTCTTGATTAAACTGCCCTGTCGCTCTATAATCTGGCTTCGATGTAAAGTAGAGCAATATAAACTTCAGTGATCTATATGCCTTTCGGGGCAAAAAACAACAGGAAATTATGAAAACACTCGAACCAGAACAACTGAATACACTAAAACGGGGCGCAGTTGAAATCTACACAGAAGCCGAGCTGGCGGAAAAACTCAAAACCGCGGCCAAAACCGGCAAGCAACTGCGAATTAAGCTCGGCTTGGACCCGACTTCGCCTGATATACACCTCGGCCATACCGTTGTACTGCGCAAAATGCGCCAGTTTCAGGATTTAGGCCACCGTGCTGTCCTCATTATCGGCGACTACACCGCCAGAATCGGCGACCCTACAGGCCAGAACACAACCCGTCCGATGCTGACCGCCGAGGATATAAAGACAAACGCCGAAACATATTTCACCCAGGCCGGCAAAATACTCGACACATCACAGGATAAACTTGAAGTCCGCTACAACAGCGAATGGCTGGCCGATCTGCGTTTGGCCGACATAATAAAATTAGCAAGCAACATTACTGTCGCACGGATGCTCGAACGCGACACTTTTGAGATACGCTACAAAAAAGGTGACCCTATCGGCCTGCATGAGTTTCTCTATCCGCTGATGCAGGCGTACGATTCGGTTATGATAAAAAGCGATGTCGAGCTCGGCGGTACAGACCAGACTTTCAACAACCTTGCAGGCCGCGAATTACAGCGAGTCTATGACGAAGAGCCTCAAATCGCCATAACAATGCCGATTCTCGTTGGTCTGGACGGCAAGGAAAAAATGAGCAAATCGAAAGGTAATTATGTCGGCGTAACCGATGAACCGGCCCAGATGTTCGGCAAAATAATGAGTATTTCCGATGAAATGATGGAAAATTACTTCACCCTGCTGACTGACCTGCCGCCGGAGAAAATCGCTGAGCTTACAAATGTCAAGAAAACCCATCCCAAAGAATCCAAAGTTCTGCTGGCCAAAATGATAATCGAACAGTTCTACGATAAAAACGCTGCTGAAAACGCCGCGGCCGAGTTTGAAAAGGTATTCGCGCAAGGACAACTGCCCGAGGATATACCGGAGTTCGCATTTTCCGCCGAACCCGTTCCGATAAAGAAACTGCTTTCAGATTGTAATCTGGTATCTTCCGGCGGTGAGGCCAAGCGAATGATAAACCAGTCGGCGGTAAGCGTTGACGGCGATAAAATCAGCGATCCCAATGAACAAATAACCCCTGCTGATAATATGGTAATCAGAGTTGGCAAAAGAAAATTCGCCCGGCTAAGAGTTAAATGACAGCCGGCACATTTTAATAAGGGCAAAACAATATGAAACTGCCGCAACTTGAAAAACCGCAAAAATATGTAGGCCTGTATATCTTTGATTTTGGCGACCATTGCGCCGTAGGCTACACCTCCGATGAAATCGCCCTGCTGCTGGAAAGCGAAAAATGCGCCCACGGCAAGGTATATAAAATCCACCGTGCAAGCCCCGACGGCACTATGGAGATAAAAGGCGTGCCTGCCGAAACATTTCAGCTTGAAAAAGGGCTGATTTTTTACGCCGACAACGGAAAAACCGCCAACGACGATTTTCAGCGTCTGGCCGATATGGCCGAACAGACGGCTCCGCCCTGTCGGGCTAAATTGCAGTTGGCTGATTACGGCAACGGCAGATTCGCAGTGGCACTGATATACCCGGCAGAACATGACGATGATGTAAGCTCCTGGTTGCTAAAGGGCAGATATCGTACTTTTGGGGCTGTTGAGGGTGGCTTTGGCGCAGTTCAGGGTTATTATGACGCCCAGCCGAGAGTTTTGGAAAGAAAACAGCTATGGTCCGATAAAAGCCGCTGTCGAAGCACGGAAGAGTTGCTTAGAGATGTAAATAAAGCGGTTCAGAGGAGGCCGGCCTGATATGCATACGAGAAAAAAAAACTTCAAGAGCAGTATGCTCGGCTATCTGGGTTCGTTTTGGGTCGGTTTGGGTAAATCACGGTCCAAACCGGGTACAAAAGAGTTGCGAAACAGTGAATTTTGCAGCAGTACGCAGCGGATGGGGGTGCGTTTTGACGAGCGGCTGAGGGATAACTTTCGCCGAAAATGGCTCAAAATCCGCTAAAACACGCTATTAGAGCAATTAAAGTTGTTGTATTCGTATTGCCGATATGTTTTTTATGAAGGCATATTCTATAGATTTACGAAAACGTGTTTTAGCTGCTTGTGATCG
>Ga0207421_10000720_pt1 | contig 42822 bp, 38 predicted proteins | sample SodLakKL_010_SED_4_FD_187542 | JGI IMG/M metagenome (GOLD analysis project Ga0207421, IMG submission 187542) | Alkaline sediment microbial communities from Lake Tanatar, Kulunda Steppe, Russia - 8KL_010_SED (SPAdes) (version 2) | ecosystem: Environmental > Aquatic > Non-marine Saline and...
ATGGTATGTATTATATGGTAACTACTCATTCTATATAAAGGTTAAAAACAGTGGTGTGGCCGGCGACATCGGCATAAAGTAAGTGGTTGCCCTAGCCGGCGAAGACAAGGTCTCCGGTCGGGTCGGCACATGGTCTCAGTGCCGCCTCGACGGTCGCCGGCACTGCAACTGCCTCTTTTTAATCAGTTGAATGTCGGCGACTGTCAGGGTTGCCCGCTTAGCTAGTTACTTTAATCCTGAGGACTTTAGTCAGGATTATCTTAATAACTCTCTTAAATTTCTATTATTAAGTTAGCATCCCCGCCCTTAATTTGTCAATACAATCAACAAAAATAAAAAACGTCCCTGGAATGGCTTGAGTTCAGGGTAATCGACAGCAGTTGTAATAAGTTTGACCACAGGGGGCGCTTCTGATATATTTTATATCATAATTAAGGAGAGGAGTTCTTGGTTATGGGAGATAATTTGACCAGAAAAATTTTAAAAGAACACCTGGTATCGGGAGAACTAAAAACCGGCCAGGAGATAGGGATGCTTATAGACCAGACCCTGACCCAGGACGCTACGGGTACCATGGCTTACCTCCAGCTGGAAGCCCTGGGGATAGAACAGGTAAAGACAGAGCTATCGGTAAGTTATGTGGACCATAACACCCTGCAAAACAGCTTTGAGAACGCCGATGACCACCGCTACTTGCAATCGGTAGCTCGACGTTACGGCATCTACTTTTCCCGACCCGGCAACGGCATCTGCCACCAGGTTCATCTTGAGCGTTTTGGGGAACCCGGGAAAACCCTCCTGGGTTCAGATAGCCACACCCCTACCGCAGGAGGCCTGGGAATGCTGGCCATGGGGGCCGGGGGACTGGACGTAGCCGTAGCCATGGCCGGCGAGCCTTTTTACCTGGAAATGCCAAGGGTAGTCAAAGTAGAGCTGAAGGGAAATTTGCCGCCCTGGGTAGGAGCCAAAGACGTTATTTTAGAGCTGTTGCGGCGCCTTACCGTTAAAGGCGGCCTGAAAACCGTCTTCGAGTATGGAGGAAAAGGGGTAAAAAACCTCTCCGTCCCCCAGAGGGCAACTATCACCAATATGGGGGCAGAACTGGGCGCCACTACTTCCCTTTTCCCCAGCGACGATACCACCCGCAGGTTCCTGGAAGCACAGGGGCGTAAAAGCTCCTGGATGGAAATGCTCCCCGATGACGATGCTTCATACGACCAAGTGATTTCCCTGGAACTGGACAAGCTGGAACCCCTTATCGCATGCCCACACAGTCCCGACCGGGTAAAAACCGTCCATGATCTGAAAGGAACTGATATAAACCAGGTAGCCCTGGGAAGCTGCACCAATTCTTCCTATACCGACCTGATGAAAGCAATAAAGATTTTAAAAGGCAGAAAAATCCACCCGGACATTAACCTGGTAGTAGCCCCCGGTTCCCGTCAGGTACTGGAAATGTTGACCCGTAACGGGGCCCTGGCCGACCTGATTAACTCCGGAGCCCGCCTCCTGGAAACCGCCTGCGGCCCATGTATCGGCATGGGGCAGGCTCCTCCCTCGGGCAGTGCTTCGGTACGAACCTTTAACCGAAATTTCCCCGGGCGCAGTGGCACCCCCGACGCCGGGGTTTACCTGGCCGGCCCCGAAGTGGCTGCTGCTGCCGCACTGCAAGGGGCCATTACCGACCCAAGGGAACTGGATATACAACCACCACAAGTAGAAGAACCCCCGGAATACCTCCGGGACGACGGGATGATTCTGGCGCCCCTTTCACCAGCAGAAGCAAAAAATGTAAATATCATCAGGGGACCCAACATCAAACCCCTGCCTTCCTTCAATCCATTACCGGATACGTTAGAGGGAGAGGTGCTGCTCAAGCTGGAAGATAACATCACTACCGACCATATTATACCTGGAGGCTCCAGAGTGCTGCCCCTGCGCTCTAATATACCCGCCATATCCCAGTATGTTTTCCACCAGGTAGACGCAGACTTCGCTGCCAGAGCAGACAACAAGGACGGAGGGCTGGTAGTAGGCGGGGAAAACTACGGGCAAGGCTCCAGCCGGGAGCACGCCGCCCTGGCTCCTCGCTATCTGGGAGTTAAGGCAGTGCTGGCCCGCTCTTTTGCCCGCATCCACCAGGCCAACCTGATCAACTTCGGTATCTTACCCCTAACCCTGGACAGCAAGGACGCCTATCAATCCCTGGAAAGCGGCGATATCATCCGTGTAAAAAACGTACTCCAGGGATTAGAAAAAGGGAACCTGGAGATAGAAAACCAGACCAAAAGCCGCTGTTTTAAAGTCCATCTCCAACTAACCTCTCGCCAGGTGGAGATCCTCAGGGCGGGAGGTTTGCTTAATTACGTGCGGGAAAAGAACCGCTAAAACCAGGGCGAAGCAAAAACTCTTCAGGCTAATATAAATTTCTGGTATTATTTTAGCACAGGCTATAAATTTTGCTTATATATGTGTCCTCGACGGTCGCCGGCACTGCAACTGCCTCTTTTTAATCAGTAGAGTGCCGGCGACTGTCGGGGTTACCCGCTTAAGACCAAAGGCTGAGCCGCAACCAGGGCCCACGATACGATCAGCCGATAAGCCGACCCACACCACCAATTAATTAAGCTACTTTTATAGCTGAGTAGTAACAAAAAAACTAAGTAGACACATAAAACATTTGTAACTGCTTAAGCCAATACGCTAGCACTACAGCGCAATTTTTCAATTTAACGCAGCCGACGGGGGCTGGTCTTCTTAAATCTTACAGGCCAGGCAGTTACATACACTTTTTACTTCTAAAGATGAGAGGTAAACTTAGATGCAAGGTGATTTAAAAGAAACTTCAACTGATGTCTTAAAAGCAGTAGTCCCTGTAGTATTAATAGTTCTTTTGCTTAATTTCACCTTACTGGGCATGCCTGCAAGTATTGTGGGTAGGTTTTTGATAGGTGCCATCCTGGTAACTGCGGGCCTTATATTATTTCTCCTGGGTTTAAAAGTTTCTATTTTACCTATGGGAGAAGTCATAGGCTCAGAATTACCCCAGATAGGTTCTGTTCCCCTTATCTTGCTCTGGACTTTCCTCCTGGGATACACGGCCACCATGGCAGAACCTCCGGTGAGAGTTCTGGCTTCTTATGTAGAACACGCCTCTGATGGAGAAGTCTCTAGTTTACTGTTAATTGCTTTCACCGCCCTGGGCATTGGCCTATTCATGGCCCTGGCTATCTTGAGAATTTTTCTTGGGATACCTATGGCTTACCTTTTTGCCGGTGGGTATATTTTTATACTTATATTATCCTTTTTTACTCCTGCACAATTCCTGTCTATTGCCTTTGATGCCGGAGGTACTACTACCGGGCCGGTAACCGTACCGGTAATCCTCTCCCTGGGTGTAGGGGTTACCAGCGTTCTGGGGGGGAAATCCTCTGTGGCTGACGGCTTTGGACTGGTAGGCCTTGCCTCCATGGGACCGGTTATGGCAGTTATGCTCATGGGGGTACTTTTGGGTTAAAACTAAACCATATTTCGATGAAAGGGGCAATCTTTAAATGACGGAATTGCTCCTGGCAGTGCAAGAACTGGGCACTACTTTTTGGGAGTCGTTACAAACTCTCTTGCCTATTGTATTCTTTTTTATTATCTTTCAGGTTTTTTACCTGAAACTACCACGTGAATTTTTCTTCCGGGTAGGAAAAGGTTTACTGTTGAGCCTTCTGGGGCTTACCTTCTTTCTCTTTGGAGTAAACTATGGTTTTTTACCTGCCGGAGAAAAAATGGGTATAATCATGGGCGGGTTTTCCTTTCGGTGGATCATGATCCCGGTAGGTTTTATCCTGGGGTTCATGGTCACCCTGGCAGAACCAGCAGTAAGAGTGTTGAGTTACGAAATTGACCGCAGTTCTGCAGGATATATCCCTGAAAAACTGGTCATTTACTCTATGGCAGCAGGAGTAGCCGGAGCTGTAGCTCTCGGGATGCTCCGCATTATTTACGGGCTCCCCATATATTATTTCATTATTCCGGGATACTTGCTGGTTATCTTCATCCTTAAATTCAGTTCACCTACTTTTACCTCCATTGCATTTGATGCCGGTGGAGTAGCTACCGGCCCCATGATAACCACTTTTGTGGTAGCCATAACCCTGGGAGCTGCTGAATTCATGGAAGGACGGGACCCGGTAGTTGACGGGTTCGGATTAATCTCTTTAGTAGCGCTTCTCCCTATCATTATAACCATGCTGCTGGGCCTGATTTTTCAAAACTATAATAATGAAGAACATTATGAAGAATATAAAGAAGCGGATGACATAGAAAAAGAGGAAGAACAAGAAGGAGGAAGAGAAAACAATCAATCTAAAGTAGAAAATCATACCAAACAAAGAGAAAGTAGTAACAAAGAAAGTAATGAAAGGAAAACTGATATAAATGAAGAAACCTGATTGTTACAGAAAAAAATAACTGCGCGCCCCTTACGCCAAAACTATAGTTTTTAATGGTGCGGTATTAAAATTTTATCTGGTATCAAATATAAGGAGGAGTAGTCATGCCGTGGAGTATAAGTGAAACTCATGATTTAATTGTAACTATTGTAAAAAGAGGCTGGGTGGAAAAAATTGTAGCTGCCTCGAAAAAAGCAGGTGCTGAAGGTGGCACCATCATCTGTGGCCGGGGGATGGGTATTCATGAAGGCAAAAAAATTATGGGCATCCCTATTGAGCCAGAAAAAGAAGTTTTACTAACCCTGGCCCCCAATGAAATCAGCGATGAAGTTCTTTACGCTATCGTGGAAGCTGGAAAACTTCACCGCCCAGGGACAGGAATAGCTTTTGTAATTGATGTTAAAAAAGTTGCAGGCATTGTTCATCTCCTGGAACAATATGACAAGAAAGAACAGGGTACTGAGAAATAAAAAGTAATACTCAGGCATATCCGCTAGCCACAGGGCGCAAGTAATTACATTGGGCAAACCATAATCATCCTGAATATATTAATAACGTCGAGTCACAAAAGCCAGGAATATTAGCACAGTAAAGATTTCCAGTCGTCCTAGAATCATTACCAGGCTTAACCATAATCTGCCGGCAGCAGGAATTACCTGATAGGTTTCCTCGGGCCCCACCAGCTCCAAACCGGGGCCCACATTGCCAATAGAAGCGGCAGACGCGGAAAAAGAAGTAACCAGGTCCAGCCCCATGGCACTAAGGAGCAAAGTAGTAACTACGTGGAAAAACAAGTATAAAAATATAAACCCGGAAACACCCCGTATAATATCTTCCTGGACTACTTTTTTCCCCAACTTAACTGATGAAACCACCGAAGGGTGCACCAGCCGGTAGACTTCGCGAAAGGCCATTTTTAACATGAGCAGGATACGGGCCTGTTTCATAGAACCTCCCGTAGAGCCGCCCATACCCCCAAAGAACATGAAAAAAAGAAGTAAAGTACGCAAAAAAGAAGGCCAGGCGCAGTAATCATCAGTAACATATCCTGTAGTAGTAAAAATGGAAACTACCTGAAAAGCCCCTTTACGAAATGCTTCTTCGGCATGGTAAGAAGGCAAAAGTATAAAAAAAGATACGAGGATGGAAACCACCACTACCCCGGCATAAAATTTAAGCTCCTCGTTTTGCAATACAGGGGTATAATCTCTACGAAGCAACAGGTAGTACAGGGCAAAGTTAACCCCCGCCAGAAACATGAACAAGATGGTGATATACTCGGCAGCAGGATTATTAAGGCCGGCAATGCTGTCGTCAAGTGGATAAAAACCTCCCGTGGGCATAGTAGTAAAAGCATGGTTGACGGAAAGATACAAAGAGACTCCGCTTAACATCAACAAAATGATTTGCATCAGCGTCAAAGAAACATAGATAAGCCACAGGTACTTGGCCATCTGAGCTACCCGGGGTACTACCCGTTCTTTCAAAGGTCCCGGGAGTTCCGCTTTTACCATATTGATTCCACGAATCCCTATACGCGGCAGAAAAGCCACAAAGAGTACAATAATCCCCATGCCTCCCAGCCACTGGGTCAAGCTCCTCCAGAGAATAATGCCTTCAGGCAAACTTTCTATATCTTCCAAAAGAGTGGCCCCGGTGGTGGTGAAGCCCGAAACTGACTCAAAGAAAGCATCCAGGTAAGAATCGAAAACTCCGTAAAAATAGTAAGGTAAAGCACCAAAAGCCCCTGCCAACACCCAGGCAAGGGCTACTAAAGAAAAACTCTCCGCCAGAGAAATTTCTTTTTTTCGGTAAAGAATCAGTCTCCCGCTCATCCCTGCCCCCGCGGTAACCAGCACGGCAACAAGAAAACTCCCCGCGTCAGGTGCCCCCGTTAACAAAGAAAACAGGGCTACTAACATCATCACCCCTGCTAAAGCCAGCAGCAGGTTCCCCAGAAAATGCAACATAGAAAAGTTATTCATGGTGGTGTTTCACTACCTTTAATAGTAGTAACTTTCATTACAGTATAAATTAAATATTACTACTCAGCCATAATCCGCTAGCCACCGGGGTTGTTTCCATCGTCTTCCCATTTAGTCCCTCAAGCTCGCCCGATCGTTGGCTTCGCTTTGGGGTCACTGGAACCGTCCCCGTGGTAACGCCCTTCTTTTAGCTAACAGGCTCAGTAGTTACAATTAAATTTCCTGGATATCTCCCTGGTTTTGTTTTTGAGCATGCGTCACTTTTTTATTGCCTGCAAAATAGCGGTTTAACTTATCGCTCACCTGGGGAAGAGCAAACACCACCAAACGGTCCCCGGGCTGTAGCACCGTTTCTCCATGAGGAATAATAATTTTTTCCTCTCTTACCAGGGTACCTATCACCATGCCCTTGGGTAAACCGGCTCTAGAAACCTTTTTCCCGGCTACCCGGGCAGTAGAAGGCAGAACCATTTCGATAACCTCGGCGTTCTGGTCCTGGAGAATGGAAAGAGCTATCACATCCTCCCGGCGGGTAAAGCGCAATATCCTTGAAGATGCCAAAACATGTGAATTAATAAGGCTATCCATGCCCAGCTTCAAATAAATAGGAACGTAGTCGGGGTTTTTGACTTCGCAAACTACTTTATTTACTCCCAGCTGGTGAGCCAGTACCGCAGCCACGATGTTGGTTCGATCCTCACCGGTAACCACGACCACAATATCCGCTTCTTCTAACTCTTCTGATTTATAAAAAGAGAGGTCAGTAGCATCTCCTTGGAGCACCATGGTACGTGTAAGGCTGTCACTTAACTCCTGGCAGCGTTCAGGGTCTTTTTCCACCAGTTTCACAGAAAAATTGGGGGTGCGATCGGATGCCAGCATTTCTGCCACCTTGTATCCAACATATCCACCTCCCAAAATGGTAACCCGGTAAGCCCTTTTCCTGTAATGATCCAACAGCCAGCTGGCATTGCGTAAAACCCGGGAATTACCTAAAATGTATATCTTGTCTCCCGGCTTTACTACATCTTTTCCTCCAGGGACTATAAACTTTTCGCCGGGACGATCAATCCCCACTATGATGCAGCCGGTAGGCAAAGGGGCTTCCAAAAGAGATTGGTTGGTTATATGAGCCCTTTCATCAACAGTAATACTTACCAGTTTAACTTTACCCCCGGCAAAATACTCTACTTCGCTGGCATCGGGAAAGTGAATAATGTGGGAAATTTCCTGGGCAGCTACTTTATCGGGGTTAATAATAAAATCTATTCCCAGCTGATCTTTAGAAAGAAATGCAGTGTTTTCTACATAATCTTCTTCTTTGATACGAGCCACGGTAGTAGACACCCCCATGCTCTTGGCCAACATGCAGGCAATTATGTTGACCTCATCGTGCTGGGTGACAGCAATAAGCATCCCTGCTGTCCTGATACCGGCTTTCTCCAGTGCTTTGGCGCTGGCACCGTTATCCTGGATCACCATCACATCCAGGTTTTCATCCAGACGCCGCACTTTTTGGGGATCCTTTTCCACCACCACTACGTCCTGGCTCTTGGTGGAAAGACTGCGGGCCAGGTCAAAACCTACTCCACCGCCTCCTATAATAACGATGTGCATCGGTTTACTTTATCCTCCCTTTTTTACGCTATCCGTATTCGAGGTACCACAGGATTACTTCCAAAGGTTATTTTACTCCTCGACCTGAAGGAGTGCAATAAAAAAAATGCTCTATTAAAAAAAAACATAAAATGTGATATATATTAGCATGGCAAAGGCTGGGCGGTTACAATAATTTTTATAATTAAATCAGGATACTACTAAATTACGCTGGAATAAGTCTCCGTCGGCCGTGTTTAATTAAAAAATTGCGCTGCCGTGTTCTTAGAGCTATTCATCAATAAACTCTTCCTATCATAAGAGGCTTACGGCTTCCCCGCCGGGGTAGGCACCCAGTGCTATGGCCTGGGCAGCAGCAACGGTTTTCTCATGGGAGATGGATAACAGAACCTGTTTTACCCCAGCTTCACCGGCAATCTGCCGGGCTTTGCCGTGCAGTTTTACCCGGGGAGGTTTTCCCTTTTCCGTAATAACCTCTACTTCCCGTAAACGGGCAGGGCCTATCCCGCACTCCAGTGCTTTGAGTACCGCTTCCTTGGCGGCAAAGCAGGCAGCTATCCGGGGATGGGGGGTCCCCTCCCGGGAAGAAAGATTGGTTTGTTCCCTCTCTGTAAAAACCCTCTGTAAAAATTTCTCACGGCGAGACCTGCATACCCGGTAAATCCGGCTAACCTCCACCAGATCTATTCCTACACCTGATATCTCAGCCACATCGGCATCCTCCTCCAGGTAATACTAATCCGGGAGTTCCCCGGGATGATTGCTTCTTCCCCCCCGGGAAACCACGGGCTCAACTAATGTAGGCAGAACGACCATAACCCCGGTAACTTGCTTGTTCTACATGGTTAATCAAATACCTTTTACTTTTTTTAAGGCTTCTCTCTACCTGCTCCCACCCGGGGGGAAACAAAAACCTTCAGGGCTTCCAGTTCCCGATCTTTACGGTTGACCGTCTTGAGCTGCAAGGCGGTCTGATAAGGGACTTCCCTGACTTCCAACCCGTAATTTCCTACCATGGCCCCGGAAGTATCCTCGCCCAACAGCAGGTCTACCGCCCGGATGCCAAAGCGCACCCCCAGGATAATATCATCAGCCAGGGGTTCCAACCCCCGCAGGGTAAATCCCAGGTCGGTGGTACGCACTTCTTCGATTTTTTTCAATCCCAGCTCCTGGCGAAGTATTCGACGGAGAATTTGAGAAATCCCTCCCAGCTTGGGATTACCAAAAGCGTCTTTTTCTGGAGATTCTTCCAGGAGAGCATGCACCACCTCGTTCTCTTGATGAGCCCTCTTTAAAACCGGATCATCGTAAGAAATAATGGTTCCTTCCGCCACTACCAGGTTGGCGTAGCCCTGCTCCCGGTAGATTTTATCTACCTCCCGGCAAAAATTTTCCAGATCAACGGGTTTCTCAGGAATGGTGATAAGGTCCGCGCCCGATGCCACACCAATTTCCAGGGCAAGCCAGCCGGCCTGACGTCCCATAACCTCTACCAGGGAAATACGACGATGGGCCCGGGCAGAATCTGCAGTGCTCCTGGCTGCCTGAGCTCCGAAAGAGATAGCAGTGCGGAATCCCAGCATTACGTCGGTACCTGAAACGTCGTTGTCAATACTCTTGGGGGCCATCACAGTGGGAAAGCCTCTCTTCTCCAGAAGTGACGCCGAAAGGATGGTATCGTTGCCCCCGGTCCCCAGTAAACCGCTTATTCCCAGCCGCTTCAAATTGCTTATGATCTTTTCCGGGTACCCGGCAGCTTCGTTTTCCGGGGTAAAAGGATTGAACCGGGAGGATTCCAGGATAGTGCTGGGCTGATTCTCCAACCCTGACACCCGTTCAACATCCAATGGTATCAAGTGCTGTTCCACCTGGTTAGAAGCCAGACCGGAAAAAGCATTCCTTACCCCTACAAACTCTGCCCCATATTCTTTTATTCCCCTGCGGACTGTGGAAGCGAGAAAGGCATTTATCCCCGGGCAGTCACCCCCGCCGGTAATTAAAGCTATTTTTCTTGACAACATGCATTCCTCCTTGAGCAGTAGTTAAGAGCGAGTTCATCTTATAATTCCTTTTCTATTTATTTTTCTTTAACGCAAACAAGTTATTCTTCTTCCTTTTCCCCGGGGTAATAAGGCAAGGGGATGCAAAAAGCCTTCCCGGTGCAGGAAGGCTTTTTAGTACAGTTTGAGTATTTTCCCTGGTTTTTTTGGTTACCGATCAAGTTTGTTGCAATTAGACCGGCGCCCCCTCTATTTACCAGTTTTCGGACAGAAGTTCAAAGTGTGCCTGGGGATGGGCGCATGCCGGGCAAACTTCAGGAGCAGCTTTTCCTTCGTGTCTGTAACCGCAGTTCCGGCATTTCCATTTAACAGCCTGATCTTTTTGAAAAACTTTGCCTTCCCTGAGGTTATTCAGTAGACCCAGGAAGCGCTTTTCATGCTGTTCTTCTGCTACGGCAATGGCCCTGAAAACCCCGGCTATTTCACTAAAACCTTCTTCTTCCGCTTCCCTGGCAAACTGGGGATACATGTCAGAGTACTCATGGTTTTCTCCTTCCGCAGAAGCAGCCAGGTTTTCTTCAGTGTTCCCGATAACTCCTGCCGGGAAACCGGCAGCTATTTCTGCTTCGCCTCCCTCCAGGAATTTAAAAAGGCGCTTGGCGTGAGCTTTCTCATGGTCCGCAGTTTCCGCAAAAATCCCGGAAATTTGCTCGTACCCTTCTTTCTTGGCCTGGGAGGCAAAGTAATCATAACGGTTACGGGCCTGGGATTCCCCGGCAAAAGCCGTCAAAAGATTCTTTTCGGTTTTGGTTCCTTTGAGATTAGTCATTCTCTATTCCTCCTTCAGATTATTTTATGTAACCATCTCCCTGCTTATAGAGGCAGGATCAGGCGGCGATATTTATCCCACCCCGGCAAGAACTATTTAAAACTGGCATGGGATAAAAGCTTATTTCTGGAAACATAAACTACCAATTTTATTATACACCAACAAACGACAAATCTCCACCTTTTTCCTTGCCCGGATTTATAACCGCCATAAGCTCTATCTCCCTGCCTGGCAACCGCTTTCCCGGGATGGGCGTGGCCCAAAATACTGGTAATAATGAACTTCTATTCTGCCATTGTAGAGCTTGCGCCGCTTGCTGGCTTTCCTGCCTAATAATTTTTCAAAGCCGGGCATGGAGGTAAGCACGTAAAAAGACCAGGTAGGAAAGCAGGAAAACACTCTACCCATATCCCGGTAAAGCTTCTTCGCCCCGGCTATTTCCCCTTCCCTCTCTCCATAAGGCGGGTTACAAACAATTTTTCCGTACTGCTCACTGCTTTTCAGTTCTGAAAAAGGCCGGTTTTCCAGGCGCAACCCATGAGCCACTCCCGCCCTGGCAGCATTCTGTCGGGCCAGCTCTACTGCTTCCGGGTTCAGATCTGAACCGGCAATTTTGAGAATAGTCCCGGGAGAAGCTTTTTCCCGGGCTTCCTGACGAGCCCTGTCCCACAGTTTCTGGGGCAAGAATGGCCAGTTCTCAGCGATGAAACTACGTTGCAGCCCCGGCGCCAGGTTCATGCCCAGGAATGCTGCTTCAATGGGAATAGTCCCCGAGCCACAAAAAGGATCAATCAGGGCCGTATCAGGATGCCATCGGGACAATAGTATCATCCCCGCTGCCAGGGTTTCTTTCAGGGGAGCTTCACCTGCCCTCCCCCGGTAACCCCGCTTGTGCAGCCCTACACCGCTGGTGTCCAGGGTAACAGTCACCATGTCCTTTAACAGCGACACCTCTACGTGATAAAGAGCACCGTCTTCGGGAAACCATTCCCGTCGGTATTTATTTTTCATTCTCTCCACTATGGCTTTTTTTACTATGGCCTGGCAATGGGGAACACTGAAAAGTTTTGATTTCACGGATTTACCCTGGACCGGAAAGGCGGCATTTTCAGGAAGTATGTCTTCCCATGGCAGCTCACGAATCCCCTGGAAAAGCTCTTCAAAAGAGGTAGCCTTAAACTCTCCCATTTTTAAATGAACCCGGTCGGCAGTACGAAGCCACAAATTGGAACGACAGACACCTTCAGCACCGGCTTTAAAGCTAACTTTGCCATTTTCCACCGTTACTTCCCCGTATCCCAGTTCTTTTACTTCCCGGGCTACTACTGCTTCCAACCCGAAGGGGGCAGTAGCGATGAGATCCAGTTTTTGCAAATAGAACCCTCCCCTGGATAGAAATTAGAGGCCGGGGAGAATCAGGGAAATGACACCCTACCTCAATCCGCCCCCCTACAAGATCTGCGCTATAATGTTAGCCTACCATATTATTCTGTGCATGTCTTCAAGATGTTAGCCCGGCACCATCAAAGTCACGGCAACAGTCATTTTACTTGCCCATGACCACCTCCTCCATAAATTTTGTTTCTCTGCAGTTAAAAGTGAAATATTTCGCTTGTTTAAAAAGGGGATGAATTTTTGCTGGCTTTTGATATAATACAACGAAGACGGTTATATTTGCTGCGTCCATGAATCTTCATATAAATATAAAATATTTTTCGTGTGTGGATTCTATAAATAATAAAACAAGGGGGGAAGGGTATCTTGGAATTAACCTGCCAGGAGCAAGAGCAAATTTTAGAAGAAACCAGGAAGATCTTGGAAGAGCACGGAGACGGTCCCGAGCAGCTAATCCCCCTGCTGCAGAAGCTTCAGGAAAAACTGGGGTATTTGCCCGGGCCAGCCATGGAAAGAGTGGCTCAATCCCTGGATATTCCAGCGGTGGATGTTTACGAGCTGGCTACTTTCTATAACCAGTTTCGCCTGCACCCACCCGGTGAGCACCAGGTCCAGGTTTGTATGGGCACCGCCTGTTACATGGTAGGAGGCGAGATTGCTCTGGATTCTTTCCAGCGGAGGCTGGATATCAACGAAGGGGAAACCACCCCTGACCGCAAATTCAGCCTGGAAAGAGTGGCCTGCGTGGGCTGCTGCTCCCTGGCCCCGGTTGCAGTAGTAGACGGACAGATAGAAAAGCACGTCACCCCCACCCGTGTGGACGGTATTCTCCTGGAGTACCAGGGGAACAACTGCGGTTCTGCCAGCTCTACCGGGCACCAACCCGGGCGTGATTCCGGAAAAGAAGGAAAGGAAGGAGAATAAGCCATGACCACTGCTCAAACAGCCTACACCGGACTAAAAGAACAGGCTATTGCCTCGTATCCCGGTGATAAAACCCTTATCCACGTCGGCACTGCTTCCTGCGGACTGGCCGCCGGGGCCCGGGAAGTAGAACAGGCATTTTCACGGGAAATAAAAAAGCGCAGCCTGGATGCGGAAGTCAAAGAAGCCGGTTGCATGGGTTTTTGCTATACCGAACCCCTGGTAGTGATTGCCAAACCCGGTTTTGCACCCCTGGTCTATGGTGGTGTAGACGAAGGGCTGGTAGAAAGGCTTGTTCAGGATTTCCTCTCAGGTGACGACCCCTGCTATGAATACACCCTGGCCGCCTTAGAGCCCAACGACGTCTTTCCCACTTTAGAAGAATTCCCCCGGGGGGTCATAGAGCAGAAATTGCTGCTGAAAAACTGCGGCATGATTGACCCTCTGGACATAAACGACTATATTCGCCGGGAAGGATATGCCGCCCTGGCACGCTCTTTAGACGGAGACCCGGAGAAAGTCCTGGAAGAAATCAAGCAGGCCTACCTGCGGGGCAGAGGGGGAGCCGGTTTTCCTGCAGGTATCAAGTGGGAACACTGCCGCAACACCCCTGCAGAAGAACACTACGTTATCTGCAACGCCGACGAAGGTGACCCCGGGGCCTTTATGGACCGAAGCCTCTTAGAGTCTAACCCTCATCTGGTTATCGAAGGTATGCTCCTGGCCGCATATGCCGTGGGAGCCAACCGGGGTTATTTCTATATCCGGGCCGAATACCCGCTGGCCATAGAACGAATAAATTACGCGCTCCTGCAGGCCAGAAACCAGGGACTGCTTGGAGAAAATATTCTGGGTACCGGTTTTAGCTGCCAGCTGGAAGTATTCGAAGGAGCCGGCGCCTTTGTCTGCGGTGAAGCCACTGCCCTGGTGCGCTCCATGGAAGGCAAACCGGGGCTCCCTCAAACCCGCCCTCCCCGCCTGGCTGAATGCGGGTTCCGTGGCCAACCCACCCTGCTGAACAACGTCAAAACCTTTGCTTTTGTACCCGGCATCATCCATCACGGCGCCGGGTGGTTTAAAACCACCGGCACCGAAGAAAACCCCGGCACCGCCGTTTTTGCCCTGGTTGGTAAAGTTAACCAGGCTGGCCTGGCGGAGGTTCCCATGGGGACCGATCTGCGCACTCTTATCTTTGATGTGGGCGAAGGTATCCCCGGGAATAAAGAATTAAAAGCCGTACAGATCGGGGGACCATCCGGGGGCTGCCTGCCCGAATCAGCCCTGGACCTCCCTATTGACTTCGACTCATTAGATGAAGCCGGAGCCATCATGGGGTCAGGAGGGCTGGTAGTCATGGATGAAGACGACTGCATGGTAGCCGTGGCGCGCTACTTTTTGGAATTCACCCGACAGGAATCCTGTGGCAAGTGTACCTTTTGCCGCCTGGGCACCAAACATATGCTGGATATCATCACCCGCATCACCCGGGGGGAAGGGCTCCCGGAAGATTTAGAGAAGCTACAAGAGCTGGCCGAAGACGTTCAGATGGGATCCCTGTGTAACCTGGGTAAAACCGCCCCCAACCCGGTGCTCACCACCCTGCGCTACTTCAGAGAGGAATACCGGGCTCATATTGAAGAAGGCCGCTGTCCTTCTGGTATGTGCAAGGATCTTATCGCCTATTTCATCCTGCCGGAAAGATGCAGCAAACTTTGCAGCGCCTGCGTGGGCAGTTGCCCCACTGAGGCCATCTACACCAGGGATGACGGATTGAAAGCTATCGACCAGGAAAAATGCGTCAAGTGCGACAACTGCATGAAAGCCTGTCCTGAAGAATACCACGCGGTGGTGAAACTTTCGCCGCCTCATAAACTAAAAGAGTACGAAAGGATGTAGAGTTATGCGTAACCAGGTAACCGTGATCATAGACGGCCAGGAACTAAAAGCCCCACAGGGCCAAAAAGTGCTGTGGAGCGCTCTTGAAAATGGCATCTTCATCCCCAACCTGTGCGCGGTAAAAAATATCAGCCGCCCTCCGGCTTCCTGCCGGCTCTGTTTTGTGGAGGTAGAAGGGCAAAATAAACCGGTGACTTCCTGCACCCGGGAGGTACAAGACGGCATGGTAGTGCACACCCGCACCCCCCGGGTGGACCGGCTGGTAAAATCCGCTTTTGAGCTCCTTCTTTCAGATCACCGGCTCAAGTGCAGTGACTGTCCTAAAAACCGAAACTGTGCCCTGCAGCAAATCGCCCGGGAGAGAAAGCTGAAACTTAACCAAAAAGCCCTGCCCTTACTGGAGAGGGATACTGAAGTAGACGATAGCCACGAGAACGTGATCCTGGACCGCAGCCGTTGTGTTCTTTGCGGCAAGTGTGTGTGGGCGGACCGGGAAATAACCAGGATAGGGGCTATTGGTTTCTCGGGAAGGGGGATCCACCGGAGTATAGCTACTTTCCAGAACCAGCCCCTGAAACAATCCCCTTGCACCGGGTGCGGAGAATGCGTAAAAGTTTGCCCGGTAGGAGCCTGGTCCTACAAATAAACCGGTTGGTCGGGCTAATAAAACAAAAATGACCGCCCCTCCGGGGCGGTACATTATATAATCTTAAAGAATTGGCTTAGAGTCCAATTACGGTAAAGTAGCGTAAGCTTCATCGTCAAAATAAAGTTCTCTTCCTTCGGGAATTTCCATGGGAACTTCTTGCGGGGTAGAAACCGCCTCTAATCGATAAAGATCGGAACTGTACCAGTTTATATCAGGCACGGGAAGTTTTTCAGGGGCTTCTTTTACCAGGGGATATTCACTTTCCACAAACTTCTCCCGGGCCAGTTCGTACCACTGAAAATTTCTCTGTATATCTGTAACCACCATGTTCATTTCCAGAAACCTGGTCTGCAGCACATGCCATTTCTTGCGTGAAGCTTCCAGGTGAGTCAGCCCAAAATATCCTGCCGCCCCTTCTCCTTTCAGAGAACTAACACAACGGTTGATGAACAGTAAAATACCTTTTACTGTTTCTACCGGGTCTACAAAAAAGGTGTCAAAACTGGCCTTCCACTTGGCAGGCAATGGCTCCCTGACGTCATAACTTCCTACTTCCAGGTTACTCATGCCTTCTTCCTGGACGGTTTTTTTGATAAATTCTACCAGTCTCTGGTCTACTTCCAGTACCTGTACTTTCCGGGGTAGCCCGGTCAGAGCAGCAGCCAGCCCGGTCAAATCATCATCCCCCAGCACCAAAAGGTCTCTTTGTTCCAGGTCTCCCCTGCTGTACATTACCATAAGCCGGGCAATCAAAGTTTCCAGCTCTACGGGCCCCTGGTCAAACTGGGAAATTGCTTCAGGCCGCCGGGGTTGAATCTCTTTCATCTTTTGGTACACCTTTTTAAACAACCCGTCTCTTACTACTCCTTTGCCCTGGCAACGGGGGCAAGTTACTTCTTCTCTTTCCCCTAGATCTAACTTTCGAGCCTGCTGTCCACCTTCCCCGGTTAAAACCAGAACGCCTCCCTCCCATTTCAGCCATCCTTTTTCTTTCATTTCTTTGAGCAGATCGGTAAAACGGGCCAGGTGTAGATCCTGCATGGTAATAAGCTCCCAAAACGTTCTGGGTTCTTTTAACAGGGCGGAGAGAATTTGCATTTTTACTTTTTCCATCTTTATAACCCCTTTTTAAATTGGTTGCCGGTTTTTTTACATTCCTTATTTTAGCACATTTTTTGCCGTGCAGAAATGCGGGTTTTAATAAGGAACAAAAGTAAAAAAGGAAATGATAAAAGGGATTTTTTTCTAGATTTCTGGAATAAGCCGCGAAATAAAATTAATAGGAGATATTGACAAAACACCTTTGCAACTTCTATAATTCAGTTTAAACATATTTAAATATTTGAATTTATGCGTATAATGTTCCAGGCTAAAATATATTATTTAATAACTAAAAATAAACAGTTACAAAAAATTAATGAAAGTGTAATTAATATGAGAGGAGTGATGCTTAATGTTACCCAGCATGGAGGCTGCCAAGAGGTACTTCGGAGAGAAGTTGTTTAACCAGATGTACCGTTACCTGAAAAGCGATCCCATTAAAAACATGGACCGCCTGGTGGAATTGTCCGCTAAAGCGCCTATTCTTCCCGACCACCGTGAAAAAATACGCAAAATAAAAGAAGCTATAGACAACAACCCGGCCAGCAAGGAATACGTGGAAAAACTTTTAACTAACGTAGATGAGAACGTACAGGAACACCTGCTGGTAAACTTTTTCATCAACGCGAGTCTCATGGGCATCCCCAGGCAAAGAAAGCTCTCTGAAGAAAAAGGATTCAGTATTCCCTTTACCATGCTTATTGACCCTACCAGTAACTGCAACCTGCGCTGTCAGGGGTGTTGGGCAGGCGAATACGAAAAACATCAGCAGCTTAGTTTTGAAGAAGTAGACCGGCTGGTAAGCGAAGGCAAAGAGCTGGGCATGTATTTCATAGTAATGTCCGGTGGAGAGCCCATGATGTGGCCGCACTTGTTTGATCTATGTGAAAAACACAAGGACGTTGCTTTCATGATTTACACTAACGGCACCTTGATCAACGAGGAAAACGCAGAAAAAATGAGGCAGCTGGGGAACATCAGCCCTGCTATCAGCGTGGAAGGAGGGCGTGAAATCACCGATGAGCGCAGGGGGCAAGGTGTTTTCGACCGGATCATGGAAGCCATGGATCACCTGAAGAATAAAGGTGTCGTCTTTGGATTCAGTATTACCATAACCAGGAAGAATTATCTGGATGCTTATTCCGACGAGTTCATTGACCTGTTAATAGATAAAGGCTGCCTGTACGGCTGGTCGTTCCATTATGTGCCTATTGGAAGCAGCCCTGACTTTTCCTTGATGATAACCCCGGAACAGAGAAGCTACCTGGTAGACCGGGTACAGTATCTCCGGACTCATAAGCCCATACAGATTGCCGACTTTTGGAACGACGGATCCTTAACTCAAGGATGTATAGCCGGAGGGCGACAGTATTTCCATATTAATGCTAAAGGTGAAGTGGAGCCATGCGCCTTTGCCCACTTTGCCATAGGCAACATACAGGATAAATCCCTGCTGGAAATCCTGGATAATCCCATTTTCAAAGCTTATCAAAAGAGGCAGCCTTTCAGCGAAAACCTGCTGCGTCCCTGTCCTATTATTGACCTTCCAGATGTTCTCCGGGAAATGGTTGATGAATCCGGTGCAATTCCATCCCATGACGGCGCGGATGACATTTTAAAAGGAGCCAACGCTGCTCAGCTGGATAAAATCGCTGAAGCATGGCGCAAGCAAGCCGACGAAAAATGGGAAGAAATCTGCAAAGGTAACGGGCAGGAATCAGCTGAAGAAGATAGAATAGCACAAAAATGACCCGGATTTAATATCATGATAGATAGTGCCATGAGATATCGGTAGAAGCCAGGCATCCCTGGCAATTGAGCATGGATTAAACTATCATCCATGGTCCGGCTTAATCGGTTTGGACTTTAAGCTGACCCCTTATTAACTTGCAGGAGGAATTGAACATGCAAAACCTGGTGGATATTTTCAAAGCTCTAGGCGAAGATACCAGAATTAAAATTATTTCCATGCTCTGCAACAGAGAAATGTGCGTAGATGAACTTATCAAAAAGCTGAACTTGTCCCAGTCAGCAGTTTCCCATCATGTCAAAGTTCTTAAACAGGCCGACCTCCTGAACATCCAGAGGAAAGGCAAGTGGACTTATTACTCCATCAACAAAACCGGACTGGCCAGCCTGGAAAGAAGCCTACAACAGTGGTTCCTGGAAATGACGGAACCCGGGGAACAAAATTTATCCAGATGATTCGGCTTACCTGTTATATGATAACTGGTAAAGGATAATCAACATCACTCTCAGCCACAGGGAGAAGCCTCTGAAAGCCCCTGTGGCTGATTAGTAATCACTTAACCTATATTTGAAAAGAACGGGAGGGTTACTACTTGAGCGCTAACGGAAAAAACCGTATCATCCACAAAAACTACCTGGTGGTTGATCAGATCCCCCTGGGAGCATTTGGGGCTAACTCTTACCTGATTACCTGTCCTGCAAATCAAGAAAGTGTACTGATAGACGCCCCCGGTGAGCCGGAAGTCCTTAAAAAATTCCTAGATAAAACCAAGCCGGTCAGCCTGGTACTCACCCATGGACACTTTGACCACCTGGGAGCTGTAAACCAGATCAGGGAATTTTCCCAGGTTCCTACTGGTATTCACCCTGAAGACCGGGGTTTTTTAGATTTTACCCCCGATTTTGAACTTTACCACGGGCAGGTAATACCGGCTGGAAAGCTAAAACTGGAAGTGCTTCATACTCCGGGTCATACGCCGGGAAGCATCTGCTTAAAAGTAGATAACTGCTTGATCTCCGGTGATACCATCTTTCCAGGAGGCCCGGGTAAAACTTCCTCCCCGGAAGACTTCAAAAAAATACTGAATTCCATCCGGAAAACTATTTCTAACATGCCCGACAATACTCTGATTCTTCCGGGACACGGTCATCACACTGACCTAAAAACGGAAAGAGAAAAATTTAACCGGTTTGAAGAGCTCGGTTTTACTCCCGGCCTTTACGGGGATGTCACCTGGACTTAACCCGAGACTCGATAAAGAGATGGCATGATAGGCTGGTCGTATCGTGGCCTGACCATTTAATTTATAATTATACCAGCACTCTGGTGCTTGCCTGAGCGAAGATAGCTACCTTAGCTCTACCCGGTAAAAGGCCTCGCCCAATTCAAAGTCCTCTTCCCAGGCTGCCCGGCGAGCTCTCTCTTCCAGGAATCCCTTAACGGTCAGATCCCTGTCTCCTACCTGGCTGCGGTGACAGCGGAGGGCATCCAGCTTAAGTGAAAAAGTTTGACTGATGTCCAGGTGATAATTGGGGCTTTCTGCTCCCCACAAAAGGACTTCTTTAACCTTGTGAGGCTCCAGGCCTTCATATTTCCATAGTTCAGGATAGGAAAGGTAATCCCTGGCGTAGGGGAACACGGCATCCAGAACCACTCTGCCGGTAATACGGTGATCGCGGTGCCAGATATATTTACGGTAAGGATCGGAGGTAACCACGGTATAGGGGCAGTAGGTTCTTATCATACGAACCAGTTCTTTTCTAAAAGAAGTTGTGTCTTCAAGCCCCTGGTCAGGATATCTCAAAAAATGTACCCTGCTTACCCCCAGCAAACTGGCGGCTTCCTTCTGTTCTTCTTCCCTTAGCTGAGCCAGTTGCCGAGGATCAGTGTCAGGACTGGGGCTTCCCTTGTCACCATTGGTACAAACAACATAAACTACTTTCCGGCCTTCTGAAGCCCAACGAGCCACTGAACCGGCCACACCGAATTCAGCATCGTCGGGATGAGGAGTAATTACCAGGATTCCATCTTTATCGGTTACCATTGATTAACCTCCTAAGAGTATAATATACTTGACAGATAGCAGCTAAAAATATTATCACTACAGTGCAGCTTACTGGTATAATATTGCAGGAGTGATACCGTAATGAACCAGGGCTTTATTATCCGAAACTACCACCCCCATGATTTTAACGCTTTTTACCTCCTGGTGAAAGAAGCCAGAAAAGCCAAAATTTCTGACTATGTTTCTTCCCGGGAATTTCTTGCCAAAAATCTCCAGCGCCCCCGGTTCAATCCTCAAAAGGACCTGTTTTTGGCTGAAGGAAGGAACGGCCTCATCGGTTTCCTGGAAATTAACCCGGAGCCCGAGATAAAACGGGCGATCCTAGACGGAGCAGTTCACCCGCTGCACCGGAAAAAAGGAGGGGGGAGCCTGCTGCTGGAGCATGGTCTCCAAAGGGCGCGCCAGTTGAAAACAACTACCGTTCACTGTAACCTGCCGCAGCACCACCAGGAAGCCGGGAGATTGATTTCCAGGTATGGTTTCCAGCCAGTAAGGCGCTTTTGGGATATGATAGCTAACCTCTCCCAGGAATCTACCTGCTTCATGCAGGATAAAGAACCTTTTTCACCCCTGGAGATAAAACACCTGAACCGGGGTGAGGAAAAAATTTTGGCTGATCTGCAAAACCGTTGCTTTACCGGTAGCTGGGGATTTCAACCCAACACCGCTGAAGATATAAATTTCAGGCTTGACCTTTACCGTTCCTCTCCTGATAACATTTTGTTGGCCTACCTGGAAGGGGAGCCCATAGCTTACTGCTGGACCCTGAAAAATCCCCATAAAGGCATCGGCCATGTTCTTATGCTGGGGGTCACCCCCGGCCTTCGCAACAGGGGGACAGGCAAGTTCATCCTGGAAGCTGGTTTAAACCACTTAAAAAAACACCAGGTTCGCACGGTAGAGCTTACCGTAGACCTGTCCAACCAGGCAGCTCTTAAATTATACCGCTCCTTTGGATTTAAAAAGAAACAGGAAACCACCTGGCACGAACGGTTCTTGACTTAACGAAAACTGCCTGGCCAGCAAGATTTAAGAAGACCGGAACCACGGGGACGGTTCGTGAGCTTCCTCAAGGGAAGCGGAGGACCGTTAAGGGGAAGCAAAGGAACCGTCCCCTGTGGCTGGCTTATGGGCCTGAGCAGTTACGGCTTAACTTTTATCCCACACCCCATAAACCTGTTGTTCTACTACCCGGAACTCCTGTTTTAAACGCACTGCTATCTGCGTCCAGTCGTAAATACCTGCCGTTTGTCGTATGGAAAAAGGATCCTGTTCCCTCCTTCCACTCAAGACTTTATTTATCCCTGCTGCCATCCCTTCCACATCCCCTACCTGGACCACATAACCGGTTTTGCCAGGCTGGATAAGGCTGCTTAAAGCCCCCACCCGGGTGGCTACCACGGGGGTACCACAGGCAAGGGCTTCCAGGGCCACCATACCAAAACTTTCATAATATGAAGGCACGACGCACAGATCCGCAGCATTGTAATAATAACGTAATTCCTTTTGATCCACGCTTTCCTGGAACCTGACTCTATTTTCCAGGCAAAGTTCCCGGCTTTTTTTTCTCATTTTATCCCGGTAATCATTATTATCCCGGCTACTTCCTCCCAGGACCAGCAGCAAAGGCCTTTCCCCTGGTGATAAGCTTGCCAGCGCCTGCAGTAAAAATTCCAACCCTTTTTCCGGCTCTAATCTTCCTGCAAACAGGGCCACCAGGCCATCTTTTATACCCAGGTAATCGCGGGCATTTTCCTGTTCCATAGGGAAAAACCTCTTCAAGTTTACCCCACAGGGGACCACTCCGATTTGGGAAGGTTTCAGCCGGTAATAGCCGGCAATTAGCTGCTTTTCTTTTTCCGTGGGGGCGATAACCCGGTGACAGCTATGGGCAAGAGAAGCTTCCGTAGAAACACGACGGGAAGAATCCCGCTCACCGGTTTCCAGCTTCTCCTTAACTGCACCCAGGGTATGGTACATCAACAAATGTCCCGACTCCCACCATTGCTGCAGGTAGCTCCCCGCTACCCCGGAAAGCCAGTAGTGGCTAAAAATATGGCGGTATTCCAGGCCGTGAAGCCGGCGGAAACCTTCTACTTCCCGGGCAAATGAATAAGTCAAAGCATAAAGATCTTTTTTGGAAACAGCCTCCCGGGGTCCGGCTTTCAAGTAGATCAGGCGAGCGTTTTTCCCCAGGGAGACAACATTTTTTTCTGCAGTCCCGGAATCCCGGGTAAATACATCTACTTTTATGCCCAGGCTGCCCAGAAAACGGGTGACTTCTTTTATGTAAATATTCATTCCCCCCGTATCCCTGGTACCTGCTTTTCCCAAGGGACAGGTATGCATGCTTAAAACTGCTATCCTGGTCGGAACAGCCTGATTCACCTGGTTTTTCCCTCCCCGTCTCTAAATTTAAACTGAACTTTATAAGAAGGGACTTCCATGCCTCCCAGGCGATACTTGTATACTTCTCCGCCTTTTAAAAAGTTAAAACAGATACGCCCTGTTTCTATGCTTTTTTTTAAGGCCAAAACCTTGCACATCAGACCTGCGCTAAGGTGTTCAAAACGAGGATTATAGCAGCTATTATACAGGTAAATACTGTACCCATCATCCAGGCACCAGGTCATGGCTGATACTTCTCCATCCAGCAGCAGCACCCCCATTCGCTGCTTCTCCTCCTCCCCCAGGTATTGCAAAAGTGACCTGAAAAATATTTCACGCCGATGGGTTAAAAATTCTTTTTTTTCCCGGTTGCTCTGGCAAAAAAGATCTAAAAAAACTTCAAAATAATCCTCTAACTGTTGCTGTTTTTCCATCCAGCGGAATTCTACTGTTCCGGCTTCTTGCAACCTTCTTAACTTGCGCCTTACCTCGTGCCTCTGCTTTTTCTTTAACAACCCCAGGTATTCCTCCCAGGTAGAGGGCAGGCTTCTTTCCAGCAAAACATCTTTCTTCTGGCAGATAACTTCTACTTTTCCTACTTCTGTAAATGCATACTGGTATTTTAACGTCAGGGCATTATCTCGCAAAGAAGAGATTTCCAGTTCCTCCAGCCCCTTTCTTTTTAGCTCAAGGGCCAGGGCAAAATAAAATTCTTCTTCTTTCCCCCGGGTTATTATAAAATCCTGGTAGTCACAAACGTCTTCGCTACCCATGAGCATCGCCTTGCCTTCCCATAAAACCAGAGGGGCCACTCCCAGTAGCCGTTCTTCTTCCCAAAAAGAAATAAAAAAAATCTTTTCTTCTCCTCCATAAGCATCCCACCAGGACTTTAGCCAGGGAGGCCAGACAAAGGGAGAAGGCCACATTAAATCAGCCGGGGGATTCTTCCACATGGTGTAAAGGCTTTTCAGGTCTTCTTTTTGTACCTGGTAGTTAATTGTTGACAATTTATCACCGTCTTTCATGTTTTCATGGATCTGGAAGTTTCAAATCTTTCCCATGACCCCTTACCTGGTAACTTAAATTTTATATATTGGGCTGTAAGGGTTTTCCGTCACAGCAACTTTTTAATTGCCTGATAATACCACCCTTTATTCTAGAATAATTACGCTTATAAGTCAAAGGCTTATAATGATTTTTATTTTACGGGGTGATTACTTGTGAACAGAAATCATGTTTTCATTAAGGGGCTGCTGGTTGCTCTGGTTCTGCTAATCGTCAGCGGCACTGTTGTATTTTCTTTCTCCAGCTTTACCGGTTCCTTTGGCGAAATTTTTCGTGAGAGCAGATCTTTTTGGGAAAACCTCTACAGTGATCTTCTGAGAGAAAAAGAATTAGAAGATCCTGACCATGAGCAGGAAGAGAAAGAAGAACGGGAAAAAACCAAACCGGACAAAAACAAGAAACCCGAAGAAGACGACGAAGCCTCAGGCCCCGGAGCAGAAGACCCCCCTGAATATCCACTTCCTGCCAATTCCATATACACTTATACGGAGCTGGTAGGAGACCTGCACAAGGTAGCTCAAAAATATCCCGAAATAGCAGACTTAGAATCCCTGGGAAAATCCGTAGAAGGCAAAAGTCTCTGGGCTCTTAACCTGGGTAGAGGTAACCGGCACATCCTGGTAGTTGGAAGTTCTCACGCCCGGGAGTGGATCACTACTCCCATGATAGTGGAACAAATAAATACATATGCCCGGAACTACCATGAATCCAGTAATCACTACCATGAGCAACATGAAGAATTAGATCAGTTTTCATTGAAGCAAATGCTCCACCATTATACTATCTGGTTCGTTCCCATGATTAATCCCGATGGTGTCACCCTGGTTCAAAAAGGTCCGGCTGCTTTCCCGGAAAGAAAATACGACCTTATCAACATGAATGCCCCCGGCTGGGAATACGATTTCCACAGCTGGAAAGCCAACATCAGGGGAGTAGATCTGAACCGGCAATACAATGTGCAATGGGAAGAAACCAGGCGCCTGGCTGAAACCGATTCCCGGAGAAAAGTTTTCATCGAACCGGCCTGGGCTAATTACGGGGGTAATCATCCCGAATCAGAACCTGAGAGCCGTGCCCTGGCTCAATTAATTCGCCAAAAAGATTTTGACCTGGTTATCGATTACCATGCTTCCGGGAACACTCTTTTTTGGTATTACGGCCAGGAAGACGAACAGCTGAAAAGGGATAAACAAGTGGTAAAAGCCATTAGTGATTATTCGGGGTACCGCATGGAAAGAAGCGAAGTAAAAAAAGAGCCCAACACCACCCTGGTGCGCTGGGTAGTAAAAGAAAAGGGAATCACCGGAGTAACAATTGAAGTAACTCCTTTTACTTCTGAAATGAGAGACATGGATGACCTCCCGGAAGCCCTGGAAGCCAATCGATACCTGGTGCCCGTAGCTATTAAAGCCCTTCCTGAGCACCCCAGGTGAACCTCTCCCCCCAACTCTTATTCTTTCTCCTGTTGTATTAATCTCTTTCTTTTTATTGACATTTGTTTTCTTTCTCCATATTATTAACTTGTACTTATTTTTTTGCTTGGCCGCACACAATAAAATGATGGCTTGTCCTATGTGGCTGGCGTATTGACCTGAGAAAGTTACAAACTTTAGAGGGAGGAATAATTATGAGAATACTCAATATCAGGCTGCTTATCGGGCTTTTTATTATCGTGCTGGGTGCACTGCTTTTTTTAAACCAGCTGGGTTACCTGGAAGATGTGCCTCACGTGGGGCATTTATGGCCCATAATTCCTGTAATTATCGGTATCAACTGGCTGGTCAGCTCATTTTATATTAAGAACTTCTTTCCCTGGGGAAAATTTGTTACTTCATTAATCCTGATTATCATCGGTTCCTTGTATCTGGGCCATAACCTGGGCTACCTGGATGATGTTTATATAGAACAATTTTGGAATTTTGTATTTCCGATTCTTTTAATCCTGGCAGGGCTGAGCTTGCTTCGGGGAAAAATCCCCGGTGGTTCCGGTAAAACCGCCATCATGGGAAGCGTTGACGCAGGAGATGCTCCATGGAAACTGGAAAGCGGCAGCTACCTGGCTTTTATGGGGGGAATGGATCTGGACCTGACTACAGCGGAAATCCCTGAAGGAGAAACTGTACTGGACCTTACTGCTGTAATGGGCGGTATTGATATCATTGTGCCTTCCCATGTATCAGTTTCCTGCGAAGGCACCGCTGTCATGGGGGCAATTTCATTGCTGGGAAATGAAGACGGCGGAGTAATGGCCAGCCACAAAACAGGTAACCAGGTAAAACAATCTCATTCACTTATACGTGTTCAAGCCCGCTCCTTTATGGGTGGAGTAGAAATAAAAGAAAAGTGGAAAGACGAGAAAAAATAGCTTCTTTACTGCCCGTGCAGGATTGGCAATCTGGAGAAGAAAGGGGAACAAGTTTCATGGAAAACCCGGTTTTTCTCATGGAAGCATTTAATGATACCGAAGCTACGTTAATACTGGGAATGTTAAAAGCTGCAGGAATACCTGCGGAACGAAAAGACAGCGACCCCTATGTGGGGGTTATGAGAGTAGTGGGCGGCCAGGCTTACGGAATAAACCTGTACGTTCCGGAAAACTATCTTGAACAGGCTCAAAAGCTGCTCCGCTCTGCAGAACTCCCTGGAGACGACTTAGACGAAGAGTGAACCCGGCCTGCCGTTTCCCGGGTTACACCCCGGGCATGTCCTGCGAGGGCTTTTTTAAACATTTTTTGGGGAGGAAGTGTAAAATTGCTGTCGAAATTAGTTGTGTTGTTTGGTGTAATTTCCCTCATTCTAACCCCCTATTCTGTTTTCCCGGCAGGAAGTAGGTATAGTTAACGGTTTTAGAAATTTTATTGAAAGCTGATTTAATAGAGTATTCACACAAGGAGGTGAGGACAGCACTTATTTGCAACAACTAAAGCTCACCAAAATATTAAGAGGAGGTCCTGAAAATCATGCTCAAGTTTTTCAAGTTAAACGAACACAACACCAACCTGCGCACGGAAATTATCGCCGGCGTCACCACTTTCATGACCATGGCCTACATAATTTTTGTTAACCCCGAGATTCTCGGTGACGCAGGCATGCCGGAAGGGGCGGTCATGACCGCTACTATTCTTACCGCCGGCTTTACTACTATTATCATGGCCCTGCTTACCAACTACCCCTTTGCCATGGCCAGCGGTATGGGCTTAAACGCCTTTTTCGCCTATACAGTTGCAGCTCAGTACGACTGGCAAACCGCTCTGGGCGCCGTATTTCTTTCCGGGATTGTCTTTGGAGTGCTGGCCTTAACCGGACTTATTCATTTCATAGACGCAGCGGTCCCGGCTACATTAAAAAGAGCAGTTGCTGCAGGTATAGGCCTTTTTATTGCATTTATTGGTCTTAACAACGGAGAAATCATAAATTTCTACAACGGGGATAATGGAGGTATAGAGCTGGCTGAAAATTTAACTGCATCTGCGCCTCTACTGACTCTTATAGGGTTACTCATAACCGCCCTTTTAATGGCCCGTCGGATCAAAGGAGCCATTCTTTTAGGTATATTGCTTACTACCATAGTAGGTTTCTTTATGGGAGTCAGAGACTTTCCCACTGGATGGGACGATATCTTTGGAATGCCCGCAAGCCTGGGGCCCATTGCTTTACAGCTTGATTTCGCCGCCATTTTAACCATACCTTTCTTTGTCATCTTCTCTTTCATCTTCGTGGACGTATTCGATACCATGGGGACCCTGCTGGGAACGGGAGCCCGGGCTGGTTTCCTGGACGATAAGGGCAGGCTTCCCAAGGTTAACCGGGCCATGCTGGCCGACGCCATAGGTACCACCGGAGGAGCCCTGCTGGGAACCAGTACCGTAACCACCTACGTAGAAAGCACTGCCGGCATCTCCGTAGGCGGGCGTACCGGACTCACTTCCATAGTAACCGGTATCCTGTTTCTGCTAACTCTGTTCCTGGCTCCCATGGCGGGACTGGTACCTTCTTCGGCCACCGCGCCCGCCCTGATTATCGTGGGTGTCTTGATGGTAGGGGCAGTAGCCAAGATCGACTTTGAAGACTTCACGGAGGCTTTTCCTGCCTTCCTGACCATCATCTTTATGCCCTTTGCATACAGCATTGCCGACGGTATCGCCTTTGGCTTTATCGCTTACCCGGTAGTCAAGCTGGTGGCAGGGAAAACCAGGGAAGTACACTGGCTGGTGTACCTGCTGGCTGTTATCTCCCTTATACATTTCTTTTATCCGGCAGGTTAACAATCAATTATTAAACCAAAAAAGGGGCTGTACGGCATTTTTTTTTCCGTCAGCCCCTTTTGCAGTGAATTAAAGCAGCGAGTATTTCTTTCCACTGCACACCCCATAATAAAGGGACCGCCTTTTAAGGCGATCCCTTTATATATTTTTCTTATTTCATCATTTACAATTTACAGCGTCTAGCCGCTCACTTCCTTGCCTGCCGATGCAGGGGCGGGCCTGGGATCGCTGAAAGAAGGCCGGCGAGTCCATTTGTTGATTAGCGGAACGAAAGCGTTCATAATCAAGATGGAGAAAGCCACCCCTTCCACCGGTCCAATAGAGCGGAAAACTACAATAAGAACACCAATGGCAACACCGAAAATGAGCTTACCTTTATCAGTCATGGGACTGGTTACCCAATCGGTAGCCATAAAGAAGGCACCCAGGAAGATACCCCCGATTAATACATAATGCAAGGGGTTCGCCCCCACTAACAAGGAGAGCACAAACACGGTTGCAATAATGGATACAGGGATTCTCCAATCGATATGTTTTTTATATAACAGGTATGCGGCTCCAATAAGCAGGAGTAAGGGAGATACTTCCCCCATAGCTCCTCCTTCAAAGCCAACTATCAATTGCCCTAGGCTGAAGGGTACTTCTCCTGTATGCAGCAGGGCCAGGGGAGTCGCCTGAGTGGTGATATCCACAGTTCCTAAATGGGGCTGAAGGCCATCTAATTGGACGTTCAACCAACCAAAGAGGGAAGGTAACAATATTACCGAAACTCTGCCCAGTAAAGCAGGGTTGAAAAGGTTCCATCCCAGACCACCCATGAGCTCTTTAACAATACCTACCGCCACAAATGTAGCCAGCGCAGCTTTCCACCAAACCACGGTAGCAGGAAAGCAAAGGGCTACCAGCAATCCGGTCAAAATAGCGCTACAATCTTTTATTGATGGAGCCTTGCCCATGGCCTTGCGGAATACCAGCTCTGTTATCACCGCGGTTATCAAGCATACCCCGATGGTAAACAGGGCGTACAACCCGAAGAAATATACAGCCATCGCTGATACGGGTACCAGGGCTAGGACTACATCAAGCATAGCCCTTGATACGGTCTCTTCCGCTTTCAAATGTGGGCCCGGCGTGCTAATAAGCCTGGTCATATCTTAAAGTTCACTCCTTTCCAAGTTCATCTCTTCTGCAATTTTTCAACTTCCGGCGAAACACGCTGAATCATGTGTACAATAGGACGGTAAGAAGGACATACATAGGAGCAAATACCGCATTCGATGCAATCCAGTATGTTCCATTCATTAGCTTCTTCGTACATTTCCGATTCAGCGTAGATACTGATCTCGCTGGGATACAAAAACATGGGGCAATGATCCACGCATTTGCCGCAGCGTACACAGTCCATATATTCCATGGTGTCCCGCACCATCTCCGGAGGCAATACAATAACCCCGGTACTGCTTTTAACCACAGAAGCGTTCAAGTCCGACTGAGCCAGCCCGGTCATGGGGCCGCCTAAGACTATCTTACAACCTTCCAGGTCTGTTATTTCGCATTGCTCTACGATGTGATAAAGGGGAGTACCAATTCTAATCACATAGTTGCCTGGTTTGCCGACTTTCGGTCCGCTAACGGTCACAATTCGTTCAATGAGCGGCTTGTCATAAACAGTAGCCTCGTAGGCAGCCACTGTAGTCCCCACGTTACGGACTATACAGCCAAGCTCCGCAGAGCGTGCCCCCCGGGGGACATCTCTTCCAGTCGCTGCCTTTATCAGGTGTGATTTAAAACCCTGCGGGTATTTTACCGCCAGGGGAACTACTTCCATGTCGTCCCGGCCTTTAATTTGTTCCTTAACGGCATCAATGGCATCAGGCTTATTGACTTCAATGCCGAATAAAGTGCGACGGGCCCCAATGCTTTTCATCTTTAGCTCGGCACCTTTGACCAGCTCTTCGGCCTTTTCCAACATCAGACGGTGGTCACAGGTCAGGAACGGTTCGCACTCAGCTCCATTTAACAATAAGGTGTCAACAGGCTGACGGGGGCTGGTTTGCACGTGTGTGGGCAGCGCTGCCCCACCCATGCCGGCCACACCGCCTTCCCGGACACATTTGCGGTAATCTTCTACCGAAACGGTATCGGGATCACGAACCTGTTTCATTTCAAATTCCTGAGAACTGTCATCGGCTTCAATAACCACGCACTCGTCTTCCTTGCCGGTATAAGTCATGCGAGGCTCTACTGCTTTAACCGTCCCCGAAATACTGGCATGGACCGGCGCACTGAAAAATTCGTCGGAGTCACCGATCTTTTCACCTATTTTAACTTTGTCTCCTTCCTTGACCACAGGCTTACAGGGAGCACCTGAAGTCTGGTGAAGGGGGATAATAACCTCAGAAGGAGCAGCCATTTTTTCAATAGGCTTATCTTCAGTATAACTTTTATAGTGGGGAATATGAGCCCCGCCTTGAAAAGTCTTAACTTCCTGTTCCATCTTTCCACCTCCCGTTTACCATTTTACTGTGCTTTTTTCTTTTGTTCCTGTATTTTCTTGCTGCGGGAAAAGTTACTCCATAAGCCAAAGGCTATGGCAATAATGACCAACACCCGCAGCGGGCGGAAAAGCGAATTCCATACCCTGGCGTGCCAGGGCACTCTGGGATCTTCCGGCAGGTGGTACTTCTCCGGGGCATCCTCAAGGACGTAAATAACTCCGGCACCGCCTACCTCCTCATCCCCATAAACCTGGGCTTTGGAGTTGCCATTTTCCTGCAACTCACTCATACGTTCATAAGCCAGATTTAACAGGTCACTGCGTTCCCCATATTTAATGGCGTCGGTAGTGCAAGCAGTTACACAAGCAGGCTCGTAACCGTTGACCAGGCGATCATAACAAAAGGTGCATTTACGAGCTACGCTCTGCTCACGGTCAAAGCCCATTACGTTAAAGGGACACATACGTACACAGTAGTTACAGCCGATGCACTTGTTCTGGTCTATGCGCACAGCCCCCAATTCGGTGCGCTCTATAGCTCCGCTGGGGCATACCTGCATGCAGGCTGCATCGTTACAGTGCATACACCCTTCTTTGGCCAGGCGCCACTGGATGCCGTTTTCATCCTCGTATTCGTTGAAAACCACCCTCATCCAGGTATTCGCTGAATATTGAGGAGGGTTTTCATAGCTGCCACTAAAGGTGGTATCCTCTGCCGGCAGCTTGTTCCACTGCTTGCAGGCTACCTGGCACCCCCGGCAGCCCATGCACTTGGAGGTATCTATTAACATGGCTTTGGTCATTATTCAACCCTCCTTAAGTCGCAGAGAAATGCCTTGAACTCAGGGATAGTAGTGTTAGGATCCCCGATAGACGGGCTCAGATCGTTGGCAACATCTCCAGTGGCCAACCCCTTGAATCCCCAGTGGAAAGGCAATCCTACCACGTGTATAGTTTTACCGTTAACCTTGTAGGGTTTTATTCTATTGGTAACACAAGCCTTAGCTTTAATTTCTTTATCGTTATCTTTCAGCCGCTTGCTGGTTATGGCTACAGTATCTCCATTGCTAATGCCTTTTTCCTCAGCCAGATCTTCATCCATTTCAATAAACAGTTCCGGCATTAATTCGTTTAGCCAGGGCATATTCCTGGTCAGAGCACCGCTCTGGTAGTGTTCGCTTACCCGGTAGGTGGTCATGATATAGGGGAACTCTTCTGCGTCACCCAACTGGTCTGGGTAGAACACCTGACTGACCGGATTATGTTTGGCTTGTGGATAGAGGACATTCTGCACCGGGCTTTCCGCCGGCTCGTAGTGAATAGGCAATGGAGCATCATTAACGCCAAAGGAGAAAAGGCGCCCCCGTCCTTCCGGCAACATGATGAAGGGCATGTCGGTGGCTTTATCAAAGTTCCATCCGCCGGGGATATCGGGTACATCGTTCCCTACCCAATCTTCTCCATCCCACCAGATAACTGGTGCATCGGGGTTCCAGGGGTTACCATCAGGATCCGCTGAAGCGCGATTGTAAACGATCCGGCGGTTAAGCGGCCAGGCAAAACCCCAACCCGGGTGAGCGCCGATACCTTCTTTTTCCCTTTCCCGGTTCTTACAAGCGGGGTTATCCGGGTCGTTGTAGTATCCGCAGTAGAGCCAGTTACCGCAGGCGGTAGAGCCGTCTTCTTCCAGGCCTACGAAGTTCTCCACCTGTTCACCCGGGCCGTTAGCAGTGTAATAACGCCCGTTTACCATGCGGCATACTTTGTCCAGGTCTACCTTGTCTTCATCGTGGTCATCAGCGTAGTGCTCCACCCACGCCATCTTGGCAATAGGCTCGGGAAAGGTGCCGCCTTCTGACTGATATTTTTCCTGCAGTTTCTTGAACATTTCGTACACTATCTGGAGGTCAGACTTGGCGTCTCCAGGAGCTTCTTGGGCTTTCCACTGCCACTGAATCCAGCGGCCGCTGTTAGCTTTAGTACCATCTCGCTCGTAAGCTGCCGCTGCGGGAAGCATGAAAACTTCCGTATCTATTTCGGATGGATCCATGCCGGGCCCCTTCCAAAACGCAGCGGTTTCGTTCTCTACTACGTCTACTGACACCAGCCAGTCCAGCTTCTTCTGGTAGTCCCGTTTGTCTCCGGCAGTAGGCCCGGAAACAGCGGGATTGTCGGCCCAACAAATCATTCCTTTTACCTTGCCCTCGCTCATCATCTTATACATGGCAATATGGGAATGGTCCTTGCCATCCAGCTTGGGCAGATAGCTATAAGCCTCATCCATAGAAGCGTTATTACCGTAAAAGGCCTTTAACAGGCTGTCAATATACTTGGGCGTCTCTGTCCACCAGCCGCTTTCCGGTGTTTCCACATCCTTGTACTCCTGCCGGGTGGGATGCAGGGCTTCTTGAGGTGTGCCCATGTATCCGGGAATAATGTGATAGAGTATAGCCATGTCAGTAGCACCCTGCACGTTGGATTGCCCACGCTGGGCGTTTACACCGCCTCCGGCGATACCCATGTTGCCCAGGAGTAGCTGCAGCACGGCAATACCCCGCACGTTCTGAGCTCCGTGGGTGAACTGGGTAATACCCATAGCATAAAGGATGTTACCTGCCTTGCTGGCTTCGCCGGTGGAGCAGAATAGCTCGGCAGCTTCTTCCAGTTTATCTTGCGGACAGCCGGTAACTTCGCTGATGTTCTGCTTGTTGTATTTTTTATAAAACTCTTTCATGATCTGAAATACACAGTTGGGGTTTTCCATGTCGGGATCTGTACGGATGTTACCATTATCGTCCCGCTGGTACTGCCAGCTAGATTGATCATAGCTATGGGCGTTACGTTCAGGATCTTCTTCTATGCCAGAGAAAACTCCTTCTACATCGTCAAAGGAATAGTCTTCGTTTATAAGGTAGGTAGCATTAGTATAGTACTTTACATACTCCTCATGATACTTGCCATTTTCCAGAGCGTAATGGAGCAAATACCCCAGGAAAGCACTGTTGGTGCCGGGGCGAATGGGAACATGTAGATCTGAAACCGCGGCAGTGCGGCAATAGCGTGGGTCCACGCAGATAAGTTTGGCTCCCTTTTCTTCCCGGGCTTTTTCAATCCATTTCATGGAAACAGGGTGGTTTTCAGCAGTGTTTCCTCCGATAGCCATAATAACATCGCTGTGCTGGTAATCATTCCAGTGGTTGGTCATACATCCCCTACCGAACGTGGCGCCGAGACCGGCGACCGTAGAGGAGTGTCACAACCGGGCACAGTGATCCATGTTAATAACACCCATGGACCGGGCCATTTTGTGGAAAAGATAATTTTCTTCATCGGTACAAAATGCACTTCCCAGCCAGGCAATGGCGTTGGTGCGGTTTACGGTTACCCCGTTGGATTCTTCCTCAAAATTATCATCCCGCGTCTTCTTAATGCGATCGGTGATCATTTCCATGATCTCATCCCAATCTTTTTCTTCCCAATGATCACTTCCTGCAGCCCGATACTTGGGCCTGGTCAGTCGCTGGGGATTGGGTTTAGGACGCCCCTGTGAATCATAAATGTAAGAGAGGTTGTAAAGGGCAGAGCCTTTACTGCACAGGGTTCCTTCATTAACAGGATGATCCGGGTCCCCCTCGGTGTTTACAATAACACCGTCCTGCACATGGCAAATAACGCCACAACCTACGCCACAGAAAGTACAGATAGTAGGCACTTCCCGGGCGTAGTTCAGACGGACCGGCTCGTATGCCGCTGAAGCTTTCTGCACGCCTATGCCAGCCATGGTAGCTGCAGCGGCAGTAGTGCCGGTTAGCTTAAGAAAGCTGCGTCTGGTTAGGTTCATGAATAAGTCCACCTCCTAATGTTTAGTGTTAAGGTTGTTGACACCGGATAGCTCTTCCCGGTTTATCCATTCAAGCCCGGAAACCGGGCTGAATCCCTCTTTTTGCGCCAGCAAATCATGAGACAGGGTGGCCAAATGGTGCAGGTAGAGAATAATCTCTTCTTTCTCCAGGCTCTTGCCGTCAATAATTTTGTAATACCCCTTACAATCGTGGCAAAAGTGTACACGGCATACTTTACCATCCTCCACAGTAAACAAACCCAGTTTTTCCTGGTCGCTACTGGAACAGCCCGGACACTGTACACGGCTATGCTGCCAGCGGGTCCCGCAAAGCCAGCACTCCAATATTTTAGCGCCATCATTTTTGCGGAGCGTTCCATAGTGGGGTATTTCTTCACATACAGGGCAATCTCCTCTTCTCCAGGGTGAAGTGTCCAGCTGTCCCGTTAATCCCTCCAGGGTGCGCCGGAACAGAGAAGAGAGACCAAAACAGAAAAGAAAGGTGGCCAGGTCATCCTCCAGGGAAGTGTGTTCTACTGACTTATCTCTTAATTGTTTAACTTCTTCTTTACTGGTAGTTTCTTTAACCATGGGGATCTCTAAAGTAAGAAAGTCATCCAATTCTTTCATGGTTTCCTGCATTTCAGGAATAGACCGGCTTATTTCACCGGTCAAAGAGGATATAAGTTTCTTAAAAGAAGAAGATTTAATCTCTACTGAACCGAGGGCAAGGGATTGATCGTTTATAAACTTACGCCTGATATCTTCAGATGTCCCCCCGTAATGGCAGGCGATTGTCGCATGGGGAGTTTCCCGGTAAAACCTGTTTTCCGCATCAAAAACAGCGGAAATCACATTTGCTGCCTCCTGAAAACCGGGATAAAGCTTCCTGCACATCTCTACTTCCTGCTTCAGTGCTTCCCGGGATGCTCCTATCATAGTTAGCCCCCTTAAAATTAGTTAGCAATTTTCTAAATTTAATATCTATTTGTGAAATTTGGATCAAGTACCTGCAAAAAAAAACCCTACTAATGCAATTACTTAAACACATTAACTATACCTGATGTATTTTTTCATATTTTGCAAGATCAAGTCAATAGCGTGCGTCTTTCTGTATAAGCAAATATTACATTTTATCAGGCTCAATTTAACTTATTCTAACTTTTTTTCTTATTTATATTTCACCTATATTTTAATAGCTTCAACAAATTATTGCAACTAAAACTTGAGATTTTAAAAGTAACTACTTATATTTACTAAAAATAAAATATGAGCCTACCACCTGCTTTAAAGTTATGAAGGATCGCCTACCGGCATAATTACCATAGGAGCACCTTCTTCCCGGAGCAATTCTGAAACCTTATCATCGTCAAAAGCGCCTACTGCTACCGTGGCCAGGTCCAGGGCCTCCGCTTGCAAATAAATATTTTGAGATATGTTCCCTGCCTCCATATGAACATACCTTTTCCCCCTCTCTCCATAATCAGCGGTAGTCCTTTCATAATGGGCTACTACTACTATCGACGCAGGCGCATCGCAAATAAAATCCTGGCCCTGGGAGGCTTCAGCCAGCTTTTCCCTCGGGTCACCCTCTGCTACCGGTTTAAGGGCTTGTTCCTCTTGAAAGTAACGGTAGACCCCCGGCTCCAGTCCTTCCACCTGTCCTGCTGCCAGGTAAATTTCCATGGGGTGGGTGGCGCCGGCCGAAGGGGCCACCCGGGTGGGGCCGGTAGTTGCGTCTACTCCCAGTCCACCAGCAGACCACAGGAGCTGGGCTGCCTGTTCTTTTTTAAGGGGAGTTTCCGAAAAATGACGCCTTGACACCCGCTGGTAAATAGCCTCTTCCACCGACGTATCCCCGTCCAGGGCGGGTTGTGACAAATCCTTTAATTCTTTTTCCCTGGCAGCATCCTCCAACTCAGTTTCTTCTTCCTGAAACATATCCAGACAGCCCGGTAACATAAATAGTATGAGCACCAGTAATATAAGTACCGACCTGTTCATAACTTTGCCCCCTTTTTCATATTTTTGATTTTATGGGTATGGCGTCTTATTGGAAAAAAATCATAGATTCAGAAGGTCGAAGTGTTCAGCAAACTCTTATTTAACCAGTTGAAATATCCTTTATACAAAAAGAATCCTGCCGGAATAAATACAGGATTCTTATACTAGATTATAAACCATAATGCCATAACTACCAGTAATCTTTAACAGCAGCCCCCCGAAGGGCATCCGTTTTCGTCGTATACAGTAAAACCTTCTTTTTCGCCGGTTTGATAGTCCAGCACTTTCCCTTCCAGTCCGGAAGCCAGTTTTTTTTCATAAACCAGGGCTATGCCTTCTCCTTCTAATCTTTCATCCTGTTCATTATGAGCAGGCTCTTCCAGAGCCAGGCCAAACTTGGGCCCGCCTCAACCGAAACCCGTCACATAAATCCGCAGATCCAGATTGTTATGGCCCTTCTCCTGAATTACTTCTTTAACTTTTTCTGCAGCTTGCGGGGTCACGCGAATAGACATTACCAAAACCTCCTGTTGGTTTAATCGATAAATTCCTTGTAACTGCCTGGCCTGCAAGGTTAAAAAAGAGCGAAGCCACGGAGACGGTTCGTGAGCTTCCTCAAGCAAATCAGAGTACCGTTAAGGGAAAGCAAAGCAACCGTCCTCTGAGGCTGGCGTATTGGACCAAGCATTTACAGTTTCTTTAAGTCTAACATTACAGCACAATTTTTCAAGGTGATACTAAACAATTTATCATCCAGGTAAATTATGTCTGCATAATCCGGGAAAGCACCTGGGTAGTTTGTTCCACGGCACTTTGGAACTCCCGGGCTCCCTGCAGGTTGTCAATCCTCTCCAGGTTTTCGGCTATCATCTCTGCCTTAATTTCCTGCTCAGGGTTAAAATAGTGTCCCAATCCTTCCATTACTGCCACACGGCTGAAGTAACCCCCTCCGGCAGTGAAAATCTTTCCGTTTTCCCGACACTGCTCAGAACAAAGATAGGCTACCAGGGGAGCCACATATTCAGGTTTTACTTTTTCTGCTGCCTCCGGCGGCATAACTGACGCAGTCATGCGTGTTCCGGCAACAGGTACCACTGTGTTAGTAAAGATGCCGTAACGGGAACCTTCCTGGCTCAAGCAGTTCATCAGCCCTACTATACCCATTTTAGCAGCACCGTAGTTGCTCTGACCGAAGTTTCCATACAAGCCCGCCGCCGAAGAGGCAGAAATAATACGACCGTAACCCTGGTTCTTCATATAAGGGAAAACTGCCCTGGTCACATAAAAGGTTCCCTCCAAATGAACCTTAACCACCTGCAAAAAATCTTCCGGATCCATCTTGAGAAAGCTTTTATCCCTGAGTATCCCCGCATTATTTACCAGTATATCCACACGTCCATATGTGTCCAGGGCGGTTTTTACTATCTTTTGAGCACCCGATTGATCAGTCACACTGTCATAACTGGCTACCGCTTCGCCTCCGTTTTTTCTAATCCTGTCCACCACTTTCTGGGCGGAAGTCTTGTCGGCACCCCTTCCATCAGCGGCAGTCCCCAGATCGTTTACTACTACTTTTGCACCCCGGGAAGCCAGCTCCAGGGAATATGCCTCCCCCAAACCTCCTCCTGCGCCGGTAACTACTGCTACTCGATCGTTTAAATTTATATTTGCCATAAATGTTTTCCTCTCCTTATAGTTTAAGAACCGGGAGAAGCTACTCCCAGTATTGCTCCCGGTATTCCTTTAGCACATCCAGCACATATTGAAGATCTGCTTCCGTATGGTTGGCAGCAATCTGGAACCTGATTTTTTCATCCCCCCGGGGGACTACCGGGTACTTAAGTCCCGTGGCAAGAACACCTTTATTGAAGAGATAGCCTACCAGGTGCTCTGTTTTTGAAGTATCTCTTATCATCAAGGGCACCACGGGGTGTTCCCCCGGTATGGTTTCATATCCCAAGGACCTGAGCCCATTATCGAACATTTGGGTTAACTGGCGAAGCTTCTTCAACATTTCCTTACCTGCGGAGCTGTCAAGTATTTCCACGGCCTTCAGGCATGCGCTGGCTTCAGCCGGGGTAAGTGGGTTGGAATAGATATAAAAAGGTGTAGTTTCCCGGAGATACTCTACAATTTTAAAGCTGGTAGTCACGTAACCCCCATTAACGCCAAAAGCTTTGCCCATGGTGCCTACAACTATATCCGCCTTGCCGTTTGTGAACTCTTCGGTGCCGCGCCCTGTTTCTCCCAGGGCGCCCACCCCGTGAGAATCGTCAATTACCGTTAATAAGCCTTCAGGATAAGAATGATGATATTTCTCACATATTTCCTGGAACCTGGACATATCAACGTAATCTCCCCTCATGCTGAAAACACCGTCGGTTACCACGATAACTCTACGGTACTTGCCGGCATTATCTTCCAGGATTTTCTCCAGCTCCTGGTAATCAAGATGCTGGTAAATAGCTTTTCCTCCAGGGCGTGCCAATCGTATGGCGTTAATAATACAATTATGATTCAGTTCATCGCTTATCACCAGGGTTTCGTTGGTGATTAATGGAACCAGCGCACTCATGCTGCCAAGGTAAGCTGAACTTAAAATCATACAGTCTTCTTTTTCGTGAAACTCGGCCAGCTTTTTTTCCAGGTCTACATGAGGCTTATATGTGCCGTTTATAAAGCGGACTGCCCCGGGACCGGCTCCAAATTCCCGGGAAGCCTTATCTTCGGCTTCGATAACCTCCTCAACCAGAGACATCCCCAGGTAAGAGTTGGAATTCATTTTCAGAAATTCCTTATCCCCATAGCCTTCCACGTAATACCTGGGCCCCTGGCTCCCATCTCCTTTCTTGATACCTGTAATTACAGATTCCTTGCCTTTTAGCGTTCCTTTATCTTCCAGCTCCTTTAAATGTTCCTCAAGAAAAGGCTCGATTCTGTTGACCGGCATATTTTTACCTCCTTTCTGTCATCACCCTTTAGACAATCACTCTTCAAGCATTATGGGCTCTTATTCCTTTTTAAGTAGTTTGCGCCGCCACTGGCGCGATGCCGCCAACAACGGCAGGAAAAATAACAGGATGGGTTTGTTTTTTAACCCGGTATTTCTTCGATAATTTAGTTAAAACATCCGCCGGGCATTTTGCCTTACTTAAACCTTTAATTAAAGGTTACTACTCAGCTATAAAAGTAGCTTGATTAATTGGTGGTGCGGGTCGGCTTATCGGGCTGAGTAGTTACAATTAAAGTTCTCCCATTTCCTTTAACTTCTGCTCAATCTTTTCCAGCATGTCTTTCACCACGGCCTCCATATCGTATTCCGGAGCCCACCCCCACTCCTCCCTGGCTGCTGTATCATCCATATAATTAGGCCAGGTGTCAGCAATGGCTTGTTTCACCGGATCTACCTGGTATTCTATTTTAAATCCGGGAAGATGTTTTCTTATTTCCCCGGCAATAGTTTCTGGAGTAAAGCTCATGGCAGTTACATTAAAAGCATTCCTGTGCTTTAGCTTGTCTGGTGGCACTTCCATCAAATCTACTGCTGCTTTAAGGGCATCGGGAATATACATCATGTCCAACATGGTATCAGGTCTTAAAGGACAAGTATAGCTGCCTTGCTTCAGCGCTTCATAAAAAATTTCAACCGCATAATCGGTGGTTCCTCCGCCAGGTTGGGTTATATAGGAGATTATACCGGGGTACCGAAGGCCTCGAGTATCAACGCCGTACCTGGTATGGTAATAATCACAAAGCAGCTCTCCCGCCACCTTGGTTACTCCATACATGGTGTTGGGTCGCTGTACGGTTTCCTGGGGAGTGCCATCAAGGGGAGTACCCGGGCCAAATGCACCAATGGAACTGGGAACAAAAACTGCACCTTCCCGCTCCCTGGCCACTTCCAGAACATTATAAAGGCCGTTAATATTAATATCCCAGGCCTGGGGAGGATTTTCTTCAGCCGCAGCCGACAGAATTGCCGCCAGGTGATATATGGTATCTATGTTTTCCTCCTTTACCAACTTTTCAAGTGACTTCTTGTCTGTACAATCCAGAAAATTAAAGGGACCATCTAATAGTTTGTCCCCCGGCCTGGTTTTCCTTCCCGTAGCAATCACCTTCTCCTTGCCGTACTTTTCCCTTAAAATAAGAGTCAACTCCGACCCAATTTGACCGGTAGCACCGGTTACCAGTATCCTGTTCATATTATCAACTCCAATACAATTAATGTACGTATTAAATTAGTTCAGTTAGCAAGGTGGTTACTGCAGTTTCTCCCTGGATCGTTTATTAACCAGAAGAACTAAAGCTCATTTCAGAGGCTCCGGCCAGCTTGCCTCGGGATTAGCCCCCTGGCTCAAGTCTTGTCAACCTTTTCCTGAAGACCGGGCCGCCTCTGTCGTCTAGCTTTGCCAGGTTTGGCTAAAATTCAGTTTAAACCATAACCGGCAGAAAGCGCCCCTTTTACCCGTCAGTTTTTATTACTATCGCCTGAACCAACTTAATACTCAGTTTATATAATGTCACCCCGGATTAAACCCGGCATATGAAACTGTTAACCAGGCCAAAGTTAACTCTTTATTACCGACGTTTATATTTATTTCGTGCCCCGGCAGTTTTATTTCGTTTTACCTGTACAAGTACAAGAAGTTTTCCTATAGCGGGAACAGGATATTAAGCAGCAATTAAAATAAAATTGGCTTTGTGAAATTATTGACACAGGCTGAAGGTGTGTTTATATGAGTTATCAAACAGGAGTTGTTTCGGTCGGGAAAATATTATCACAATTTTGGAATATTATCAATCAATATCTATAGGCCATTTGATCGTAAAGCTCTTTCTATACTAACCATACTAAAAAAACAGTTCTTCTACTTCACGGGGATGAGAAACCAGCAATTGAGCTCCGTTTTCCCGCAACTCTTCGGCGGAACGAAAACCCCACATTACCCCCACAGGATACATCCCTGCTGAAACCGCTGTTTGCATATCTGTAGCCGTATCTCCCAGATAGGCAATATTTTCCGGATTTACCTGAAAGTTATGAGCTATCTGCAAAGCCCCAGCAGGATCGGGTTTGCGTGGGGTTTCTTCGGAAACTCCTTTTACTTCCTTGAAGTTCCAGAGGGAAAGTAAGTTTTCTACGGTAAGAAGGGTAAAATGATGAGGTTTGTTTGATAAAATTGACATGGGGATTTCTAGTTCTTCTAGCTGGTCCAGCATTTCTGGAATACCACGATAGGGACGGGTATGTTCATCCCAACGCCGGGAGTACTCTTGTGAAACTTCCGCTACCAGTTTCTTTAATTTTTCCTCTTCCACAACCGCGGGCAGAGTACGCTGGACCATTGTCTCTATACCTTCTCCCACAAAGTAACGGTATGCTTCTACCCGGTGTTCCGGGTAGCTGTGCTTTCGCAAGACGGCATTAACAGATAATGCCAGATCCTGCAGTGTGTCCAGCAAGGTTCCATCCAAGTCGAATATAACCGCCTGTAAATCCCGGTTAGACATCTAAACACCATCCAGCCTATAAAAATAGGTAAAATCAAAAATCCGGTTGGGCGAGAAAATTTATTCCCGACCAGAAAAAATAAACGGCAAACCCTATCAAGAAAAGCCCCAGTAAAGCTACAATAAGATTGTAACTGCGGTGGTTAAGCAATCTTTTACCGGTTACTATGGCTACAGCTAAAACTGAAAGCCAGAAAAAGTCTGACATGATATGACCGGTGAAAAACAACAACAGCCCGGGCAATCCGTAAGACTGTGATTCTACTACGAAGCCGGCCCCGACGGTAGCCCACCACATAAACCAGTAAGGATTGGACAGGGTAGCTATCACGCCACCCACTACGGGACCACCTGTTTCGCTTTTAGATGAATCTTCTTCTAAAGACAGGTTCCCCTTTTTGCCCTTGCTTATCATACCGTAACCCATCCAGAGGAGCATGACACCCCCTCCCAGACCTATTAACCCGGAGACCAGGGTACCGGAAAGCAAGGGCCCCAATCCCAGCGCTAAAAGGAGCACCATCAGGGCTTCCATAAGAGCATGCCCCAAGCTTACCAGGGGAGCAGCCAAATATCCCACCTTAAAAGCCTG
>Ga0207421_10000721_pt1 | contig 42738 bp, 33 predicted proteins | sample SodLakKL_010_SED_4_FD_187542 | JGI IMG/M metagenome (GOLD analysis project Ga0207421, IMG submission 187542) | Alkaline sediment microbial communities from Lake Tanatar, Kulunda Steppe, Russia - 8KL_010_SED (SPAdes) (version 2) | ecosystem: Environmental > Aquatic > Non-marine Saline and...
GATTCTGGATGCTGCGCGAGAGCGCGGGCTGCGAGAGGTGCTGCTCTGCAGCCGCACGCCGGAAACTCCCATGGCGCCAGACCGCGAGGGCGTGGCTCACTTGCCGAAGCTTGAGGTGCATGCGCAAAGGGTATCAAATAACAGCTAATAATGCATTAGACACACCGATTAGCTCGATAAATACTCATTAAATCACTCGTCTTTGATGGGGATCACCTAATGCAGCATCGCCACCAGACGGGAATCGGACAGACAATAGGAGAGTAGCGATGCTAACGAAAAAAAGGGTGTGTTTCCTCGTGCTCCTGAGTGCATCTGTGCTGGCGGGTTGTGCCCAGCCTATGCTGACTGGGTCCACGGTCAGCCGCGGTGAGGCGAGGCAGGTACAGACGGTCCAGATGGGCTACGTCGAGTCGGTCAAACCGGTCGTGATCGAGGGCCGGACCGACGGCATCGTCGGCGCCGGTGCTGGCGCGGCCCTTGGCGGCATCGCAGCGAGTGGAATTGGTGGTGGGCGTGGCCGGGACATGGCGATCGTCGGGGGCGCCGTGGCTGGCGGCATCGCCGGACAACGGGTGGAAGAGAGGGCCAGTCGGCGCCAGGGTGTCGAGATCACCGTGAACCTGGACAACGGGAGCACCGTCTCGGTAATACAGGAGGTGGATCCGAACCAGGACTTCTGGCCGGGTCAGCCCGTCCGGGTGGTGAGACAGGGCACGACGGCGCGCGTAACCCGTTGATCGAGATCGAGTGAACGGGGAACCTTGTCGGGCCTCGGACGGGATGGCGTAGCCTGGTTCGAACAGCGATCCCGAAGGCTGGGGTTTCCACCTCGACAGATCCATTAAAAGCTGCCGAACAGTGTCCCCAGTGTGATCAGCACGATCAGCGAGAGGAAGGGCGCGAGCATTGCCGTCATCGCGAGATCGAAGTACGCCTGCCGATGCGTGAGGCCGGTGATGGCCAGCAGCGTGATCACGGCGCCGTTGTGCGGCAACGTATCCAGGCCGCCAGTGGCCACGGCGGTGACCCGGTGCAGGAGCTCCGGGTTGATGCCCTGCGCATACGCCATCTCCAGATAGGTGTCACCGAGAGTCGATAGCGCAATACTCATGCCGCCCGAGGCCGAGCCCGTCATGCCGGCGAGCACGTTGACGGCGATGGCCAACGAGATCAGGGGATTGTCGCCACCGAGACCGACCACCGTCTCGCGGATCAGCACGAAGGCCGCCAGCGAGGCGATGACGGCACCGAAACCCACCAGGCTTGCGGTGTTGAAGATCGGCAACAGCGAGGCGTTAGCGCCATTGTCGACGGACTGGGTCAGTTTCGGCAGGCGTTTCCAGTTGGTTGCAATCACCACCAGCAGCGAAAGCACCAGCGCGGCGACCACCGACCAGATGCCGCGTACCTCCTCGATACTGGTCTCACCGTACAGAGGCAGCGCAAGGAACTCCGTGTCCATGTTCGGGATGATCACGAAGGTGAACAGCAGGTTGATCGCGATCACCAGCACCAATGGCAGCACCGCAATGAACACCGGCGGCGGGCCCGCCGGACGCTGCTCCACCGGCAGTTCCATCAGGTCGAAGCCCTCGCCGGCGGCCCGCTCCCGCAACTCCTTGTTCGGTGCGAAATCGGCATCGGGATGATCGCCGTAGCCCTCCGCCGCCAGCTTGCGGGCGCGGTATTCGAGCCAGAGCATCCCCAACGCGAACATCACCAGCGCGGTGATGATGCCCAGGCCCGGGGCGGCAAAAGGCGATGTGCCGAAGAACGGCATCGGGATGGCATTCTGAATGGCCGGCGTCCCCGGCAGTGCGGTCATCGTGAAGGTGAAGGCGCCCAGCGCGATGGTCGCGGGAATCAGGCGCTTGGGGATGTCGGCCTTCCGGAACAGCGCCGCAGCGATCGGGTATACCGCGAAGGCGACGACAAACAGCGACACGCCGCCGTAGGTCATCACCGCGCAGGACAGCACCACGGCCAGGATGGCCCGCCCGGTTCCCAGCCTGGCAATGATGGCATTGGCCAGCACCCCGGCGCTGCCGGAGTCCTCCATCAGCTTGCCGAAGATGGCGCCGAGCAGGAACACCGGGAAGTACAGGGTGATGAAGTTGCCCGCCGAGCCCATGAAGATCTGCGTATAGCTCGCCAGCACCGGGCCGTCCATCGTGGCGATCACGGCGAAGGTCGCCAGCGCCGGGGCCAGGATCAGGAGGCTGATGCCCCGGTAGGCCAGGTACATCAGCAGACCCAGAGCGATCAGGATGACTGCAATACCCATCATGGCATCGACTCCTTGGGCGGTTCGGTAGGCGTGGTTTCATCCAGCTTGGGTGGGCTGAAGCTGTCGGTGAACAGGCTCTTCAGGTCGAAGGTGGAGCGCACCCCCAGGTCGTCGAAATGACGCTCGAGGAAGTTCTCGGCCCACGCCCCGCCGCGCTCCTTGAGATACATCAGGTAGTCCCATTCGGCGTTCATCTTGCTCGAGGCATCCAGATCCTTGAGCTCCTCGTGGGCATGGATCAGGTGGACGTAGATATCACGGTAGCGCTCGGATTCGAGGCGCTCCGCCTCGATCAGCTGGTGCAGCAGCTCAATGGAGCGCAGTTCCTTGATCAGGCTGGAATTGAATGTGATCTCATTGAGCCGGTTGATGATCTCGCGACCCGTGCGCGGGAGTTCCTCGCGCACCATCGGGTTGATCTGGACGACGATGAGATCGCGCGTTGCCCGATCCTCCACCAGCGGATAGAGCGCCGGGTTCCCGATGTAGCCACCGTCCCAATAGGCCTCGCCGTCGATCTCCACGGCCTGGTACATGAACGGCAGGCAGGCCGAGGCCATGACCGCATCCACGGACAGATGCGGTTGCGTGAAACTGCGGCCACGACCGGTACGTACGTTGGTGGCAGTGACGAACACCTTGAGAGCCTTGCAATGGTTGACCCGTTCGAAATCGACCTGGGAGGCGACCAGATCGCGCAAGGGATTGATGTTGAGTGGATTCAACTCATACGGCGAGAACTGCCGCGTGAGCTGCTCGAAGAACAGATAGCCCGGCGAGTTATCCAGACTGAAGTTGTTGGTGAACCGATCCCAGGGCGACCGCTGGATGGGCGAGAAGCGGGCCGCGTCGCTGACCGCCTTCCAGAACGCGGTCAACGCCTCCCGGCCTCCCTCGCGACCGGCTCGATCCAACCCGTCGGCCATCACCACGGCGTTCATGGCGCCGGCGCTGGTGCCGCTGATCGTGGCGATCTCGATCCGCTCGTCCGCCAGCAGTCGGTCCAGCACCCCCCAGGTCAATGCCCCGTGGGCGCCGCCACCCTGCAGGGCAAGGTCGACAGTTTTCCTGCTTCCCTTCTTCATCAGTCCGGCCCCCTCGCATCGAAGGGCGATATTGCACCGCACCATGAGGGTCTCTGTCTACCTATTTCGAACCTATGGTCGCTGTCACCCCACCAGCGCCCCTTCGAACCAGGAAGCATTCTGACGGTCTCGCCGGCTCGGCCCGGGGCGCCTCATCGCAGAGGGTGGTCCTGTCCCGGACCTTCGGCGCCTGGAGCACGCTGAGCAATATCCTTCGACAGGCTTCCTTCGACAGGCTCAGGACGAACGGCTGGTGTCCCTCGACAGGCTCAGGACGAGCCGCAGGTGCATGAGTCCGTTCGTGGTGAGATTGTCGACCCACGAACAGAATCGATTTGTTTGGCGCTTCCCTATCGCTGATTCACCTCGGAACCTTCGCCAGGAACCGCTGCCTCTGGCGCGGCCCAGCCTAGGGCAATGTCGATGATATGCGGAATCGCCGGCGGCTCGGGATCACTCGCAAAGAAGCGCGCGAGCATTCCACGATGCGACGCGGGAACGAGAATTGGCGGCGGCGCGTCCTGAAGCGTCAGCGATGCAACCGGCACCACCCCATCGCCCAGCCCATCACCGATATCCGACCACCAACTGCGCAAGGCGTTGTCCAGTTCGGGGGAGACCAGCTCTCCACCGATCGATTCCAGTCCAGCGGTCATGGAAGGCGGAGGTTCCAGCAGAACGCCCCCGATGATCTGCACGGGAACCCGGGTCGGCCACTGCCGCTCGTCCAACTCCCTCAGGAAAGCGCTGCCGGGCCGCAAATCGATCTTGGCTGCGCCGGTTCCGTCCCGCAGGCCCGCAAACAACGAGAACCGCCCGTCCATGCCAGGGGTCAGCTGTTCCCGGAGTTCGAGCCAGACCCTCAACCGGGCCCATTCCGAGCCCTGGTTGGGCGTGCCGGCAAGAATCACCCCGGCGACGGCCGGTCCAGCGACAGCAGGGTCTGCGCCTTCCGGGTGGCGCAGGCGTGAGACGAAGTCCCGCACGACTAGGCCTCCCATGCTGTGCCCGATCAGCATCACCGGACGGTCGGTTTCCTGTTGCGGCCAATGCTCGGCCAGCAGATCGGCACTCCGGTCGATGCCCTGATCATTCGGGTAGCGGAATTCCCAGACGTCGAAACCCGCCTCTTCGAGGGCAGGAACGAGATCGTCCCAGATGTTCCCCGGTTCATCCAGACCGTGTACCAGGATGACTCCGGGAGCCGCGCCATCAGGCGCTTTCGCGGATCGCGGAAAAAGCCCGTACACCCCGGAAGCCGGGCCCATCTCTTCCGGGAACCATTCGTGCAACTGGTCCTGGACCAGCACGCGCAGTTCCCTCTCCGCCTGCGGGTCGCTCTCCGCCCACCAGGTCCAGGAGACGGCGAGGAGAACGGATAGAAACACGAGTGAGGCGATAAGCCTGAACCACATTCGCGCACGGGAGCCCGTAGGGTTCATTGGCAGGAGCGCGCGGAAGCCGACTCGTGACATAGCGCCTCGGGCTGCAGGCAACCGCCGTGCCTTCGATACGAGTCTGACGAGCTCTTTTCCCGCCGGGTCCCGTTGGCACGGGTCGGCTCACCGGGACACCGCACGCTCGATCCCCTCACGCATCACCTCCACTAGAAAGTCGATCTGGTCCTCTGTGATCACATACGGCGGCATCAGGTAACTGACGTTTCCCAGTGGCCGCAGCAATGCGCCGCGCTCAAGGCCGTGGCGGTAGATCGCCAGTCCGCGGCGTTCCTGCCAGGGGAAAGGTGTGCGCGTAGCCTTGTCCTGCACCAGTTCGACCGCAGCGATCATCCCGGTCTGCCGTACCTCGGCGACGTGGGGGTGCTCCTGCAGCGGCGCGAGCGCTCGCTCCATGTGCCGCGCGAGTTCCCGATTGCGCTCGAGCACCGGCTCGTCCTCGAAGATGTCCAGCGTCGCCAGTGCCGCGCGGCATGCCAGCGGATTGCCGGTGTAGGAGTGGGAGTGCAGAAAGGCGTTCAGTTTCTCGTAGTCGTCATAGAACGCGTCGTAGACCTCGTCTGTGGTCAGCACCACGGCCAGTGGCAGATAGCCCCCGGTCAGGCCCTTCGAGAGACAAAGGAAGTCCGGACTGATCGGGCCCTGCTCGCACGCGAACATCGTTCCGGTACGCCCGAAGCCGACCGCGATCTCGTCCGCGATCAGGTGCACGCCGTAACGGTCGCATGCGGCACGCAGCAGGCGCAGGTACTCGGGGTCGTACATGCGCATCCCGCCCGCGCACTGCACCAGCGGTTCGACGATCACCGCGCAGGTCTCGTCCGCGTGCTCGGCCAGCGTGGCCTCCATCAGCGCGAACCGGCGCCGGGCCACGTCGGCACAGGTCTCCCCGGCCTCGCGCTCGAAGCAGTCCGGGCCGGGTACCGTAATCACTGGCATCATCAGCGGTGCGTAGGTCTTGCGGTACAACTCGACATCACCCACCGCGAGCGCACCCAGGGTCTCGCCGTGATAGCCGTTGCTCAGGCAGATGAAGCGCTGCTTCTCCGGGTGCCCGCGGTTCTTCCAGTAGTGGAAGCTCATCTTCAATGCCACCTCGACGGCGGCGCTGCCATTGTCAGCGAAGAAGCAGCGCTTCATGGGCTCGGGAGTCAACGCGATCAGGCGCTCAGAGAGCTGTACCACAGGTTCATGGGTGCAGCCGGCGAGGATTACGTGCTCGAGCTGATCGAGCTGGTCCCGGATCGCGGCATTGATCGTGGGGTTCGCATGCCCGAACAGGTTCACCCACCAGGAGCTGATTGCGTCCAGATACCGGTTCCCGTCGAAGTCCTCCAGCCAGACCCCCGAACCCCGACGGATGGCCAGCATCGGCAGGGTGCCTTCTTCCCCGTAGTCCTTCATCTGGGTACAGGGGTGCCAGAGGGCGGCGAGATCGCGGCGTTTCAACGTGAGCGCATCCATGCGCGGATTGTAACGCTCCGGCTCAGGCAGCGGGGAGCATCGACGCGTACTCGCCCTCGAAGAAGAACCTTTCTTCGCCGAAGGCGGGACGCAACTGATCCAGCCGGGTGGCCTCGGGATCGTAGCGGGCGAAGAACCCGAAATCGGCCCCCGGCTGGGTTCCGCTTGACCTGCGGGCCGGATATGACAGGCTGTCTGGAAATCCACTGGAGGCCGTCATGCATCCGGAGTTTCCGCATCAGGACATCATCCACCTCAACCATGCTGCGGTGGGCCCGTGGCCGTTGCGCACCGCAGAGGCGGTGACGGCCTTCGCACGGGAAAACGCGATCTCCGGATCGAGCCACTATCCGCAGTGGCTCAAGGTCGAGGCGGCGACACGCGGGCTCGTGCAAGCCCTCATCGGTGTCGAGGATGCAGCCGACATTGCCTTCGTGAAGAACACCTCCGAGGCCCTGTCCATCGTCGCCTTCGGCCTGCCCTGGTCTGCCGGCCAGAACATCGTCATCCCGCGCGGCGAGTTCCCCTCCAATCGCGTGGTCTGGCTGATGGCGGCGGAGCGCTTCGGGCTGGAGGTGCGCGAGGTCGATCTCTCCTATGATCCTCCGGAGGATGCGTTGCTCGCGGCCTGCGACCACCGGACCGCGCTGCTCTCCTGCAGCGCGGTGCAGTTCGCCAGCGGGCTGCGTATGGACCTCCACCGCCTGGGCACATCCCTGCGCGGCCGGGGCATCCTGTTCTGCGTGGACGCCATTCAGCATCTGGGCGCCCTGCCCTTCGACGCCCGGGCGATGCAGGCCGACTTCGTCATGGCCGATGCGCACAAGTGGCTGCTCGCACCCGAGGGCATCGCGCTGTTCTATGTCCGTCCCGAGTTACGGGACCGCCTCATCCTGCAGGAATTCGGCTGGCACATGCTGGCCGATTCGGGCGACTACAGCAGCGAAGTGCTCACCGTTGCCGACGATGCGCGGCGGTTCGAACCCGGGAGCCCCAACCTGCTGGGCATCCATGCCCTGCATGCCAGCCTATCACTGCTGCTCGAGGTGGGTCTGGAACAAATCGCGACGGCGATCGACGACCGCTGGCAGCACCTGCACGATGGGCTCCGGTCACTGGGTTGCGAGATCCTGACCCCGCCGGCAAGGCGCGCTGGCATCCTCACCTTCCGCCCGATTCGCGGAGAGACGGAAGCAATGTTCCAGCGACTGCAGCACGCCGGGGTCCTGTGCGCACAACGGGGCGGCGGCATCCGTTTCTCGCCACATTTCTATCTGCCAATGAATGCCCTGGACGAGGCACTGGCGCTGGTGGCGGAGGGTGCGGGGTCCGGGTAGGGAGGGACGAGTGCCTGGGCAGGCCCGTTCGATCAGAGCGTGTGGGTACGCCCGGTGGACTTCAGCATGCCGCCCAGGTGGGTCTCGATCAGGCGCCGCGTCGCACCCTTGTCGCTCGAGCTGAACTGGACGCCGATCCCGCGGGAGCGGTTGCCCTGGGCACGGGCAGGGGTGATCCAGACGACCTGGCAAGGCACCGGAATCCGCTCGGACTCATCGAGCAGGGACAGCAGCACGAAGACCTCGTCGCCCAGCCTGAAGGGCTTTTCGGTGGGAATGAACAGGCCACCATTGGCCACAAAGGGCATGTAGGCTGCGAACAGCGCCGATTTCTCCCGGATCGCCAGGGTCAGAATGCGGCCTCGTGTGGGTGCCGTCATCTCGTCTCCACCACATCACTGTACATTACGGTCACCAGATTGCGCCGGGACCGCTCGGTGCGATACACCTGAACCGACCCTAATTTCGGATTATGGCCGTTTTGCTTCCCGTAGTGCCAGTCCCAGCGAACGCAATGCGAAAATGCCATCAGGAGCCCCGCCGCCAGAGGCGCAGCACCATGTGCTCACAGCGCAACTGCGGATTCAACGCGGTCGACAGATCACGGTGCCACTGCAGCGAGTCCTGGAACAGCCGGGACAGTTCCTTCAGGCCGCGATGACGTGCGAAGCTCTCGAGCGCCCCCTGTTCGAACAGTCGCCCGAACGAATCCGGTTGTTCGGTGAGCAGATACGTCTGAGCGGAAACCAGCAACCGCTGCAAACGGGGCAGCAGCGAGCCGAGATCACAGGCCTGGAAACGTGTGGCCACGGGAAACGGCGATGCGCTCTCCAGCAGCATTCCCAGGGCCTCACGATCCTGGCGCCAGATCTCGATCGCGCCTGGGTCATCGAGCAGCGCACGCGCTGCCATCGGCCGATTCAGGCTGGCCGGCAGTGCTTCGTCCACCGTAAGCCCCTGTCCGGCCATCGGCGCGAGCCACTCGCGCACCAGAGCGGGATCCGGCGATGGAATCCGCAGGCGCTGGCAGCGGCTGCGGATCGTTGGCGCAAGCCGCGCCGGGCGCGCCGCGGCCAGCAGAATCATCGCTCCTTCCGGCGGTTCCTCCAGGGTCTTCAGCAAGGCATTCGCGGCGTTCACGTTCATCGACTCGGCGGGCTCGATGAACACCAGCCGCGCCGGGCCGCTGTGACTGAGAGAGAGGAAATCAATCACGCTGCGGACACGGTCGACGAGGATTTCCTTGCCGGCCTCCTCGGGGGTGATCTCCAGCATCTCGGGGTGGCTGGCGCTCAGAAAGCTACGACAGCCGTTGCAGATTCCGCAGGGGAAGACGTCTTTGGAGGCCGTCTTGCACGCGACTCGCTGCAGGAAGGTCCGAACCAGCAGCCCCTTGCCCACGCCTTCGGGGCCCACCACGAGCAGCCCCGGGGGCGGCTGTCGCGTCTGTACCAGCGCGACCAGGCCCGCCAGCGGGGCGCGTAGCCAGGGTGGAAACGCAACCGGTTCGCCGTCGGATACTGGGCTGTTCATGGTTCGGCCGTCATCCACCGATCCCGCGCCACCAGGACTCCCAAGCCTGATCGACCTGGGCAGCCACCGTTTCCAGGTCAGCCCCACCGTCGATGACCCGGTAACGTCCCACGTCGGCACGGGCCCGCTGCAGGTATGCGCTGCGGGCACGTTCGAAGAACGCTATGTCCTCACTTTCGATGCGATCCCGTTTCCCCCGGGTCAAGGCCCGCTCCAGCCCGACCTTCGGAGGCACATCGAGCAGCAGCACCAGATCCGGACGAAAATCGCCCTGCAGCCAGTTCTCGAGCACGGCGACCCGTTCCGCCCCCAGGCCCCTTCCCGCGCCCTGGTAGGCGAAACTGGCGTCGGTGAAGCGGTCACAGAGGACCCAGGCGCCCTGCGCCAACGCCGGCTCGATGACCTCGCGCAGGTGTTCGGCGCGCGCGGCGAAGATCAGCAGCAGTTCGGTCTCCGCCGCCATCGCACCGACCTCGGGATCGAGCAGCAGACCGCGCAGCCGTTCGCCGAGCGGGGTCCCCCCGGGCTCGCGGGTCAGCACCACCTGCCTGTCCTCGTCCCGCAGCCGACGGTGCATGCGTTCGAGCTGCGTGGACTTCCCCGCGCCCTCGATGCCCTCGAAGGTGATGAAACGACCGCGCCCCGACGGCTTCACCGCTGCGCCCCGTAGCGGCTCGCGTCGCCACCCAGCTGATACTTGATCACGGCGGCCCGATGTTCCGCGTAGGTGCTCGAGAACGCGTGCGTACCGTCCTTGCGGGACACGAAAAAAAGCGCCTCGGTCTCTGCCGGATTGGCGGCAGCCCGGATCGATGCCAGGCCAGGCAGCGCGATCGGCGTCGGCGGCAGACCATCCCGGGTATAGGTGTTGTAGGGATGATCGCGCCGCAATTCCGCACGGGTGAGCCGGGTCGTGCCGGGCTCCAGCGCATACAACAGGGTCGGGTCTGTCTGCAGGCGCATCCCGCGGCGCACCCGGTTGACGAAGACACCGGCGACCAGGCCGCGCTCCTCCGCCTGGCCGGTCTCCTTCTCGATGATCGACGCGAGGATGAGCAGCTCGTACGGCGACTCCAGCGGGTGATCCTCGACACGGGCAGCCCAAGCCTGTTCGAGCTGGCGGTTCAAGGCTTCATGAGCCATCTTCAGCACCTGCATGGCCGGCGTGTCGCGACCGAAGACGTAGGTATCGGGAAGGAACCAGCCCTCCGGATGCATGTCGGGTTTGCCCAGCTCCGCCATCACCATCTCGAGGTCTGCGGGCTCAGGCATGGGTCGCAGGGCCGTATGCGCCTGGACCGCCTCCAGGAACTGTCGGGCCGTCCACCCCTCGGGGGCCGTCAACCTGTGCCGCACGACCACACCACGCGCCATGTTGTCGAGAAGCTTCGCCAACGTCATGTCGGCAGGCACTTCGTACTCGCCCGCCTGTAGGCGACTCGCGATCCCATGGTAGCGGGCGTGGATCTCGACCATCCACGGGTGACGTACCCAACCCCGGTCCGCGAGTTCCCGGTTGATCTGGCGGAAGCCCTGCCCCGGACCTACCACGAGGATTTCATCGCGCTCGAGTCCCAGGGGCTGAAACAACTCTTTTTGATAGGTACTCACGAAGTGGGCGCCCGCGATCGTGGCGACGATCAGCAGAAAAAGAAAAACAAGACTAAGCCAACGCATTCAATTCCGCTCCGAGCTCAAACACCATGGCCAGGGCCGCCGACGCCGGCCCGCCGCCGGCCACCCTATCACGCTGCCCGACCAGGAGGGCACGTCTCAGCCCGATCCGGCTGTTGCTGAGGAAGATGGCCTCCGCAGCCCGCACGCGTTCCAGGGACAATCTTGCTTCCTGCACCACCAGCCCGGCCCGCGACGCGTCTTCCAGCAACCAGCCCCGCCGCGTCCCCGCGACACCGAACTCGTCCACGGGCGGTGTCAGCAGGCAACCGCCCTCCAGGACGAACACATTGCTCTGGGTGGCACAACTCGCGTTGCCGAGGTCGTCCAGCATCAGACCTTCATCCCAGTCCGCACCCCACTCGCGCCGCGCCAGCACGTTCTCCAGGCGATTCAGATGCTTGCAGCCGGGCAGAGGACTGCGGCCCGATCTTGTGCGGCAAACCCCAAGGCGAAGTATGTGCCCCTCGTCGGCAATCGCCAACGGGGCTCCCCCCATCGCGATCCGCGTGGGCTGGACCCGCTCCGGTATCGCATAGCCGCGCGGACCGGGCCCTCGCGTAACGATGAGCTTGGCCAGGACCCGGGAAGATCCGGCCACCTCCCGAAGGTCATCGAGGCAATCCTGCTCGCGCGGCAGCGGGATGCCCAGGCCCTCGAGGCCCCGGCACAGCCTGGCCCAGTGACGGTCCCATAGAACGGGGCGGCCGGCGTCGAGGCGCAGCGTCTCGAACACCCCATCACCGAACTGGAGGCCACGATCACTCGGATCGATCCGGTTGCCGCGCTCGCCGTTGACCAGGATCGTCATCGCCGCAGCGCATCCAGAAGTCCGTGCGCCTTGTGTCGGGTCTCCTGCAGTTCTGCCTCGGGGTCCGAGTCGGCGACGATACCCGCCCCGGTGCGGAACCGGATCTCTCCACCCCGGACCACCAGCGTTCGGATCAGGATGTTGGTGTCCATCGCCCCGTGCCGGCTGATGTAACCGCAGGAACCGGTGTAGGCGCCCCGTGCCGCGCGCCCCTCCAACTCCTGGATGATCTGCATGCTACGGATCTTCGGACAGCCGGTGATGGTGCCGCCGGGAAAGGTGGCACGGATCAGATCCGCCGGTGTGGTCCCGGCGCGCAGACGCCCACGGACCGCGGACACGATGTGATGGACCCGCCGATAGCTCTCGATGGTCATGAATTCGGGGACGCTGACCGTCCCGGGCTGACAGACCCGGCCGAGGTCATTCCGCTCCAGATCGACCAGCATCACGTGCTCGGCCTTCTCCTTCGCGTTGATTCTGAGGTCGTTTACCAATGCCTGGTCCTTGATCACTTCCCGGTCTCTGCGCCGCGTGCCCGCGATCGGCCGGGTCTCGGCCATGCCCTCGCGCACACTGACCAGGCGCTCGGGCGACGAACTCATGACCTCGGCTCCGGGCAGGCGCAGCCAAGCTGCGAATGGCGCCGGATTGGCACGCCGGAGCCGCTGATAGAGATCCGACGTGTCCATGCCGTCAAGCGCGTGGATGCGCCACTCTCGCGACAGATTGGCCTGGAAACAATCACCGTCCCGGATGTAACGCAGGGCGCGGCGAACCGCGGCGCGATAGCGCTCTGGATCGTCCTCTGTCACGCTCAGACCGGGCTGCGGCCCCGGCTCCCTGGGTTTGCTCAGCGCAGACAGGTCCTGATGGAGTTGTTCCCAGCGTCCAGGTACAGACCCATCGTCCACGAAAAAGGCTCGGCCTTCCCTGTGGTCCTCGATCACCGCGGCCGGAAAATAGGTCGCCAGGGCGGTCGGAAGCCACAGGTCCTGCGTACACTGCCCCAATGTGGGCTCGATGTCCCATGCCAGTTCGTACCCCAGGTAGATGAACCATCCACCCAGGAACGGCAATTCCAGGGGCCCCGCCTCCGCCTGCATCGCGTCGAAGGGACCGAGTTGCTGCAGGTGGTCCAGGACCGTCGCCCCGCCGCCGACGATCGTCGAGCCTGGGAACGCGAACAGGATGGAGAATCGCGCCGGCGCCTGGCCGATCAGCGCGGTATCCAGAAAGTGCGGATAGCGCGCTGGATAGGCCCGGGCCAGGGCAAGGAGATCCACGCCCGCCGCAAGCGGCCAGACGGACATGGTTGCCCTTAGATCGTGCGGAACAGCAGGGTCCCGTTGGTACCTCCGAACCCGAAGGAGTTCGACAGCGCCACCCTGGTATCCAGGTCACGCGCCTCATGCGCGACGTAGTCCAGATCACAACCCTCACCCGGGTTGTCGAGGTTGATCGTGGGCGGCGAGACCTTGTGATACAGAGCCAGCACGGAAAACAGCCCCTCGATCCCGCCCGCGGCTCCGAGCAGGTGACCGGTCATCGACTTTGTGGAATTCACGAAGACCTTCTTCGCATACGCACCCATCGCCAGCTTCGTCGCGAGTGTCTCCGCGAGGTCGCCGGCCGGCGTGGAGGTCCCATGGGCATTGATGTAGCCCACTTCGGAGGGTTCCACCCCGGCGTCCTTCATGGCCTTCACCATGCAGGCCGCCGCGCCCTCGCCACCCTGCGAGGGCGAGGTCATGTGATAGGCATCGGAGTTCCAGGCGAAACCCGCAAGCTCCGCGTAGATTCGTGCACCGCGCGCCTTGGCGTGTTCGTACTCCTCGAGCATCATCACCCCGGCACCGTCGCTGAGCACGAATCCGTCCCGATCGCGATCCCAGGGACGCGAGGCGCGTTCGGGATCGTCGTTGCGAGTCGACAGTGCGCGCGCCGCGGCAAATCCGCCGATACCCAGGGGGGTCGTTGCCATCTCGGCACCACCCGCAAGCATCGCATCCACGTCGCCGTAGGCGATCATGCGCGCGGCGTCGCCGATATTGTGGGTCCCGGTGGCGCAGGCCGACACGATCGAGATGTTTGGACCCTTGAGCCCGCGCATGATGGAAAGATTTCCGGCCACCATGTTGATGATGGCACTGGGCACGAAGAACGGAGAGATCTTGCGCGGACCGCCCTTCAGATAGGCTGCGTAGGAACGTTCGATGTACGGCAGGCCGCCGATACCGGAACCCAGCGCCACCCCAATGCGGTCGGCATTGGCGTCGGTGACCTCCAACCCGGAATCGTCCAGTGCCTGGATACCCGCCGCGAGACCGTAGAGCACGAAGGTGTCCATCTTCTTCTGCTCTTTGATGGGGACGTAATCGTTGGCATTGAAGTCCCGGACCGCCCCGGAAATACGGACCGGCATGGCCGAGGCATCGAAGACATCGATCGGCGTGATGCCGCTTTTGCCTGCGACGATATTCTCCCAGGCCGTCTTTACCGTGGAGCCCACTGGGGAAACGATACCCAGCCCTGTAACCACCACACGACGCTTAGACAATTGATTTCTCCCTCAAAACGAAACAAAGCAAGGGCCACTCGGTCGGAAGCGAGGGGCCCTGGCCTTTCAGTCCTTTGGAACGGCCGGGGGCCGGCGTTCCTCAGTCCTTCATATTCGCCTGGATGTAATCGATGGCCTGCTGGACGGTGGTGATCTTTTCCGCCTGTTCGTCGGGGATTTCGGTTTCGAATTCCTCCTCGAGGGCCATGACCAGCTCGACGGTGTCCAGTGAATCGGCGCCGAGGTCATCGACGAAAGAGGCCGTGTTGGTGACGTCCTCTTCCTTGGCACCCAACTGTTCAACGACGATCTTCTTGACGCGTTCTTCAATGCTACTCATGTACGACATCCCCTTTGGGTGTGTGGCGGTCAATTTGCGAGCGCCATTCTAGTGAAAAGACCCGGTTCGATCCAGTATGGCCCCGCCCCGCTCCGCAACCCACCCGGGCAACGGTTGGTGCCGGTACCGAACCGGTCCGAAAATCCCCGGGACGACCATCAATGCATGAACATGCCACCGTTGACGTGAAGCGTTTCCCCCGTAATGTAACCGGCTTCCGGAGAGGCAAGAAACGACACGGCCGCGGCAATCTCCCCAGACTGCCCGAGACGCCCCAGCGGAATGCCCTCGAGGAGTTTGGCGCGCGTCGCCTCGGGCAGCTCCTTCGTCATGTCGGTATCGATGAATCCTGGTGCCACAGTGTTCACGGTGATGTTGCGGCTGCCCACCTCGCGCGCCAGGGCGCGCGCGAATCCCGCCAGCCCGGCCTTGGCGGCCGCGTAATTCGCCTGGCCGGCATTGCCGCTGGAACCAACCACCGAGCCGATCAGGATGATGCGGCCGCGCCGGGCCTTCATCATGCCCTTGAGGAGGCGCTGGGTCAGCCGTGCCGCCGCGGAAAGATTGGTCTCGATGACGCTGTCCCACTCCTCGTCCTTCATTCGCATCAACAGGTTGTCGCGGGTAATGCCCGCGTTGTTGACTAGCACCTCGATCGAGCCCTCGCGCCCCTGGATGTCTTCCAGGGCCGCCTGCACCGAAGCGGAATCGGTGACGTTCAGGACGAGTCCGCGCCCGCCGACATCGGCCAGCGCGGACGAGATGACCTCCGCGCCCTTGGCCGACGTGGCGGTTCCCACAACTTTCCAGCCGTCCTCGGCCAGACGCCGGGCGATGGCGGCACCGATGCCACGGCTCGCGCCGGTGACCAGGGCTGCACCTCTAGTTTCAGACATCTGTCGTCTTCCTTCTCGCTTCGTGTCGTCGGTTGATCGTTGCCGCGCCGACGCCCATCAGGCGCCCAGCACATCGAGGGTCTTCGTCAGGCTGGCTTCGTCGCTGACCTCGAGCAACAGCAGGTCTCGGTCGATGCGCTTGGCCAGCCCCGTCAGCACGCGGCCCGGCCCGGCCTCCACCAGCACCTGCACAGCACGCGCGCGCATCGCCTGGACGGTCTCGACCCAACGCACCGGACGGAACAGTTGCTCGGCCAGGATCGCGCGCAGTTCGGCGGTCGAATCGACCGTGCCGGCGCTGACATTGTGTAGCAGCGGAATCCGGGGCAGGCGAAGTTCGGTCGCTTCGAGCTTCGCCATCAGCCGCTCTGCCGCGGGCCGCATCAAAGCGCAATGCGAAGGCACCGAGACTGGCAGTCGCAGGGCCCGCTTGGCGCCGGCACCCGGCGCGGCGGCAATGGCGCGCTCGACCGCGGCGACCGAACCGGCGATGACCACCTGTCCCGGCGAATTGAAGTTCACCGCCTCGAGCACGTCGGATCCCGCCTCCGATGCGCACAAGGCCACCACGGCGGCATCCTCCATGCCGAGGATGGCCGCCATCGCGCCCTGCCCCTCGGGCACGGCTCCCTGCATCGCTGCAGCGCGCTCGGCAACCAAGCCCACTGCAGCGGGGAAATCCAGCGCATCCGCAGCCACCAGGGCGCTGTATTCGCCGAGGCTGTGACCCGCCAGCATGCTGGGCCGGGCCTGCGTTGCCGCGGTCAGTACGCGCCAGGCAGCAACCCCGGCCGCGAGCATGGCGGGCTGGGTGTATTCCGTGCGGTTTAGGGTTTCCGCGGGTCCGTTCTGGCAAAGGCCCCAGAGATCCATGCCGAGGACATCGGAGGCCTCCGCGAATGTCTCGCGAACGATGGGATGCTTCGAGCCCAGTTCGCCCAGCATGCCCACCGACTGCGATCCCTGACCCGGGAACATGACTGCCCAATGCGATTCCATGGCTGACCTGATCCGTTCAAGACCCGCGTAGTGTATGCCCATCAATTCCCGAGCGGCAAACACCGGTCATGCTCCCGGCGGCGGATGGGTCGGCGGGGTAGCTCCCGCGGGCCCGTGCCACTGCCGTGAAGGGGATGGACCCCGGAAAAAACCGTGCTACAAAGGCATCCCGCTTGAGTTCCGGCCACGCATCCGCATAATGTCGCCTCCTGTGTCACATCGAAGAGGAACTGCATGGCGAAGGAAGACGAGATCGAACTCGAAGGGACCATTGTCGAGACGCTGCCCAACACGATGTTTCGCGTCGAGCTGGAAAACGGGCACGTGATCACCGCACACATCTCGGGAAAGATGCGTAAGCACTACATCCGTATCCTGCGGGGTGACAAGGTGATCGTTCAGATGACACCCTACGATCTCAGCAAGGGACGCATCGTCTACCGCAACAAGTAAGCGGACCCGGTTCCCCGGATCCGCTTGAGCATCAAGAGACGGCTGGCTCCCGGATATCCAGTACCAGCCCGTCCTCACCCAGCCGGACGACCACTTCCCCGCCGCCCTTCATCAGCCGCCCGAACAGGAGTTCCTCGGCCAGCGGCTTCTTGATGTACTCCTGCAGCGTTCTCGCCATCGGGCGCGCGCCCATCTTGGCATCGTACCCGTGTTCCGCCAGCCAGGCACGGCCTTCCGGCGTCACCGTGAGCACCACCTTCTTCTCGTCCAGCTGGGCCTGTAGTTGCACCAGGAACTTGTCCACGACCCCGAGGATGGTCGCCTCGTCCAGTGGGGCGAACTGGATGATTCCGTCCAGGCGGTTGCGGAATTCCGGGCTGAAGGTGCGCTTCAGGACCTCCATTGCGTCGGTCGAATGGTCCTGCTGGGTGAACCCCATCGAGGGCCGACTGGCCATTTCCGCACCGACATTGCTGGTCATCACCACGATGACGTTGCGGAAGTCGACCTTGCGCCCGTTGGTGTCGGTCAGGGTCCCGTGGTCCATCACCTGCAGCAGCAGGTTGAACACATCGGGATGGGCCTTCTCGACCTCATCGAGCAGCAGAACGGCGTGCGGATGCTTCAGGATGGAGTCGGTCAGCAAACCACCCTCGTCATAACCGACATAGCCCGGAGGCGCGCCGATCAGCCGTGAGACCGTGTGCCGTTCCATGTACTCCGACATGTCGAAGCGCACCAGCTCGATCCCCAGGACGCGCGCCAGCTGCTTGGTCACCTCGGTCTTGCCGACGCCCGTGGGCCCGGTGAACAGGAAGGAACCGATCGGCTTTCCCTGATCCGCCAGACCTGAACGCGCCATCTTGATCGCGGTACCGAGGCTCTCGATCGCCGGATCCTGGCCGAACACGACCATCTTCAGATCGCGCTCGAGGTTGCGCAGGATCTCGACATCACTGGTGGAAACCGATTTCGGCGGAATGCGCGCGATCTTGGCCACGATGGCCTCGATATCCTGCACGCTGATGGTCTTCTTCCGCTGCGCCGACGGCTGTAGCTGCCGATGCGCACCGGCTTCGTCGATCAGATCGATCGCCTTGTCCGGCAGGAAACGGTCGGTGATGTAGCGATCTGCCAGTTCGGCCGCCGCCCGCAACGCCGGCCGGGTGAAGCGCACATTATGGTGCGCCTCGAAACGTGACTTCAGGCCGGCGAGGATCTGGAACGTCTCCTCCACCGAAGGCTCGGGTACGTCGATCTTCTGGAAACGTCGGGCCAGCGCGCGGTCCTTTTCGAAGATGCCGCGGTATTCCTGGTAGGTGGTGGAACCGATGCATTTCAGCTCTCCGCTGGCCAGCATCGGCTTGATCAGGTTGGACGCGTCCATCACCCCACCCGACGCCGCCCCGGCGCCGATGATCGTGTGGATCTCGTCGATGAAGAGCACCGCGCCGGGCTGCCGCTTCAGCTGGGCGAGCACGCCCTTCAGCCGCTTCTCGAAGTCGCCACGGTACTTGGTGCCGGCGACCAGGGCACCGAGGTCAAGGGCGTACACCATCGCCTTCTCGATGGCCTCGGGAACCTCGTGATCGACGATGCGCTTGGCGAGACCCTCGGCGATGGCGGTCTTGCCCACTCCGGCCTCGCCGACCAGCAGGGGGTTGTTCTTGCGCCGCCGGCAGAGGATCTGGATGGTGCGCTCGATCTCGTGCTCGCGCCCGATCAGGGGGTCTATCTCGTCGCGAGCGGCCCGGGCGTTCAGGTTCGTCGCATACAGCGTCAGGGCGTTCTGCTTGCCCTCGCTTTCCTCGCCGCCCGGACCCGCCTGGCCGCTTCCGGGATCGGCGGAACCCGGCTGAACCTGGCCGGGATCCTCGTCCGCGACCTTGGAGATCCCGTGCGACAGGAAATTCACGACGTCGAGCCGCTGGATGTCCTGCTGCGCGAGGAGGTGCAGCGCATGACTGTCCTGCTCGCCGAAGAGCGCGACCAGCACGTTCGCTCCGCTTACCTCCTTGCGCCCACTGGACTGGACGTGGAAAACCGCCCGCTGCAATACCCGCTGGAAGCCGAGCGTCGGCTGCGTCTCACGACCGTCGCGCGGGGGAATGCGCGGCGTGTTTGCATCGAGCCAGGCCTCCAGTTCCGCCCGGATTCGATCCAGGTCGCCGCCGCAGGCGCGCAGCACCATCGCTGCGCTCGGATTGGAGATCAAGGCCACCAACAGGTGTTCGACGGTCACGAATTCGTGCCGTTTTTCCCGGGCGTCCTTGAACACCAGGTTGAGACTGAATTCGAGTTCGCGGTCGAGCATGGCGGTCAGGCCTCCTCCATCGAACATAGCAGCGGATGCTGGCGGTGACGAGCGTAATCGTTGACCTGGGCCACTTTGGTCTCGGCAACGTCGCGGCTGAAGATGCCACAGACGCCCTTGCCCCGGGTGTGCACGTGCAGCATCACCCTTGTGGCCTTCTCCCGGTCCATCGAAAAAAAGGTTTCCAGGACTTCCACCACGAACTCCATCGGGGTGTAATCGTCGTTCATCAATACCACCTTGAACCTTCTCGGCGGCTTGAGTTCCGGACGGGACTCCTCAACGGCGACGGATTCATCCTGTCCTGTCTTGTGTTTTGAATCACTCATGGGCTGCTCGGTTCACCGGCCGAGTGGATACGACCCTCTCGACAGTTTCACGAGTTCCACTACGTAGACAAAGAGACCGCAATTCCTATCCCCCTTCGTTACCCATGTGCTCGATCATGGCGGCGCCGAAGCCGGAGCATGAAACGGGTTCGACATCTGGCATCAGTCGCGCGAAGTCGTAGGTCACTGTCTGCGCACTGATCGCCCCGGCCATGGCCTTGACGATCAGGTCTGCGGCCTCGACCCAGCCCATATGCCGCAGCATCATCTCCGCAGACAGAATCAGCGACCCGGGGTTCACCTTGTCCTGCCCTGCGTAGCGGGGCGCGGTGCCGTGCGTGGCTTCGAACATCGCCACGGTGTCGGAGAGATTGGCTCCCGGTGCGATCCCGATGCCGCCCACCTGCGCCGCCAGGGCGTCGGAGATGTAGTCGCCGTTCAGGTTCAGGGTCGCGATCACATCGTATTCATCCGGACGCAGCAGGATCTGCTGCAGGAAGGCGTCGGCAATCACGTCCTTGATTACGATCTCCTTCCCCGTCCGGGGATTCTCGAAGCTGCACCAAGGACCGCCATCGATCTCCTCGGCGCCGAACTCCTCCTGAGCCAGTTCGTAGCCCCAGTTCTTGAAGGCCCCCTCGGTAAATTTCATGATATTGCCCTTGTGCACCAGCGTCACCGAGGCGCGGTCGTTGTCGATCGCGTACTGGATCGCCTTGCGCACCAACCGCTTGGTGCCCTCGCTGGACACCGGTTTGATCCCGATGCCGGCGGTATCCGGGAACCGGATCTTGGTCACGCCCATTTCCTTCTGCAGGAAGTCGATGACCTTGCGCACCTCGTCGCTGCCGGCCTCGTACTCGATCCCGGCATAGATGTCTTCCGAGTTCTCGCGGAAGATCACCATGTCGGTCTTTTCCGGTGCCTTCAGGGGGCTTGGGGTTCCGGCGTAGTAGCGGATCGGGCGCAGGCAGACGAAAAGATCGAGCTGCTGGCGCAAGGCGACGTTCAGCGACCGGATGCCGCCGCCGACCGGAGTCGTGAGGGGACCCTTGATCGAGACGACATAATCCTTTACTGCCTCGAGTGTCTCCGCCGGCAGCCAGGTGTTGGCGCCGTAGACGGTGTTCGCCTTCTCGCCTGCGTAGACTTCCATCCAGGCAATTTCACGCTTGCCTCCGTAGGCCTTGGCGACAGCCGCATCAACCACTTTCCGCATCACCGGCGTGATATCGACTCCGATACCATCGCCTTCGATGAATGGAATGACGGGGCGGTCGGGCACCTGCAGTACACCATCGGAATCGACGGAAATCGTTTCGGCGCCGGCAGGAATCTTGATGTGGTCGTAGGCCATGGGAGCTCCAGAGGTCGCGAAAGGGTGACGGACGACGGGATTATACGCGAACGGCCGCGGCCTTCACGGCAGCCGATCCACGCTCGCGTTATCATCCGCCAGATGGCCCTCGACCGTACCCTTCCGGACCTTGCATGCCCGACCGCCTTCGCTGCCACGTGACCGTCGCCGCCGTGATCGCCGAGAGTGGCCGCTATCTCTTCGTCGAAGAACGGATCGACGGGCAGCGGGTGCTGAATCAGCCTGCAGGTCATCTCGAGGCCGGCGAAAATCTACTCGAGGCGGTCATCCGCGAGGTGCGTGAGGAGACCGCCCTCGACTTCCTGCCCACGGCCTGGCTGGGCTGTGACCTTCTGCCGCTGCCGAACGGCGCCGTCACCCTGCGAGTTGCCTTTACCGGCGGTACCCAGCCACTTCAGGGATCCCCGGAGCGGGACCCCGAGATCGTGGCAACCCACTGGCTCACCCCCGGGGAGGCCGTCATGCACTGGCGGCTGCGTAGTCCACTGGTCGAACGTTCCATCCTCCGTTTCGAAAACGGGGTGCGGCTGCCGCTGGATACGGTGGGCATTCTGGTCCCCAATCGGTCATGACACGCGGTGCCAGGGTCATTCTGGGCCTGTCCGGAGGGGTGGATTCTGCGGTCGCTGCCGCCCGCCTTCTCAAGGACGGGTATCGTGTCGAAGGCCTGTTCATGAAGAACTGGGAGGAGGACGATGAACCCGGCTACTGCGCTGCCGAGGCCGATCTGGCCATGGCGCGCGAGGTGGCCAACGTGCTCGGCATCCCGCTGCACAAGGCCAATTACTCGGCCGAGTACTGGGATCGGGTCTTCACGCACTTCCTGTCCGAATACCGGGCAGGGCGAACACCGAACCCGGACATCCTCTGCAATCGCGAGGTCAAGTTCCCCGCCCTGCTCGATCACGCCCGCAGGCTGGGTGCCAGCCATGTCGCCAGCGGGCACTACGCGGACGCGCGGCATGAGGCCGATGGCTCGCGCCTGCTCCGCGCCGCCGATGACGGCAAGGATCAGACCTACTTTCTCTGCCGCCTGACTCAGGAACAGCTGCAGCCGGCGCTGTTTCCCCTGGGTCCGCTGCAGAAGACGGAGGTCCGCCGCCTGGCCCTCGAAATGGGGCTGCCCAATCACGCGCGCAAGGACAGCACCGGCATCTGCTTCATCGGCGAACGGCGTTTCCGGGATTTCCTCGCGCGCTACCTGCACGCGCCCGAAGGTGACATCTGCACCCCCGAAGGACGGGTCATCGGCCGGCATCGGGGGCTGATGTTCTATACCCTGGGCCAGCGCCAGGGCCTCGGCATCGGCGGCGTCGAAGGGGCCGGCGAGTCGCCCTGGTACGTGGTCGCCAAGGACCCGGACCGCAACCGGCTGATCGCCGCGCAGCAGAGCGACCATCCGCTGCTGCTCAGCGGCAGCCTGGTGACCGAGGCGCCGCACTGGATCCGGCAGCCGCCTGCAGCAGGAGAATCCCTGCAGGCGCGCATCCGTCATCGTCAGACCCTGCAGCCGGTCCGGATCGCAGCATCCGGCCCGGGCGCCCTCACGGTGCGCTTCGTCACACCGCAACGGGCCGTCACCCCGGGGCAGTCGATCGTCTTTTACCGCGACCGGGAGTGCCTGGGCGGAGCCGTCATCGCCGCCGGGGATACGGAGACTGGGGCCGTTCTTCCGGTATAGTAGTTTCCCGATCCCTTGGCCCAGCCGCGAGAATCGCCACTCTTGGAGCGCACCGACTACAACCGAGCCCTGGCCCTGGCCGCGATCTTCCAGGCCGCGTCTCTTGTGAAGGATCTGGCCTGGCGGGGGCACTGCGACGAACACGAGTTCGAGGTCCTCATCGGCAGCCTGTTCGCGTTCGACGTGGAGGCGCCCCAGGACATCTTCCGCGGAGAGGCCAACCTGCGCACGGGTCTGGAACGGATCGAGGTGCAACTCAAGTCCGGCGGAAAGCCACCGGACATGGAAATCACCCGGTACGCGATCGGCCTGATTTTCCTCGAACGCAAGCTGCAGGCGCGTCCCGACATGCTCGAGGCCCTGGGTGACGGGCTGAAGGCAGCCGAGCGTCAGGTCGAATACTTCAACATGACCCACGAGAGTGTCATCGCCCGCCTGGCCGACGTTTACCAGGAGTCGATCTCCAAGCTTGGGCCTCGCATCATCGTGCAGGGTGAACAGACCCACCTTTCCAATGTCAACGTGGCCGCACGCATCCGCGCGGCACTGCTCGCGGGCATTCGTGCCGCGGTACTCTGGCGCCAGGCCGGGGGCTCTCGCTGGAAGCTGCTCCTCGGACGCAACCGCCTGATCCAGGAGGCCCGCGATCTGCTGCATCGACTCAACACCTGAACCCTGGAGCCGACCCCATGACCGCACCCTCTGACAAGTACACCCAGACCGTGAAGGCAGGCGGCCGCGAGTGCGGCATCGTGCCGATCACCGAGGATCCCCGGGCGGCGAGTCTCCCCTACTCGCTCAAGATCCTGCTCGAGAACCTGCTGCGTTTCGAGGACGGTCGCACGGTTCGCGCCGGCGACATCGAAGCCCTGCTCGACTGGGACCCGCAGGCCGAACCGACACAGGAGATCGCGTTCCGCCCCGCACGCGTGCTGCTGCAGGATTTCACCGGGGTCCCGGCGGTCGTCGACCTGGCCGCGATGCGCGACGCGATGGTGGCACTGGGCGGTGATCCGCAGAGGATCAATCCCCTGCAGCCCGCCGAGCTGGTCATCGACCACTCGGTGCAGGTCGATTCGTACGGCAACGTGAATGCCTTGAACCTGAATGCCGAACTCGAGTATTCGCGCAACCGGGAGCGCTACAGCTTCCTGAAGTGGGGCCAGCAGGCCTTCGCCACTTTCAAGGTCGTGCCGCCGGACACCGGCATCGTGCACCAGGTGAATCTCGAGTTTCTCGCCCGCACCGTGTTCATGGAGGAAGGCCCTGACGGAAGCTGCCGCGCGTATCCCGACACGCTGGTCGGCACCGATTCCCACACCACGATGATCAACGGCCTCGGCGTGCTCGGCTGGGGCGTGGGCGGCATCGAGGCCGAGGCCGCGATGCTCGGCCAGCCGATTTCCATGCTGATCCCGCAGGTGGTCGGCTTCCGGCTGACCGGCAAGCTGTCGGAGGGTGCCACCGCCACCGACCTGGTGCTGGTCATCGTCGAGATTCTGCGCAAGCACGGGGTGGTCGGCAAATTCGTCGAGTTCTTCGGCTCCGGCCTAGCCGACCTGCCACTGGCGGACCGCGCGACGATCGCCAACATGGCGCCCGAATACGGCGCCACCTGCGGCATCTTCCCCATCGACGGCGAAACGCTGGAATACCTCCGTCTGACCGGCCGCGATGAAGCCCAGATCGACCTGGTCGAGGCGTACGCCCGCGCACAGGGCCTGTGGCGCCAGGACGATGCCCCCGACGCCCGCTACACCGACGTCCTCGAACTCGATCTCTCCAGCGTGGAGCCCAGCCTGGCCGGGCCCCGTCGTCCGCAGGACCGGCTCCGCCTCAGCGAGGCCGGCGCCCGCGTCAGCGGCATGATCGACACCCTGCTGAAGGAGCGCGCCAGTGCCCTCTCGGAACCGGTTGAGGCCGAACGCTTCGAGGCTGAGGGAGGGCACACCGCCGTGGGCGTGGAACACCAGGCGCAGGAAACGCCGCCGCGGAGCCGGGTCAGCATGAACGGGGAGGAGTTTTCCCTGGATCACGGCGATATTGTGATCGCCGCGATCACCTCCTGCACCAACACCTCGAACCCGTCGGTGATGCTGGCTGCCGGCCTGGTCGCGCGCAAGGCGCGCGAACTTGGCCTGAAGGTCAAACCCTGGGTGAAGACCTCGCTGGCTCCCGGCTCCAAGGTGGTCACCGAATACCTCGAGCAGTCCGGTCTGCTGAACGATTTGGAGGCCATGGGCTTCCACGTGGTGGGCTACGGCTGCACCACCTGCATCGGCAACTCCGGCCCGTTGCCGGACCCGATCAGCAAAGCGGTGCTGAAGGACGACCTGATCGTCAGCTCCGTGCTCTCCGGCAACCGCAACTTCGAGGGGCGCATCCACTCCGAGGTGCGCATGAATTTCCTCGCGTCACCGCCGCTCGTCGTTGCCTACGCGCTCGCAGGCACCATGACCAAGGACCTGTTGACCGATCCAATCGGCGAGGACGGTATGGGGAAGCCCGTCTACCTCAAGGACATCTGGCCCAGCAATGCCGAAATTCAGGCTGTCGTCACCAGCAGCGTCACCGCCAAGAGCTTCAAGAGCAACTATGAAGACGTCTACCGCGGCGAGGACCGTTGGATGCGCCTGACTTCACCGGAAGGCGATCGTTTCGACTGGAAGGACGACTCCACCTACGTGCGCAATCCGCCCTACTTCGATGGCATGACGATGACACCGGCGCCGTTGACCGAAATCAAGGGCGCGCGCGTGCTGGCCCTGCTCGGCGACTCGGTGACCACCGATCACATCTCCCCCGCCGGCGCCATCCGCCCCGACAGCCCTGCCGGCCGTTACCTGGCCAGCAAGGGCGTGAAGCCCGCCGACTTCAACTCCTATGGCTCGCGCCGCGGGAACCATGAGGTGATGATGCGCGGCACCTTCGCCAACGTGCGACTGCGCAACCTGCTCGCGCCGGGTACCGAGGGCGGCGTGACGCTGCATCTGCCCGACGGTGAAGCCATGCCGATCTACGACGCGGCCATGCGCTACAAGGAAGAAGGAACGCCTTTGGTGGTCATCGCCGGCCAGGAATACGGTACCGGCTCCTCGCGCGACTGGGCGGCGAAGGGCACGCTGCTGCTGGGCGTCAAGGCGGTGATCGTGGAGAGCTACGAGCGCATCCACCGCTCCAACCTGATCGGCATGGGCGTGCTGCCGCTGCAGTTCCTGCCCGGTGAGAATGCGGCATCGCTGGGCCTGACCGGCCATGAGGTCTACGCCATCGAGGGCGTCGACGAAGGTCGGGCCAGCCAGGTCAACGTGCGGGCCACCCGCGAGGACGGCACGGAGCTCGAATTCCAGGCCCGCGTCCGCATCGACACCCCGCAGGAAATCGACTACTTCCGCCATGGCGGCATCCTCCCCTACGTCCTTCGCCAGATCGCCGCCTGACGGACCCGCCTGACCGACGTTCCCCGCTTTCCCCTCACGGGGAGGGGAAAGCGGGGACGGACGCTCGGTCTTCAGCGGGGACCGGTGAGGCGCGCAGGGTCCAGCATCTCCGCCAGGCGCTGCCGTTCGATCCCCGTTTCCTCCGCGGCCACGTCCAGGATGGGACGCCCCGACGCATAGGCCATTTTCGCGATCCGGGCACCGGCCTCGTAGCCGATTTCAGCATTCAGCGCGGTGACCAGGATCGGGTTGCGGCTCAGGGCCTCCTCGATGTGGCCGCGGTTCACGGTGAAGCCGTCGATCGCCTTGTCCGCAAGGTGTCGCATGGCACCGGTGAGCAATTGGATCTGTGTCAGCAGGTTGTCCGCGATCAGGGGCAGCATCACGTTCAGCTGAAAACTGCCCGACTGCGCGGCCAGGCTGTTCGCGGCGTCCAGGCCGGTCACCTGCACACAGGCCATCATCACCGCCTCGGGGATCACCGGGTTCACCTTGCCGGGCATGATCGAACTGCCGGGCTGCAGTGCCGGAAGCGCGATCTCGGCGATGCCGGCCAATGGCCCGGAATTCATCCAGCGCAGGTCGTTCGCCACCTTGAGTACGGCTGTCGCCAGCGTCCGTAGCTGGCCGGAGAGCTCGGCGGCGGTATCCTGGCTCGATAAAGCGGCGAAGCCGTTGTCCTGGCGCGAGAACGGCAATTCCAGACGCTGCGCGAGGCGTTTCGCAACCTTCTGGCCAAACGAATCCGGGGCGTTGATGCCGGTGCCGACGGCGGTTGCGCCGATGGCGAGCTTGCACAGGCGGCGCTCGGTGTCGGTCAGCCGTGCATCGGCCAGCTCCAGCTGCGTGCGCCAGCCGGAGAGTTCCTGGTCCATGCGCAGTGGCATCGCGTCCATCAGATGGGTGCGCCCGGTCTTCACCACGCCCGCCAGTTCCCGCTCCCGCCCGGCGATCGCCGCGATCAGATGCCGCAGTGCCGGGCGCAGGTCCCGCTCCAGGGCCTGTGCAGCGGCCACGTGGATCGCGGTGGGGATCACGTCGTTGGAACTCTGTCCCCGGTTCACGTGATCGTTCGGATGCACCGTCGCGCCGGCCTGGGCGGCGAGGTGACTGATCACCTCGTTCATGTTCATGTTGGTACTGGTGCCGGACCCGGTCTGGTAGACGTCCACCGGGAAGGCGTCCGCGCGATCTCCCAGGGTGATGGTATCGGCCGCAGCAACGATCGCTTCTGCCTGCTCCGACGCAAGGTGGCCCAGTTCCAAGTTCACCTCCGCGCAGGCCGCCTTGACCTGGGCCAGAGCCTCGATGAACGCGGCGGGAAGCGGGCGGCCCGCGATCCGGAAGTTGTCGACCGCGCGCTGGGTCTGCGCGCCCCAGGGGGCCTCGGCGGGAATCTCCACGGGCCCCATGCTGTCCTGCTCGATTCGCTGTGCGGGTTTCGACATGTGGCTGCTCCGGCTGAGAACGGGCCCTGTATTATACTGCGGCACCCCGAAGACCAAGGCCCGTCCGATGCCCATGCCGCTCTCGCCACTCACTGCCGTCAGCCCAGTCGATGGCCGTTATGCCCGCCACACCGTGAGCCTGCGCGCCCATTTCAGCGAGCAGGGCCTGATGCAGGCCCGCGTGCGGGTGGAAGTCGCCTGGCTGAAAGCCCTCGCCGCCGAGCCGCGTATCGCCGAAGTTCCGCCGCTGGCGACAGATGCCGAAGCCTTCCTGGATGGCATCGCTGCAGAATTCGATACCGCCGCCGCCGAACAGGTCAAGGCCATCGAGGCCACCACCAACCACGACGTGAAGGCGATCGAGTACTACATCAAGAAGCGGATGGCCGAGCACCCTGCCCTGTCGGCGCAGATCGAGTTCGTGCATTTCGCCTGTACCTCCGAGGACATCAACAACCTGGCCTACGCCCTGATGGTCAAGGAGGCCCGCGACGCGGTGCTGCTCCCCGCGCTACGGGACCTGCTGGGGCCGCTGGCTGCGCTGGCCAGGGATCTCGGTGAGCAACCCATGCTGGCGCGCACCCATGGCCAGCCTGCCTCACCCACCACCATGGGCAAGGAACTCGCGAACGTCGTGGCCCGGCTGCAACGCCAGCTCCACCAGCTCGAGTCGGCCGCGGTACTGGGCAAGATCAATGGCGCCGTCGGTAATTTCAACGCCCACCTGATCACCTATCCGGAAGTCGACTGGCCGACGCTGTCGGGGCGCATGATCGCGGGCCTGGGGCTGGAGCCCAACCCCTACACGACGCAGATCGAGCCACATGACTTCCTGGCTGAGCTGTTTCATGCCCTGATGCGCCTGAACACGGTGCTGATCGATCTCAGCCGGGACATCTGGGGCTACATCTCCACCGGCTATTTCCGGCAGCGGGTCATCGCCGGGGAAGTCGGTTCCTCGACCATGCCACACAAGGTCAACCCGATCGATTTCGAGAACGCTGAGGGCAATCTGGGCTTGGCGAACGCCCTGCTCGATCACCTCGCCGGGAAGCTGCCGATCTCGCGCTTCCAGCGCGACCTCACCGATTCCACCGTGCTGCGTAACATCGGCGTTGGCTTCGCCTGGTCCCTGATCGCCTACCGGTCCTTCATCCGCGGGCTAGGCAAACTGGAGGCGGACCCGGTCCGGATGCAGGCGGACCTGGACGCCAACTGGGAGGTGCTCGCCGAGGCGGTACAGACGGTCATGCGCCGCCACGGCGTGGAGGCCCCGTACGAGAAGCTGAAGGAACTGACCCGCGGCCAGCGCGTATCGGCCGAACGGATGCGCGAGTTCATCGATCGGCTGGAGATTCCGGAAGAGGCACGCGCCCGCCTGCGGGAATTGACGCCCGGGCGCTATGTCGGCCTGGCCGCGGAACTGACCGCGCAGCTGCCCGAAAACTGAGCCGACCCGGTGCCGCGCCAACCGGACTCGCTGCTCGGTGGACTCACCCCCGCGGAGTTTCTGCGCGACTACTGGCAGCAACGGCCGCTGCTCGTCCGTGCCGCAGTGCCGGATTTCGTCAATCCCCTCCCGGCCGACGAACTGGCGGGCCTTGCCTGCGAACCGGGTGTCCGCTCGCGCCTGGTGCTGGGCCATCCCGAGCGGAAGGACTGGCGCGTCGAATACGGCCCCTTTGCTTTGGAACGCTTCGCAGACCTGCCCCCGAACGCCTGGACCTTGCTCGTCTCCGAGGTGGAACACTACTGGGAGGAAGGTCCGGACTGGCTACGTCGCTTCGATTTCATTCCGCACTGGCGCCGTGACGACCTGATGGTGTCCTACGCCGCACGGGACGGATCGGTCGGTCCCCACATCGACGCCTATGATGTCTTTCTGTTCCAGGCCCAGGGACGCCGGCGCTGGCAGATTCAGGAACCGCCGCCGAAGTCCCCGATCTGCCTGCCGGCCCTGCCGCTGGCCATCCTCCGCAGCTTCGACGCCAGCCGCGAATGGGTGCTCGAGCCGGGTGACATGCTGTATCTCCCGCCGGGTGTTCCGCATCTCGGCATGTCCCTCGACGACGACTGCATGACCTGGTCCATTGGTTTTCGTGCACCGGCCTGGCGCGACCTCCTTGCGGCGCTGCTGGAGGCCCGCCTCGCCGTGACCGGACCCGAATTGTTTGGTGACCCGGGTCGCAGCCCGGTCGAGCGCGCCCGCGAAATCTGCGCCGAAGACCTGGATGACCTGCGCGCGGGGCTACTCAACCACCTGGGCGCAAATTCCAAAGAACTGGATCGTTTTCTGGGCCAATTCCTGTCACGACCACCGGACCGGGAGCCTGACGCCGAGGAACCACCCGCGAGACTGGACCCGGCCCAGCGCTACCGCTTCGATCCCACACTCCCCCGCTTCTGGAGCGGGAACGCGGATGACCGCACCCTGTTTATCGGAGGGCACGCCGTCTCCGCCACCGCGCTTACGATTGCAGACGTGGACGAATTCTGCACGCTGCACACGGTCGCACCCCGAGAATGGGAACACCGGCTGCCGCAACTGGCTTCGGCCCTTCAGCAGCTGCTGACGGACGGCTGGATCGAACCGGATACCGGATAGATGGAGCGAGCCAGGTGGTCAGAGCGGGCGGTCGGAAAGGCGCGGGGGCATTTCACTGTGCGCGCAGCGTCGTACCGGAGGCTGTTTCGATCTTGACCCTGTGGTCGTTCGCGGGGTATTTTTTTTGGCTGCGCAGGGCGTCCGTCGTCCTGCTCTTGCTTCCTTCCCACGGGGCGGTGTCGGGTTGCGAGGTCGATTTTTGTGCATGCAGCCCTCGGTGTGCCCCATCTTGATGCGTGACGGACCGGCGCGAAGCGTTCTTTCGCCCCCATGGCGCGTCCAAGAAATGGCACGATTGCTGCCTCTTGAATAAGCTTGCACCCACGCATGGATCTGGTGGCATTGTCGGATCCCGCAAGGTCCGACGGTACCGGAGCCGAACCAGGCAAGATCAGCCCGCGAATCCGCAGGCGTCCCGTATCAACCAGGCATCAAAGAGGTCCAACTGATGAGCATTCGCGCCTTACCCCCCGCGCAGGGGCTGTACGACCCTGCCCTCGAGCGAGATTCCTGCGGCGTCGGGTTCGTCTGCCACATCCGCAACGAAAAGAGCCATCGCATCGTGGCCCAGGGTCTGGAGATCCTGGAGCGCCTGCATCACCGCGGTGCCGTCGGCGCGGACCCCAAGGCCGGCGACGGCGCCGGTATCCTGGTTCAGATCCCGGATGCCTTCCTGCGCGCCGAGGTCGACTTCGCGCTCCCGGAACCCGGCAAGTACGGCGTGGGGATGGTCTTCCTCCCGCGCGAGCAGGGCCCGCGGGCGGAGATGGAAGCCATCGTCAATCGCCACATCGAGGCCGGCGGCCAGACCGTACTCGGCTGGCGCGACGTCCCGGTCGACAACAGTGACCTCGGCGACAGCGTTCGCCCCAGCGAACCCGTCGTTCGGCAGGTTTTCGTCGGCTGTGCCACGGACTGCCCCGATCAGGAGGCCTTCGAGCGCAAGCTGTTCGTGATTCGCAAGCGCATGGACAACGAGATCCGTGCCGCCGGTTACGAAAAGACCGCGTATTACGTGACCTCGATGTCGTCGCGGACGCTGAACTACAAGGGCATGCTGCTGGCCTACCAGGTCGGCAACTATTACCTCGACCTGCGCAACGAGCGTTTCACCAGCGCGCTGGCGCTGGTGCACCAGCGCTTCTCCACCAACACCTTCCCCACCTGGGACCTGGCGCAGCCGTTTCGCATGATCTGCCACAACGGCGAAATCAACACCCTGCGCGGCAACGTGAACTGGATGGCCGCGCGCCGTCACACGATGCGCTCGGAGATCCTCGGCGACGACCTCGAAACGATCTGGCCGTTGATTCCCGAGGGACAGTCGGACTCGGCCTGCTTCGACAACGCGCTGGAACTGCTGGTGATGGGCGGCTATTCCCTGGCCCACGCGATGATGATTCTGATCCCTGAGGCCTGGTCCGGCAACCGGCTGATGGACGACCAGCGCCGCGCGTTCTACGAATACCACATGGCCTTGATGGAGCCCTGGGACGGCCCGGCCGCGGTCGCCTTCACCGACGGACGGCAGATCGGCGCGACCCTCGACCGTAACGGCCTGCGACCCGCACGCTACCTGGTGACCAACGATGACATGGTGGTCATGGCCTCCGAGATGGGCGTGCTGGACATCGCCGAGGAGCGGATCATCAAGAAGTGGCGCCTGCAGCCCGGAAAGATGCTGCTGATCGATCTTGAAGAAGGTCGCATCATCGACGATACCGAAGTGAAGTCCAAGCTGGCCGCGGCCAAGCCGTATGGCGAGTGGCTGAAGAAAACCCAGATCCGGCTCGAGGAACTGCCCACGGGCGTCGGCCCGATGGCGCCCGACGATGCCACCCTGCTCGATCTGCAGCAGGCCTTCGGTTACAGCCAGGAAGACCTGAAGTTCCTGCTGACTCCGATGGTGCTGACGGGCCAGGAGGCCATCGGGTCCATGGGGGCGGACAATCCGCCTTCGGTGCTGTCCAGCCGTCCGAAGCACCTTTCCACCTATTTCAAGCAAAACTTCGCACAGGTCACCAACCCGCCGATCGATCCGATCCGCGAGGAACTGGTGATGTCGCTGGTCTGCATCATCGGTCCCCGCCCCAACCTGCTCGGGATCAACGAGGCCGGCAAGCACTGGCGGCTGGAGACCGCGCAGCCGGTGCTGACCAACCAGGATCTCGAACGGGTCCGACATATCGAGTTCAACTCGGGCGGCGCCTTCCGCACCCGAACCCTGCACGCGGCCTACCCCGCCCCGGAGGGCGCCGAGGGAATGGAGGCGGCCCTGGAGCGCCTTTGCAAGCAGGCGGAGAAGGCGGTGCTCGACGGCTACAACATCCTGATTCTATCTGATCGCAACATCGACCCGGACCACATTCCGATTCCGATGCTGCTGGCGACTTCGGCGGTCCATCATCACCTGATCGATACCGGCCTGCGTACCAGTTCCGGGATCGTGCTCGAGACCGGTGCGGCGCTGGAGGTGCACCATTTCGCAACGCTTTCCGGTTATGGCGCGGAGGCGATCAATCCCTACCTCGCCTTCGACACCATCCAGTCGATGCTGCCGCGCTTCCCGGAGCGACTCACCTTCGAGGAGGCACAAAAGCGCTACATCAAGGCGGTCGGCAAAGGCCTGCTGAAGGTCATGTCGAAGATGGGGATTTCCACCCTGGAGTCCTACTGCGGCGCCCAGATCTTCGATGCCGTGGGCCTGAGGAACAGCTTCCTGCAGAAATACTTCACAGGCACACACAGCCAGGTTGAGGGAATCGGCCTGGCCGAGGTCGCGCGCGAGGCGGTTCGCTGGCACTCGCTCGCTTTTGGCGCGGAGCACATCTACCGCAAGCAACTCGACGTCGGCGGGGACTACGTGTACCGCCTGCGCGGTGAGGATCATGTCTGGACTCCGGAGACGATCTCCAAGCTGCAGCACGCGACCCGCGCCAACGACCCCAAGACCTACGCCGAATATTCGCGGCTGGTCAACGAGCAGAACGAGCGTCTGCTGACCTTCCGCGGACTGATGGACTTCCGGTTCGCCGAGAATCCGATTCCGATCGAGGAGGTAGAGCCTGCTGCCGAGATCGTCAAGCGCTTTGCCACCGGGGCGATGTCCTTTGGCTCGATCTCCCACGAGGCGCACTCGACGCTGGCCCGCGCAATGAATGCCATCGGCGGCAAGTCCAACACGGGTGAGGGCGGTGAAGAGGCGGAGCGCTTCCTGCCGCTGGCCGACGGTTCCCGCAATCCGGCGCGTTCGGCGATCAAGCAGGTCGCCTCCGGACGCTTCGGCGTGACCACTGAATACCTGGTCAACGCAGACGATATTCAGATCAAGATCGCGCAGGGCGCCAAGCCCGGCGAGGGCGGCCAGTTGCCCGGGCACAAGGTGAGCGCGCAGATCGCCCGCGTGCGCCACTCCACGCCCGGTGTCGGGCTCATCTCGCCGCCCCCGCACCACGATATCTACTCGATCGAGGACTTGGCGCAGCTGATCCACGACTTGAAAAACGCCAATCCGCGGGCACGCATCTCTGTGAAGCTGGTCTCCGAGATCGGCGTCGGCACCGTGGCGGCGGGCGTCGCAAAGGCCCACGCCGATCATGTGACCATTGCCGGCTACGACGGCGGCACCGGCGCGAGTCCGCTGACGTCGATCAAGCACGCGGGAAGTCCGTGGGAAATCGGGCTGAGCGAAACGCATCAGACGCTGGTCATGAACCGGCTTCGCGGACGCATCGCGGTCCAGGTGGACGGTGGCCTGCGCACGGGCCGTGACGTCGTGATCGGCGCACTCCTCGGCGCCGACGAGTTCGGCTTCGCGACTGCGCCGCTGATCGTCGAGGGCTGCATCATGATGCGCAAGTGCCACCTGAACACCTGCCCGGTCGGCGTGGCGACACAGGACCCGGAACTGCGCAAGCGCTTCACTGGCAAGCCTGAGCACGTGATCAACTATTTCTTCTTTGTGGCCGAGGAAGTGCGGCAGTTGATGGCAAAACTCGGTTTCCGGACACTCAGTGAGATGACGGGCCAGTCCGACCGTCTGGAAATGCGTCGGGCCATCGACCACTGGAAGGCCTGCGGCCTGGATTTCTCGCGCCTGCTGCACAAGCCCGCCGTCGGACCCGATGTGGCGCTGTTCAATCGCGAGCGCCAGGAACATGGGCTCGACCAGGCCCTGGACCAGGAACTGATCCGCCAGGCCCAGCCTGCCCTGGAGCACGGAGAGCCGGTGCGGATCGAGACCACCATCAAGAACTACAACCGCACCGTCGGCACCATGCTGTCGGGCCGTGTCGCGGAGCGCTATGGCCACGCGGGACTCCCCGACGACACCATCCACATCAAGGCACGCGGCACCGGCGGACAGTCCCTGGGGGCCTGGCTCGCGAAGGGCGTGACCCTGGAAGTGGAAGGGGAAGCGAATGACTACGTCGGCAAAGGCCTCTCGGGCGGCAGGCTGATCGTGTACCCACCGAAGGACGCGGGCATCGCCCATGCGCAGGAGAACATCATCGTTGGCAACACCGTGCTTTACGGCGCGATCAGCGGCGAGTGCTTTTTCCGCGGCGTGGCTGGAGAGCGCTTCTGCGTGCGCAATTCCGGTGCCATTGCCGTCATCGAGGGGGTGGGCGATCACGGCTGCGAATACATGACCGGCGGCATCATGGTCTGCCTGGGCTCTACCGGCCGTAACTTCGCGGCGGGCATGTCCGGCGGGATCGCCTATGTGTACGACGAGGACGGAACCTTCGACCAGCGCTGCAACCTGGCCATGGTGGAACTGCAACCGATCCCCGACGAGGACGACGCGCTGGAAGCGCTGGACCACCAGGGCGGCGATCTCGAGACCAAGGGGCTAGTGGATATCCGGCATGACATGGGTCGCCACGACAAGATGCGCCTGCGGCTCCTGATCGAGCAACACCTGCACTACACCGATTCGGAGGTCGCGCGCAGGATCCTTGATGACTGGGACAACCAGTTCACCCGCTTCGTCAAGGTGATGCCGCTGGACTACCGCCACGCCCTCGAGCAGATGAAGGCCCGACAGAGTCGGCCGCCCACTTCCCACCGGCCCTTGCAGGCCACCCTGGCCATGAAGGAGAGCGCCGTTCATGGGTAAGCCAACTGGATTCATCGAATACGAGCGCCGTGACCGGCGTTACGAGCCAGCGTCCGACCGTGTCGTTCACTACAGGGAGTTCGTGCTCCCGATGCCGGACGACGAGGTCCGTGAACAGGGTGCGCGCTGCATGGATTGCGGTATCCCCTATTGCCACCAGGGCTGCCCAGTCGACAATCTGATCCCCGACTGGAACGATCTGGTCTATCGGGGCGACTGGCTGCAGGCCATCGAGACGCTGCACTCGACGAACAACTTCCCGGAGTTCACCGGGCGAATCTGCCCCGCACCCTGCGAGGCGGCCTGCACCCTGAACATCGATGACGTGCCGGTCACGATCAAGACCATCGAGTGCGCGATCGTCGACAAGGCCTGGGAGGAGAACTGGATCAAACCCCAGGTTGCGCAGCGGCGCACGGGCAAGAAGATCGCCATCGTCGGCTCCGGCCCCGCCGGACTGGCCTGCGCGCAGCAACTCGCCCGTGTCGGCCATCGCGTGGCCGTCTTCGAGAAGGCCAATCGTATCGGCGGCCTCCTCCGCTACGGCATTCCGGACTTCAAGCTGAGCAAGCACCTGATCGACCGGCGCATGGCGCAGATGCGCACCGAAGGCGTGGAGTTCCACACCAATTCCCACATCGGTACGGATATCCCCGTGTCCCGATTGCAGGAAGAATACGACGCTGTGATCCTTGCCGGTGGCTCCGAAGCGCCGCGAGATCTGCCCGTGCCCGGCCGGGAGCTCAACGGGGTTCATTTCGCGATGGATTTCCTGACCCGTAACAGCAAGCGGGTCCAGGGACTGTTCGTACCCGAGGATGAATTCATCAGCGCCGGCGACAAGCACGTGCTCGTCATCGGCGGTGGGGATACGGGCTCGGACTGCATCGGCACATCGAACCGCCACGGCGCGCGATCGGTCACCCAGATCGAGATCCTCGACAAGCCCCCGGCAAAGGAAGACAAAGGCCTGACCTGGCCAGAGTGGCCGAACCGCCTGCGGACCTCGAGTTCCCAGGAAGAGGGCTGCGAGCGGATGTGGAACGTCGCGACCAAAGGCTTCGTGGACGACGGTCACGGTAACGTGCGCGCACTGCGCTACGCGCTCGTGCGTTGGGACCGCGACGAGCAGGGCCGCTGGCAAATGTCCGAGGTACCCGGCAGTGAGGGGGAGATGAAGGCCGACCTCGTGCTGCTGGCCATGGGCTTCGTGCATCCGGTGCACGAAGGCATGATCGCCGAACTGCAGGGGAAGGCCAACCTGGAGCTCGATCCGCGCGGCAACATCAAGGGCAGCACCGAAGGCGCGAAGGCCTACTACACGAACGTCGACGGCCTGTTCGCCGCAGGCGACATGCGGCGGGGCCAGTCCCTCGTCGTCTGGGCCATCCGCGAGGGCCGGCAGTGCGCCCACGCCGTCGACGAGTGGCTGATGGGCGCCTCGGACCTGCCGCGCTGACCCGGGAGGGGGGAGTGGCTGCGCGCCTCGTCGGCCACCCTCCCCCGCAGCGGTCCTGCGGTGACCCCACCGTGGCTCAGGCGGATTTCTGCAGACAGGAACCCACCGCCCACTCGATCAGCTCTGGCCCACAACCCCCGCGGCGCACCTCCTCGGTGAGTACGCGGCGCCAGTGCCGCGCCCCCGGGGTGCCATGGAAGAGCCCCAGGATATGCCGGGTCAGGCGTACCATCGGGATGTCCCGCGAGCACATCTCTTCCGCCAAGGCGACCAGCCCGTCGACCACCTCCGCGCGATTCGGATCCCGCTCCGCGCCGTAATAGAGACGGTCCACCTGCGCGAGTTCGAAGGGACGATAATAGGCCGTCCGACCCAGCATGACCCCATCGACCGCGGGCAGGTGCCCGAGCCCCTCCTCGGCGCTCTGGATTCCACCGTTCACGATGATCTCGAGTTCCGGAAATTCCTGTTTCAGCCGATAGACGCGTTCATAGTCCAACGGCGGCACATCCCGGTTCGCGGCCGGGCTGAGCCCCTTCAGCCAGGCCTTCCGGGCATGGACGATGAAGGTGCGGCAGCCGGCCTCCGCCACACGCTTGACGAAGCGGTGCAGGTCCACCTGCGAATCCTGGTTATCGATGCCGATCCGGTGCTTCACGGTCACCGGGACCGAGACGGCCGCGGTCATCGCCTCCACGCATTCCGCCACCGTATCGGGTGTGGCCATCAGGCAGGCCCCAAAAGCCCCGGACTGGACGCGCTCCGAGGGGCAACCCACGTTCAGGTTGATCTCGTCATAACCGAAGCCCGCACAGATCCGCGCCGCCTCCGCAAGAAGCGCTGGCTCGGAGCCACCCAGCTGAGCGGCAACCGGAGTTTCCTGGGCGTCGTGACCGAGAAGATGCCGCCGGTCGCCCCGGACCACCGCGTTCGCGTGCAGCATCTCCGTGTACAGCAATGCCTCCCGGGTCAGAAGGCGATGGAAACGACGGCACCAGCGGTCGGTCCAGTCCATCATCGGCGCGACGCAGAAGCGGCGACTGAGCGCGTCCTTCGGGGGGGAGGAAAGCCTTGTCATGTCATCCTGACCTGAAGCAATACGCATTCTGCGGATTCAACCTTCTTTCGTGGATCGGCAGCGTCCTGCGCTCCCGGGTGCCAAGCCGTGATCCCTCGGGAGCGCCCTTTGTGCCGGTCGTAGGAGGACTCGGGCAGGAGAGACGGCCATTGACGTTAGCCGGGAACCTTTCCGGAAACGCCCGCGACCACAGGGAACGCCCCTGTGCCCCGCAGGAGTCTGCCACATTCGCCATCCGCCGGTGGGGGCGCGTGCGGACCCTTGCGGGAGACAGCATCCATTAGATTGATTTTCGGGTGCTTTTTACTACACTTACAGATGGGTATCAAGCACTTTTCCGGTCGCAGCCGGTGGTTCCCGGGGTTTTCTACCATGGCACTGACGCGCAGAACCTTTCTCAAACAGATGGCCCTGGCCGGGAGTGCCGCCTATCTCGGTGCGTGTTCGCAGACAACCACTGCCGAGGACCCACCGGGTTCCTGGCAGCCCGCGTACGCAGGCCTGCACGCCGAGGGCAGACTCGCTGAACGGGCCGAGGAGGCCTACCGTCTTTTCGAGCGCTGTGAGCTATGCCCGCGCCGATGCCGGGTCAATCGCAGAGCCGGACAGCTGGGTTTCTGCAACGCCACGGACCGGGTCAAGGTCCACAGCCACCAGCCGCATTTCGGCGAGGAACTGCCGCTGGTCGGGCGACGTGGCTCGGGAACGATCTTCTTATCCAACTGCAACCTTCGCTGCGTGTTCTGCCAGAACTGGCCGATCGCTCATTCGGGACTCGGCCGCGAGGTCAGTGACGCCAATCTCGCCGACATGATGCTGGACCTGCAGGAACGCGGCTGCCATAACATCAACGTCGTCACCCCCACCCACGTGATGCCCAACATCGTCAACGCCGTTCTCATCGCTGCGGAAAACGGGCTCCGGTTGCCCATCTGCTACAACACGGGCGGTTACGAGCTGGTCGAGAACATCAGGCTTCTCGACGGTATCGTGGATATCTACCTCCCCGATCTCAAATTCATGGACGGCGCCGAATCGGCGCTCTACGCAACCGCCGGTGCACGCGATTATCCGGAGATGGCCCAGCAGGCGATCCTCGAAATGCATCGGCAGGTCGGCCGGGTCATCACCGACGATCGCGGCGTGGCCCTGCGCGGGCTGATGGTACGTCATCTAGTGATGCCCAACCGGGTCGCCGGTTCCCGAGAATTCGTCGACTGGATCGCGACGAACCTCCCCAAGGACACCTATGTGAACATCATGGCGCAGTATCGCGTGGAACACCGCGCCTTCGAATACGAACCGATCGCCCGTGCCATCACCTCGCAGGAATTCCTGGAGGCCATGGAACGGGCCCACGATGCTGGCTTGAGCAATCTCGACGAGCGTTCGCTTTCCCAGGCTGCGGTACACCGTCGCCGGCTGATGTGATTCACGCCCAACGGCCGGGAATGGTCTCCCCGCAATGCGAACACCGGCCTGCGCTGAGATGTACCTCGTCGATGATGAACCCTACGCGCCCGATCACGATCTCCCCGCAATTCGGGCAGTAGGTGTTCTCGCCGGCATGACCGGTGACCCTGGAGACGTAGACATATCTCAGCCCTTCCTCCAGCGCCGTCTCCCTCGCCCGATCGAGCGAGGAGACGGGGGTCTGCGGCAGGTTCGCAAGCCGGTACAGTGGATAGAATCGGGCAAAATGCAGCGGGACATCCGCTCCGAGTTCGTCCCTGATCCAGGCGCACATGCGCCGGATGCTGCCGATATCATCATTCAGCGTGGGTATCAGGATGTTGGTGATCTCCAGGTGCACCCCGGCCCGTTTCAGCGACACCAGGGACTCCAGCACCGGGGCCAGCTCTCCGCCACAGATATCCCTGTAGAATGCGGTGTCGAATCCCTTCAGGTCGACATTCGCCGCATCGATCCTGGCGGCCAGTTCCTTCAGCGGAGCGGGCTGGATGTAGCCGGCGGTATGCAGCAGGTTGAGGAGGCCCGCGTCCCGGGCCAATTCCGCCGTTTCGAACATGTATTCATAGAACACGACCGGCTCGCCGAAGGCATAGCTGACTGACTTCAGACGGGCCGCCCTGGCGTGGTCGATGACGGTGGCGGGCGGCATGTCATAGGCATGCACCTCGTGCGGATCGACCAATGCCATGTCCCATACCTCGCAGAACTTGCAGGCGAGGTTGCACCCGGCGGTCGAGACGGACAGTGTTCTGCTGGAGGGCAAGACGTGAAAGAACGGCAGGCGTTCGACCGGATCCTCCTGCACCAGAACCGGATTGCCGTACGCGAGCGTATGACCAATTCCACCCTGGTTGCTGCGCACACGGCAACGCGCTATTTCGCCGGAGTCCAGCGTGCACTCCCAGGGGCAGAGCTCACAGTGGACGAGGCCCCCGGCCCCTTCTCTGAACCATTTTCCGGGTCTGGGCCGAACCAGGCCCCTTGGGGCAGGGCTCGCCTGCGTGCGTATCGCCCGGCCCCCGACCCCGGCGAGGCACAATGCACACAACCCGCCGAAACCGGCTTTCAACAGTTGCCTCTTGGCCAGATCCCGTCCAGTAGCATCGTTACTGTCCATGGGGCCTCCTGGATACCATCAGTACTGCAAACGCCGTCGCGTTGACCGTTGCCGCCAACAGGCAACAGGCCATAATACCAAGGATAGGCGCGACAATGGCACTTGCCAAGGCGGCCCCAATACAGGCTCCGAGCAACTCCACCCCGTACACCATGCCCGCCGATTTCTCCGCGCGACGATTCATGGATCTGAAGGCCTCGGCCGCCAATGGAAAATCCAGGCCGTTCAGCAGGCCGGAAACAAAGGTCAGCAGCGAAAACAGCAGAAACACCATCGTCGCCGACTCCATGGCCGCCGAGTGGGGCAGCACGACGGCGATCAATCCGGCAAGAATGGCAACCGACAGCTGGACCCCGGCGAGGATGTCCGTGTTGGCCTTGTCCTTCACGAAGCGGTTGGTCAGCGCCGTACCCAGCGCCAGGCCGGCCATGAAGATGGCCACGATCAGGCCCACCATTTCGTAAATGAACCCGTAAATGCTCTGAAACGAGAACAGCAGCGCAATCTGCAGCGCCATGGTGGAAAGACCGGTGGTGAAAACGGCAAAAACCACCGCAAAATGCTGGTCCGGGCGCGTACGCCGGATGCCTCCCAGAATCCGAAGGAAAAGCGACACGGCGATGACAAGGGCGACTGCCGGAAGAACCCACCATCGCTCGACGTGCAACAACCGCTTCAGGGTCTCGGCATGACCCTCTCGGGTCAGGTCGCCCCAAAGCATCAGCGTATAGAAGTACCCGATGGGCTTGAAATCGGAATTGATGAAAAACCGGGCGTTGACCGGCGGCAGATCCCCCTCATCCTCCTGTTGCTGGGCAACGGAGGCGACCCGGAACGGAGCGGACGGAGGTGCCGCCAGATGCGCATCGGCCGTGCGCCCGTGGTTGCGGAGAATCCAGTTGACCCGGCGCAACTGCGATTCCTCCAGCAGAAGGTGGAAGTGGTGGCGGGAAAAGGCCTCGGTATCGACGCCACGCGCCAGGTAGCGCCGTTGCAGTACCGCAGGATCGGCGGAGATCTGATCGGCGGCATCGGAGGCGAAGTAGATCAGGACGTGTTCGCCCACCGGCAGTACCGTGGCGAAGACGCTGCCCAGCGTATGGTGGATGGTCGCGTTGCGATTGGCCACGGCCGTTCCGCGCAGACCTGCCGTGGAAACGGCGCCGACGACAAGCACGCCGCCGGGATTGAGCAGCCGGCGTACCTGCTCGAAAAACTCCCGGGTGTAATAGCGGTTCAAGACGGCGGTGGCGGGATCGGGGACATCCACAATCACTATGTCGTACTGTTGATCCGCCTCCCTGACGAAGACGCGCCCGTCGGCGTGGACGAGCCGGACGCGCGGCTCGCGCAGCGCCGCCAATGTGGCCTCCGAGACATGGGCCCGGGCGGCCTTGGTCAACACCTCATCCAGTTCCACGTAATCGACCCGTTCGACCGGGTGTTTGGTGATGGCACCCAAGGTGCCACGCAAGCCACCGCCAATCAGGAGGACGCTTTTCGGGTCGACGTGCTGGGTCATGGCGAAGTGGGCGAAGACCGCCGCCTCCTGTTCCTCGAAGTGGGGAACCGCGGTATCGTGCCCTGCGGCAGCAAACATCAGGTGGCCGCTGCGAAAGAAGCTGAACTGGTCCTCGCGTCGCGCGATGGCAACGTTGCCGTATTTCGATGGGTGCGTCGCGACGAGTTCATGATCCGGGGCCAGATGTCGCCACTGGATGCCATGAGCCCAGTCGTCGACCTGACCGAGAAACACGAGCGAGCCGCCGCCCGCGATCAACAGCCCCGTAAGGACGGCCCGGGTCCTGCCCCGTACCTGCTCCGCGAATCCGGCGACCCTGCGGCCGGTCCACAACACCGCCGCCCCCATCAGCATGCCGGCAAGCACCACCGACTGGAACGAGTTGAGGTGATGCACCATGACCAGCGTGAAGACGATCCCCCCGAAGATGTTGCCCAGAGCTTCGCCGATGTAGGTCTTGCCCGCACCGGAGGTGTCCTCGGCCCTGTCGCTTTGCCGCCAGAGCTTGGCCAACAGCACGAACTGCATCCCGATCAGGATGCAGGCCGGCGCCATAACGGCAAAACTGGCAACGAAGATGTCCGGCAGGGACAGATATGCCCCCGGAACCACGTCAAAAAATCCCCGCAGACTGCGGATGAGCAGAACCGTGCCCGCCAGCAGCGGCAACAAGGCCGCGGCGTTCAGCATCAGGACGACCAGCACCCCTCTCGTCCGTTCAGCGACGAACGCGCCAAGCCCGCTTCCGACGCCAACCCAGGCCATCCATGCGGAGAGGATAATGCCGATCGACAGTTCATTGCCGTGGAACACCATCAGCAGTTCGCGCAGCAACACCACCTGCGCGATCTGGGAAACCATTCCCAGCATCAG
>Ga0207421_10000722_pt1 | contig 42718 bp, 40 predicted proteins | sample SodLakKL_010_SED_4_FD_187542 | JGI IMG/M metagenome (GOLD analysis project Ga0207421, IMG submission 187542) | Alkaline sediment microbial communities from Lake Tanatar, Kulunda Steppe, Russia - 8KL_010_SED (SPAdes) (version 2) | ecosystem: Environmental > Aquatic > Non-marine Saline and...
GGAGGCCGTTCATACCGCGGTGGCTCGTGCCGAACTGGTGGTGGCGTGTGGTGGGCTCGGTCCAACCGAGGACGACCTCACGCGCGAGACGGTAGCGTCGGTGCTAGGGCTCGAGCTTGTGCGGAACGAACGCTGGGCTCAACGGCTTATGCAGTTTTTCGAGCGCCGCGGACGCGTTCCAACCGAAAATAACTTCCGTCAAGCCTTGGTTCCGGTAGGAGCCGAGTTGCTCGAGAACGAGCACGGCACCGCTCCCGGCATCTTTCTGACACACCGGGGGGTCACTGTGGTGCTGTTGCCCGGCCCTCCGCACGAGATGCGCGCTTTGATGCACGATCATGTGCTCCCGCGGCTGAGCCAGGCGCTCGAGGGTGAGTCCGGAACGGCGGTACTCGTGTCTCGGGTCCTCCGGGTAGTTGGGCTCGGTGAATCTCGGATGGTTGAGGCACTCGAGCCGATCCTGTCGAGCCAGAGTAATCCCACGATTGCACCGCTGGCGAAATCGGCCGAGGTCCACCTGCGCATCACCTCCCGAGCAGAGACGCGCGCCGCGGCCGAGGAACTCAACGAACGCTGCGCTCAGCAGATATACGAGCGTCTGGGGCCCGCGATCTACGGCGAGGACGAGGTAACGCTCGAGGAGGCGGTCGGCCGACTCTTGCGACAGCAAGGGCTTAGCCTCGCAACCGCCGAGTCGTGTACCGGCGGACTGATCGGCCACCGCGTTACCAACGTCGCCGGCAGCTCGGCGTACTATCTCGGGGGCGTTGTCGCGTACAGCAACTCGCTCAAAGCGGCCGGTCTCGGCGTAGACCCGGCTCTGATCGAGAGAGACGGGGCGGTCAGCGAGGCGGTTGCGCGCGCGATGGCGACGGGTGTGCGCGAGCGCACCGATGCCGGTGTTGGGCTTTCGGTAACCGGAATCGCCGGCCCGGGAGGCGGAAGCGAAGACAAGCCGGTGGGGCTTACGTATATCGCGATCGCCTCAGCCGCCGAGGTTCAGTGTGTTCGGCGCGAGTTCTGGGGTGGCCGAGAGCAGGTTAAACTGAGAGCTGCCCAAGCGGCGTTAGAGTTTCTCAGACGTCACTTGCTTGGGACGGTTTCCGCCTGAAACCACGCTGCGAATCACCTCTGCGAGCGATTCGGGCGTTATAAGCCTTCGGAGCCCGTATTACTCGCCGGTATGATACTTGCCGCCGACGGTCTCGTGTTGGGCAAGCGCGTGGTAACGCTCAAGATCGAGCGGGTAATCCCAGGTCCCGGAGTAATGCACCTCTTGGCCGCCGAAGCCGGTCTTGAAGCGGTAGAGGCCGTGCATTGGGTGGGCGGGATCTCGGCCCGGCGGGATGCCGAACATGTCGTAGCGGATACAGCCGGCCGCTTTGGCTGCCCGGATAGCGTGCCACTGTAGCGCGTAGGCCGGCATCAGGTTTCGTTTCCGAGCACCGCCCGCCCCGTACAGGTAGTACGCGGTGTTGCGGTGATGCGCGACGATGACGCCCGCGAGGAGCTCGCGTTCCTCCCACGCGCCGTAGAGATGTACCGTCGTGCGCTGCTGATTCCGTACGGTCGCGAACAGCTCGCGAAAGTAGTCGTAGTCCTCGCACACGATGCCTTGCCGCTCGGTGGTTTCTCTATAGAGCTTATGCCACTCCGCGAGGTGGTTGACCCCCAGCTCGGTCACCACAACTCCCCGTCGAGCGGCGAGGCGAATGTTGTAACGCGTCTTCGCTCGCATGCGTGCGAGGATCTCCTCCTCGCCGAGCGTCAAATCGAGTATCACCGTATCGGGTGGGTTGATATCGGTCGGTGCCTTACGAAGGTTGCGCCGGCCGGTGTTGATGTTCATGCGCAGCTCGCGGATGCGATCCTGGGGAGGTCCGAGCCAACTGCCGTCCCGCCCAAACAGCTCGGGCTCGTGCGTGTACGGGCTCGGCCAGGGTAGGTCAAAGCGCAAAAAGACGCACGACTCGGGCAGGTACCCGCTGATCGCTCGCGCGGTTGCCTCGAGGGTGGGGCCCCGCTCCTCATCGGTGAGCTCGAGCTCCGGTCCGAACGGAATATGCAGGCTCTCGCTGTCCTGTCCGACCGAACGTGTGAGCCCAAGCAGCGCGATTTGGCCGCGCGGTGTCTCGAGCACGAAGCGCCGGCGGATATGACCGCGACGGCGCTTGAACTCGCCCCACGGGGCGCTCTGCATGAGGTTATTGTTGCCGAAGCGCTCCGAGCGCGCCTCTGCTTCGGTGAGCGGGTGTGCGGTTATCTGCATGAGCTCTCAGGGATCGTAGTACTCAAGTGCGGTCGGCATCAACTCGCGAAGATTGCGCATCCGCGTATCGTCCGCCGGGTGTGTGCTCAAAAACTCGGGAGGTCCGGGGCCGCCGCGTTCTGCGGTCATCCGCCCCCAAAAATCCGGCGCCTCGCGAGGGTCGTACCCGGCCTTCGCCATGAAGATGAGGCCTAGCTCGTCGGCCTCGCTCTCTTGTCGGCGGCTAAACGGCAACAGCACGCCCACCTGGGCGCCGGCACCGTAGGCGGCCAGCCACATATTTCGCGTGCGTTCCGGCCGCTCGCGCATCGCAACCGAGAGTCCGACACCTCCGAGTTCCGCGAGCAACGTTTGGCTCATGCGCTCGTTGCCGTGTTCGGCCACCGCGTGCGCGATTTCATGCCCCATCACGACCGCAAGCCCGGCCTCGTCGCGTGTCACCGGTAGAATGCCCGTATAGAACACGACCTTGCCGCCGGGCATGCACCATGCGTTTACCGCGTCGTCCTCAACCAGGCGAAACTCCCAGTCGTAGCCGCGTAAGTGATCGGCCTTGCCTTGGTCTCGCAGATAGTCCTCGACCGCGCCGGCGATGCGGTTGCCGACCCGCTCAACCATCGCAGCTTCCGGCGTGCCGGTTATGACCGGGTGCTCGCCCAGAAACTGATCGTACTGCGAGTAACTCATCGCCAGCAGCTCGCTGCGCGGAATGAGATTGAGCTGCCGTCGCCCGGTAACCGGAACCGTTGTGCACGCAACAATCACGACCGACGCCACGAGCACAACAGCCGTGAGCGCCTCAAATCGGAGTCTTTTCTTCACCGCGTTGTCTCCCTGAAACGTATGCTATGGCGGCGCCGGCGTGCTGTCAAGCAATTCCGCGCCCGTGCCGATTCCGGCGCCCGGCGATCGGCGGGCGGTGATCGGCGGGCGGGACTTGCAGCAACCGGGAGCCGAGGTTACGGTAAGAACGTTGTTGACGCGTGATGGTGACGAACCCTACCAAGGAGAGGCTGATGAGCTCAGAGGCAACCAAAACCGAGAAGCTGTACTACATCGATCCCGAGCGCCTGGAGTTCGAGGCTACCATAGTTGAGGTCGATCGTGGCGAGCACGGCTCGGTGATCGCGCTCAACCGTACCGCGTTTTATCCTGAGGGGGGTGGGCAGCCGGCCGATCGCGGCACGCTGAACGGCGTTACGGTGCGCGATGTTCAGAAGCGCGACGGCGTAGTCTATCACCACCTGTCGGACGACGGCGCGAGAACGTTTTCCCCGGGAGAAACCGTGATCGGAGAGATAGACGGCCGGCACCGCTTTGAGTATATGCAACAACATACCGGGCAGCACGTGATATCGGCGGCGTTTCATCGATTACTGGAGTTCGCTACCGTCTCGGTACATCAGGGTGAGTCTCATACCACCGTGGAGCTCGCGACCGAAGCGATAGAACCTCATGAGTTAGCGGAGGTGCAGGAGCGCGCGAACGAGGTGATTCGCGAAGACCTTCCCGTGACCGCGGTTGAGGTTTCGGACGATGAGCTTGATGCGTTTCCGTTACGGCGTGAGGCGAAGGTAGAAGGCGTGGTGCGCGTTATCCGGATCGGCGAGTTCGACTGCGCCGCCTGCGGAGGCCTGCACGCCGAGCGCACCGGTTTGCTGCAGCTTGTAAACTGCGTGGGAGTCGAGCGCATCCGCGGGCGCGTTCGCACGGTCTGGAAGATCGGTAATCGCGCGCTCACCGACTACGCCGAGAAGACCGCGGTCGTGAATCAGGTTGCGGCGTTGTTCTCGGCGCAGCAGCACGATCTCGTCGAGAAGGTGCAGAAACACCTCGATGATGCAGGAGAGCTGCAGCGGCGCCTTGGGGAGACCGAGCGGCGGCTGGCAGGCGAGATCGCGGTGCGGCTGCACCGCGAGGCCGAGCGCGGCGCAAACGGGTGTCGCCCCGGGGGGCCAATCGTGATCGCCGAACGGTTTCGCAACGAGAATGCGAAGTTCATGCGTGCCGTTGTGGACCGGTTAATCGATGAGGGCGGGGTCGCGGTCTGCTTGGTGAATCAGACCGGCGAGGAACTGCGCTGGTGGATCGGCGTTTCGGATGATTGCGCCTTTGAGTTCGATGAGCACCGGCGGCGGCTCATTGCGCCGATCGCCGGCAAGGGCGGCGGACGCCGGCCGGTCTGGCAGGGTGCCGGGAGTTTAGGCGGCGGCGGCGCGAACCGAGCCGCCGCTCACAATCGCGCCGTCGAGGACGGCGTTGCCGAGCTGTTCGAGGAGTTTCGAAGCGTGCTGCGCGCCGAATGAGTAGGCCGTTATGCCCGGCGGCAAAATATCTGCAGAGCGCAGTTTCTCGTTGACAGGCAACCGCCGATGACTCATGATCAGGCCCAGGGCGAGAGGCGGACGCTAAAATGTCGGAGGGTAGAGTATGAAGCGGATCATTGTGTTATTGATTGCGATAGTGTTCTTTGTTGGGGCGTGCGCGACTCACGTGCACACCGTAGGTGATGGACCTCAGAACGGAAGCTCCTCCGAGGATCGGCAGTGGTACGTTCTTTGGGGCCTCGTTCCGATTAACGATGTCGACTCGGCCGAAATGGCCCGGGATGCCGAAGACTACGAGATTAAGACCGAACAAGATATCCTCGATATTGCGATCTCGGTCTTCTTGGGCTGGACCAGCATACACGCCCGGACTGTTACGGTCACGGAGTAACGATGCATATGTCCGATCTCTCGCCCTTTTCCGTTTCTACCTCTTCTATGTTCGGCCGGCGAATCACCTCGAGACTACCGCGTTGCCGGCGGTTCGGGCGTTCGGTCGATGTCGCTCGCCGAGTTCTGGGTCTCGCGGCTGTAGCGACGATTGTGCTGATATCCGCTTGCGAGGCACGTGACGACCCCGAGGCTCGGCTCGAGGAGCAGTACGAGGAGCTGACCTTCGAGGTCAACGACGATCTGCTTCAGGATGCTGATGCCGTTGAGGAGCTCGGGGTTGTGTATCGCGTGCCGGAGGGCTGGGTGGAGCTCGATGATCGTCGGCGCGAGGTTTTCGGCTCACGGGTATATCCTTTGCTGCGCGGTGACGGCGCGGAGGAGCCGCTGCGCCTGCACCTCGATCCGGTGAGCGGAAGTCTGTACGTGATGACTGCGCTCGACGGCGAGGCCGAGGACAGGGCGTCGGCGGCGTACGAGCGCCATGACGCCGCCGGCTACGATCCCGAGTTCACCGAGTTCTCGAAAGACGGGTTTATCGTTCGTCAGGTCATGTTTCAGGCCGGAACCACCGTGGTGTTTCAGCTGTTCTTCTCGGGTCCGGCGGCGGCCGGAGAGGCGTTTGAACTCGGGTTCTTGATTCCGCGCGAAAACTACGAATCGGTCGCGCGCGTGATCGAGTCCGCGATCGGCGCAATTCAGGAAGGCTGAGCGCCGGAGCGCGCCGGCCGAGAGTACCGGCGCGCGCACACCAAAGAGCTCAAACCGATGAGCCGCTACAAGAAGTTGTAGTGCTTCTTGACCGGCTCGAGAACGTGCCAAACGCAGGATAGCCCTTTCGGAAAGGTGACGAAGTCGCCGGGCTTAATCTCGAGTTCGCCTTCGTCGGCCTCGATCCTAACGCGTCCTTCCAAGATCAGGCACTCCTCGGTTTGATCGTACTGCCAGTCAAAGCTGCTGCGTTCCTTCTCCCAGATCGGCCAGGAGCCGACCCCTCGCTTCTCAATGTCCTCGGTAGTGAGGTGCTCGACTTTGATCTGCATATTCGCTCTCCCTTCTGTGTTGTCTGTGTATTGTCTGCGGCTTGCACTGCGAAGCGACACGATACACGGCTCCGAAAGCAACCCCGGAAATGCGAGGTCTCGAGCAGCCGATACCCGGCGGATGAGTCTGCTATCTTGACTCCACCAAACTCGATCCGCACACGACAACTCGCCGCTTCGAGTCTCGGCGGGCGTGGATAGTCCCAGACCGATTCTCGACCGGATCGGGCGCTTTCGCTTTTCATGGCAGCAAGGTACTGCCGGAGCGCAACGTGGTCAACCAACTTGTCGCAAGCACCACGCTGCCGGGTGTGTTGCTTATTGAAATATTTTCAGTTGAAATAATATGTGATAGTGGTTATAGTAGAGGCTAAAGCGCAGTATACTGTTAAGGTATGGGCGCAGAAAGAAACGAGAAAGAGAGAGTACCAGCGTTATGAGTAGACCAGATACGAGACCGGATACACCCGATATTTCACAGCTTAAAGCCGCGATGGAACAGCGCATCGTGATCCTCGACGGCGCGATGGGAACCATGATTCAGGAGCGCAAGCTCCAAGAAGCCGACTACCGAGGCGAGCGCTTCAAGAACTTTCCGGAGTTCGAGCCCGCCGACGCAGATGCTGCCAAACCATGGCTCGAGAAAAACCCGTTCAAGGACGATCCAAACCTCGCCGGCAACAACGATATACTGAGCATCACGAAGCCCGAGGTCGTGGCCGAGATTCACCGGGCATTTCTCGACGCCGGCGCCGATATCATCGAGACCAACACCTTTAACTCCACCACGATCTCGCAGGCCGATTATCACACCGAGTTTCTCGCTCGCGAGCTGAACAAGGCGGGAGCCGAGCTCGCTCGGCGCGCTGCCGACGAAAAAACGGCCGAAACTCCCGACCGGCCTCGTTTTGTGGCCGGCGTTCTCGGACCAACCAATCGGACGCTTTCGATCTCGCCGGATGTGAACGACCCCGGCTACCGCAACATCACCTTTGAGGAGCTGGTGGTGGCGTACCGCGAGGCGACCGAGGGTCTGATTGAGGGCGGCGCCGATCTGATCCTCATCGAGACGATCTTTGACACGCTGAACGCAAAGGCCGCGATCTACGCGCTTAAGAAGCTGTTCGCCGATATCGGAACCGAGTATCCGATTATGATCTCGGGGACCATCACCGACCGCAGCGGGCGCACGCTCTCGGGTCAGACCGCCGAGGCGTTCCTGTACTCGGTGCAGCATGCACAGCCGTTCTCGGTGGGGCTCAACTGCGCGCTCGGAGCCGATGAGCTGCACGAGCACGTTTCGGCACTCTCGGAGCATGCGCCGTTCGCGGTCTCCACGCACCCAAACGCGGGGCTCCCAAACGAGCTCGGCGAGTACGACCACACACCGGAGTACATGGCGAAAGTGATCGGTGGGTTCGCCAAGGAGGGGTTGCTGAACATCGTCGGGGGATGCTGCGGTACGACGCCGGAGCATCTCGCCGCGATCGCCGAGGCGGTTTCGGGCCACGCCCCGCGCCGAGTGCCCGAGTCCGACCACGTTACGGTGTTGAGTGGACTCGAGCCGGTCAAGATGACCGCGGATCTCGGATTCATGAATGTCGGTGAACGCACCAACGTCGCCGGCTCGCGCAAGTTCGCGCGCCTGATTCAGTCACAGGAGTACGAGGAAGCACTCGAGGTTGCTCGCGACCAGGTGGAGAACGGCGCTCAGGTGATCGACGTTAACATGGACGAGGCGATGCTCGACTCGGAGCGCGAGATGGTGCGCTTTCTCAACCTCGTGGCGACCGAGCCCGATATCAGCCGCGTCCCGGTGATGGTCGATAGCTCTAAATGGACCGTGATCGAGGCGGGGCTCAGGTGCGTACAGGGCAAGGGCGTTGTTAACTCAATCAGCCTCAAGGAAGGCGAGGAGCCGTTCCTCGAGCAGGCGCGCGAGGTGAGAAACTACGGGGCAGCGGTTGTGGTGATGGCGTTCGATGAGCAAGGCCAGGCCGACACGCTCGAGCGCAAGATCGAGATCTGCACACGGTCGTACAACCTGCTTATCGAGAAGCTGAACTTTCCTCCCGAGGACATCATCTTCGACCCCAACATCTTTGCCGTCGCCACTGCGATAGAGGAGCACGCCAACTACGCGGTCGATTTCTTCGAGGCGGTGAAGAAGATCAAGCAAACGCTGCCGCACGCCAAGATTTCGGGTGGGGTCAGTAACGTGTCGTTTTCGTTCCGCGGCAACAACCCGGTGCGTGAGGCGATGCACGCGTGTTTCCTGTACCACGCAACGCGCGCCGGGATGGATATGGGGATCGTGAACGCCGGACAGCTGGAGGTGTACGACGATATCGACGAGACCCTGCGTGAAGCGGTCGAGGATGTGCTGTTGAATCGGCGCGAGGATGCGACCGAGCGACTGGTTGATATCGCCGATGAGTACCAAGGCAAGGGGAAGAGCCGCGAGGAAGACCTTACGTGGCGCGAGGCTCCGGTAGAGAAGCGCCTCGAGCACGCCCTGGTGAAGGGCATCACGCAGTACATCGACGAGGATGTGGAAGAGGCGCGGCAAAACGCAGAGCGCGCGTTGCGCGTGATCGAAGGGCCGCTGATGGACGGCATGAACGTCGTCGGCGAACTATTCGGGTCGGGCCGGATGTTTCTGCCGCAGGTGGTGAAGAGTGCACGCGTCATGAAAGCCGCGGTTGCGTATCTCTTCCCGTACATCGAAGAAGAGAAGGTAGAGGGCGAGGACGAAGGCGGCAAGGCCAAGATTCTACTCGCGACCGTGAAAGGCGATGTCCACGACATCGGCAAGAACATCGTCGGGGTCGTGCTGCAGTGTAACGGGTTCGAGGTCATCGACCTCGGCGTTATGATCCCGGCCGGGCAGATCATGGACGAGGCCAAGAAGCAAAACGTCGATATCATAGGGCTGTCGGGTTTGATCACGCCGTCGCTCGACGAGATGGTAAACGTCGCGAACGAGCTCGAACACGCGGGTTTCACCACGCCGCTCTTGATCGGCGGTGCGACGACCTCGCAGATCCATACCGCGGTTAAGATTGCCCCGAGCTATTCGCAGCCGGTGGTCCACGTAAAAGACGCCTCGCTCGCGGTTGGGGTTGCGGATAAGCTTTCGAACACGGTCTCGCGCGAAGAGTATGCGAAGCAGGTCAACGCGCTGCACCAGGAGACGCGCGAGAAGCGTGATAAGAAAAACGCGGCACAGCAGTTCTTGACGGTCGAACAGGTGCGCGCGAAGCGCTTCGCACCGGACTGGAGCTCATATCGGCCCGAACCGCCGAAATCACCCGGCGTCACGGTCATAAACGACTACCCAATCGAAGAAATCGCCCGCTACATCGATTGGCGGTACTTCTTCCTGGCCTGGGAGATGGATATGAAGTTTCCGGATATCTTCGACGATCCGGTGAAAGGCCCGCCCGCCCGCAAACTCTACGACGATGCGCAGGCTATGCTCCGCGAGATCGTCGAGAAGCGCATCCTCAAGGCCCACGGTGTGGTGGGGCTGTGGCCTGCAAACTCTACCGAGGACGACGTGATCGAGATTTACACCGACGAGACGCGGTCGGAGATACTCGCGCGCGTTCCGTGTCTGCGACAGCAGAAGCGGAAAGACTCGGTGCCGTATTATCTGTCGCTGGCCGATTACGTGGCGCCGAAATCAAGCGGGGTCAAAGACTACATGGGTACGTTTGCCGTAACCGCCGGGCAAGGGCTCGAGGAGATCACGGCGCATTACAAAAAGCAGGATGACGACTACAACGCGATTTTGATCGGCGTGCTCGCCGACCGGCTCGCCGAGGCGTTTGCCGAGTGTCTACACGAGAAGGTGCGGAAAGAGATCTGGGGCTATGAGCCGGATGAGCATCTCGGGATCGAGGATCTGTTACATATCAACTACCGTGGTATCCGCCCGGCACCGGGATACCCGCCGTGCCCGGACCATACCGACAAGCAGATCATATGGGATCTCTTGAATCCGGATGAGCATATCGGTATCTCGCTCACCGAGAGCCACATGATGGTGCCGGTGGCGTCGGTTTCAGGGCTGTATTTTGCCAACCCCGAGGCGAAGTACTTCGGCGTCGGGAAAATTGCGAAAGACCAAGTGGAGGACTACGCCGCACGGCGCAACCTCGACCTCGAGACCGCCGAGCGATACCTGCGACCGGTGCTCGCGTACTGAGCTGTAACGCGTACTGAGCTGCAGCGCGGCAGGATCCGGCGCCCGTGTTCGGGCGCCGGCCGGGATGAGTCCGGTGTGGACATTCGCGCCGACCGCGGCTTCTCTATAAGTGTGATGATTGCTCGTTGCGAACGTCAAACCGCGTGCGAACCGTCGGCAGGCCCGGTTCTCCCGGTTTCAATGGTTCGAAGGACTTGATCGAGCGTGGCGCAGCGGTGTGTATCGGCCGCTACACGCCGAGTATCGGCACCGGCTTCTGCGGGTGTGCGCCGAACGCGCCAAGCCGCACCGCTTGGGGTTGTGGGGTCGTCGTAGACCTCCACCAGCGCCGCCTCGGCGGTATGCGGCGGACCGAGCGAGGAGGCAACGCGAACCGCAAAGCCGACGCGCTCGAGAGCGCGCGCGGTCCAGAGCGTCGCTATGCCGTCGCCCACCAGCGCTACCGTTCCTCGAGCCGGTCGCGTCGGTCTGAAGCTTGCGGTCTCAAGGTCGAACTGTAGCTCATCACGCGCGAAGGCGCGACCGATTGCCCCGTTCAGTACCAGCTCTTCCGGCAGGCCGCATTCCACCCCGCCGTGTTCGTCGATCAGCCAGAGGCGGTCGGCGAGGCGCAGCGCCAACTCGAGTTCGTGTGTGGAAAGCAGCACAGCCTCGGCGGTCTCGGTGACGCGCTCCCTCAGGAGCTGCAAGATCTCGACCCGTGAGGGGAGGTCGAGGTACGCCGTCGGTTCATCAAGGACAAGCACACGCGGCCGTTGTGCTACCGCGCGTGCGATCATCGCCTTCTGCTGCTCGCCGTCGCTGAGCTCTGCGATTCGTCGCTCGCCGAACTCGCTCAGCCCGAGCGCTGCGAGCGCCTCGGCGACGGCCCTACGATCGGGCTCCTCAAGCCGTCCGTTCCACGCTGTGTAGGGGAAGCGCCCGAGCGAAACCAGCTCAAGAACCGTCAAGAAGCCGGGATCGATGCGATCGGTGAGTACCACAGCGAGCCGCCGTGCGAGCTCGTTTCGGTCAAACGCATCGATCGGTGTGGAACCAAGCAGAACACGACCGCCCAAGGCCGGCAGGAGGCCCGCCACGGTGCGAAGCAGACTTGATTTACCGCAGCCGTTGGGCCCCAAAACGCACACGAGCTCGCGCGGGTGAAGCTCGAGATTCAGCCCCTCGAGTACCGCGCGGCGGCGGCCATGCCCGAGGCGGTACCCCACCGTAAGCTCTTCGGTTACCACCGCCGGATCGAGCCGGTAAGACGTGCCGACGCTCATCGAACAGCCCCCGAGCTGAACCGGCCGTGGACGCGTCCTCGTCGAACGATCACCAACACCACGACCGGAGCGCCGAGCATAGCGGTCACGGCGTTCAGCGGCAGCGTGACGTCATGTCCGGGCAGGCGTGAGATCAAATCCGACAGCACCGCAACGAGTGCACCGGTTACGGCGCAGGCCGGAATAAGCACGCGATGGTCGGAGCTTCGAAGCGCGAACCGGCACAGATGCGGTACCGCGATGCCGATGAACGCGATCGGGCCACAGAACGCGGTTGTGGCGCCGGCCAGCAGCGCCGTGGTGACGATGATCGCGTAGCGGTTTCGGCGGACCGACATTCCGAGCGTTTCCGCGTAGCGTTCTCCGAGCAGCAGCGCGTTCAAGGGTTTCATGAGGCGAACCGAAAGTAAGATTCCGACCGCGGCTAACGGCAAGAAAGCACCAAGCTGCGTCCAGGTAACACCGGCGAAGCTACCGAAGCTCCAGGTGATGTAGCTTTGAATCTGCTGCGGTTCCGCGATCTGCAGGAGTGCGGTGGTTATTGCGTTCGCCGCGTACCCAAAGAGAATACCGAGTATCAAGATCGTGGTGATCTCGGCCATGCGTCGGGCTACCGCTAGAATTGCGAGCAGCACCGCCGCGGCGCCGGCCGTTGCCGCTACCACGAGCGCGTACGGCCCGTAGCCACCGAAGCCTTCCGCGAGTGTTCCCAACACACCGCCGGTACCGGCTGCGAGCACCACCACCGCGACACCGAGACCGGCGCCGGAGCTGATTCCCAACGTGAACGGCCCGGCGAGCGGGTTTCGAAACAATGTCTGCATCTGAAGCCCGCTCAGCGCAAGCGCGGCTCCCGCGGAGACCGCGGCGATCATACGAGGCATACGAATAACGCGCACGATGACGCGTACGCCTGGTTCAACGGCGCTCGGGTCAAGCAACGCCCGGAGAACCTCCGGTATCGGGATCGGCACCGAGCCGAAGCCCAAGCTCGCAAGCATCGCGGCCACGAGCGCAATACCGGCCGGCAGAATGAACGGAACGGCCTTCAACGCGTGCGCCATCTCTACCTCAGTTGTCGAAAGTATCGCAGCCGGTGTTCGGGGAGCACCTCAGGATGAAAGATCGCAATGAGATCCGCGAGGATGCGGTCGGGCTCGAGCGCTCCACGCTCGAAGTAATCGTTGGCTCCCCCGGAGCGAGTCCGGGCGGTGAAACTGTAGACGTGGCCTTGCTGATAGGCCTCGAAGACGTGTAGGCGTGGGTCGATACGTAGAACATCGGCGAGCGATTCGCTATCGCCTGGGTTGATCCAGACGTCGGCGCTTGAGGCCGCATTGATTACCGACTCGAGCTCGAGGTGCAGCGCGCCGCGCGTGTCGTGTCCGCTCCAGGGGTAGCGTGCTCCGGCGTGCTCGAGAAGACGCGCCATATAGCTTCGGCCTCCTGGGACCGACCAGGTGCCTTGATACGGCGCATTTACGAGCACCGTCGGGCCGCCCGTTTCGTCGTGTGCTGTGCCCCGGCGTGCGCGGCCGACTTCATCCTCAAGGTCCTGGTAACGCTCTCGGACGCCGTCTATGTACTCGGCGGCCTCGCGCTCGCGCTGCAGCAGCGCGCCGGCCACCAGAATCCACTCCGCGCGCCCCACCGGATCGTGCTCGAGCCAGTCGCCCACAACCAGCACCGGCATACCGGCTTCGCGCAGCTTGTGCTCGGTTTCGCTCTGCGGACCGAGGGCGTTGATGAGCACGACGTCGGGCTCGAGCGCAACCACTCGCTCGATATCCATATGCGGCGGCTCGCCGACACGGCGGAGCCTGCCTTCCTCCACTCGACTGCGAAAGCGCTCGGAGTAGATGCGTCCGGTATGGTCGTGTCCTACCACGCGGTCGGGGGCCTCGAGTACCTCAAACTGTGCGAGAAGCGGCCCCGCGGCGGTGACCACGCGCTCAACCGGTACGTAGATACGGGGAAGGTCGCGGTACGCGCTCGGCACCTCGCGGTTGCGTTCGATCAGGAGATATCGCTGTGGGCGACGGGCGTTGGGGTGCGCCTGGGTGATCGTCAAGACCGTGTACCCGTCGTGGTAGGCGAGCTCGAATCCTTCGGCATGAGTCGGCTGCGGTTCGTCGACCGATGCCGGGAGCAACTGCGGCGTAACGGCGACGAGCAGCGCCAGAAGCACGCGCGCCGAGTAGTGGTGCAGAAGACGTATCACGGTGCGCTAAGTGTTTCTCGTTTGCTCGAGGTTTGTCAAGCGAGTTGCCGTCCGTGCCGTCCGTGGACGCACGGCCCCGGCCCCGGGCGTTCGGCCGGCCGGGCGTCGAGGCTGTTGTGGCTGTCGTGGCTGCTGCAGCGCCTCTCCCGGCGCCGATCACCCGACGGCGCCCGATTGTAGGAGTGTCGGGATGATACATGCGCAGCCGAACAGCAGAGCGAGCACGACGACTCGCTCCGGCTCAAAACGAGTTTCGGGCGTCCGGAGGTGTACGGTGAGCTCGTTGAACAGCGTTTTTCCGCTTGCGAGTACGAGAAGGAGCAACCAGACGTGCCGATCGAGGCCGTACACGAACAGCTGCAGCCCGAACACCCACAGCAGCGCTGCGCCGGAGATCCACAGCGCCGCGCGATAGCGGCGCTCGCTCGTGATCCGCCGGCGCCGTTCTAACTCCGGATCGCGCCGCGCGGCCGCTTCTGAGAGCTCGGCCGGCAGAAGCTCGCCCGCAAGCAACATCGCCGGCGCCCATCCGAGCAACGCGGCCGGTAGAGCCTGTAAATGCGCCAATAGATCCGTTCGCGGCGCGCCGGCCCCCGGCTCGGCCGCACCGCCGATCAAGATCGACGCGGCGGGCGAAAGCGTGAGCAGCACAGCGGAGGCGAGCTGTTGTAGCAGCGGCAGGATCGCGACCGCGCCGATATACAACGTGATGCGATGGCGAACCGCGAAGCTTGCAACAGCACGGGCGCTTTGCTGCAGTCCCGATCGCGCTCCGTGCGCGCGTCGTCTACCGGCGTGGTTCTGCTCGAGCAGCCACTCGGCCCGATCCTCGTGCGTTGATCCGGCGATCGGCCCGATCAAGCGCGCTCGCGTGGTCTGCACGCCGCAGTATCGAAGCACCGCTCGCCTGAGCTCTTCGATACCGGGCCGGCGGTAGCGCGCACGGTAAACCTCGGGCGGCATATCGAGCGTCGTTATGATCTCGGCTGTCTTCCCTCGCAAGAGTTTTCGGCGTCCGCCGGCGTCCGGGAAACTACGAAACGCGAAACCGGGGGTGAAGGTGCGGTCTATGAAGCCTTTGAGCTTGGCGGGTAAACCGCCCCAGAAGGTGGGGTAGACGAACACCAAGTGCTCGGCCCAGGTGATCGCGCTCTGTGCGGCCTCGAGGTCGGGTTCAAGCGTTTGGTGCTCCGGATCGGCGCTGCGTACCTCAGGATCGAACTGGAGTTCCGAAACCGCGATGCACCGGACTTCGGCTCCCTCGGCCTCCGCTCCGGTGTGATACTCATCGGCGAGCGCAGCACCGAAACTGTCTCTGCGAGGATGGCCGAGTATTACGAGTATTCGCATCGCGTTTCGCCCCGAGGATTGTTAGAACTCCGGTAACCGACTGCGCACCGCGGTTCCGTCTTGAAAGTAGGTAAACTGCTCTACGCCGCGAGCGCGGAGCAGCTGTGCCGCACGACCGAAATACTGCGCCACCGATTCCGGCATGTGCGAATCCGAGCCAAGCGTGAACTCGACCCCGATATCGGAGGCCCACTCCATGATCTGCGGCGCCGGGTGAACCTCAAACACGCCTTTGGTGTATCCACTGGTGTTTACCTCGATGCAGACTCCGGCGGCGCGAACGCGTTCCAAACAAGACTTTATCACCGCTTCATACTCCGCCGGGTCAAACGGCTCGACGGTACCGTAGATCCGAATCAAGTCGGGATGCGCGAGGCTATGGTATCGGCCGGTTTCTGCGCCGGCGGCCAGATCCTCGAAGTAGCGGCGGATGATCGCGTGGTCCTTGAGTAGCCCTTCGCGCCGTAAGTAACTGCGATAGATGCCCGAGGCATGGTGCAACGAGCCGAGCACAAAGTCGAAACGCTCCTCCGCCAAAACGCGATCCATCAAGGCGAGTTCCTTCTCTTCAGGGAAGATCTCGGCCTCGATTCCGTACAGTACCGTAACGCCGAGTTCGGCTCCGAGCTCGGTTGCCTTTCGTATCATCTCTCGATACAGCGGCAATTGATCCGCCTGCATCCGAATACCGGCTTGTCCGAACCCTTCATCCGTTATGGGCGTGTGGCAGGTGAAGGTGATGAGCGAAACTCCGCGGTCCGAGGCTGCCTGGACGTACTCAGCCGGTTCGCCCACCGCGTGTCCGCACAAGGGTGTATGCATGTGGCAATCAGCAAGCATTGGGTGTCCTCCTGCCCATCTTCAAAACGTGCGTGTTGCTACACACGATCGGTGTTGGTATACACAACCGGCATTGTAACGGAAATCTCACGTACTGACACGAGTTTTGTGGGTGCTGCCACGCTCTCTCGTGTCAGTAAGCTCCGGTAAGCGCCTCGGGACCGGTTGCGCGACTGTCGCTGCGCCCCCGGTGCAGCGGCTCACGCGCGGCGGCGCCGGAAGACAGGAGTTCGCGCCGGTATGCGTTCACCCCGCGCCGGCGCGTCTCGGCTGTGGGGTGCTCGCTGTCCGCGCCCACACCGTCCGCGCCCACACCGTCACGCCTCGGTGCTACCGACGGCTTATCGGTGTACGCGTTACGCGTGTCGTCGGCGTGTCGCCTTTGCTGAGCTTCCGGACGGTCGGAACTCCACCCGACCGAGAGATCGTAGAGCGCCGGACCGGTCCCCTGGGTGCGTGTCTGGGAGGTCGAGAGGTTGTAGCGCGGGATTATTTCTTGAAACCGCGCCGGCTGCACCGGGGCGATGCGCTCCGCACGCTCCTCGCCGTAGTTTGGGTAGAAGTTCGTAACCGGAGCCGAACGAAGGTAGCGCTGCGCGGCGCGAGAGGCTTGGTAGGATTGGGTCGCGTTACTTATCGCGGTTGCCATGACACGTATAAGATACTACCCTGCGGCAGTACCAGCCAACCGCCGGTATGCTACAATGCGTCGGCTCAACTGCGGGCGCTAACGGGAGGAGAACAAGAATATGGTGCTTTCATGCGGTGAAACGGTGATGGACTTCATTCCTGTAGAGACGGTAATCGGAGCGAAGGGGTATCTTCCGGCACCTGGTGGGTCTCCGTTGAACACCGCGATCACGGTTGGGCGCCTCGGGGTAGAGGCGGCGTTCCTCGGGAAGCTCTCAACCGATTTCTTCGGTGATGAGTTTGTCGCGCGAATGGAGGAGAATCAGGTATCAACACGCTACCTTACGCGCGTTGAGGCCCCGAGTACTCTAGCGTTCGTGAAGCGCGGGCCGTCGGGTGATGCGCAGTACGCGTTCTTCACCGCCGCCACCGCCGATAGGTTGCTTGCACCGACCGATCTGCCGAGTGAGCTTCCGAGTGAGGTCTCGTGCCTCCATTTCGGTTCGATTGCACTTGCGCTACCGCCCGCGAGCGAAACCATCACTGAGTTAGTGCTACGCGAATACGGGCGCCGCGTGCTGTCGTTTGATCCAAACATTCGCCCGGCGCTAATAGACGACCCGGCTGAATACCGAGCTCGCTTCGAGCGCTTGGCGACGAGCAGTACGATACTTAAGCTCAGCGACGCCGACCTTGCGTGGCTTTATCCCGAAGAGTCCTACGAACAAGCGGTGCGACGAACGGTGGCGCTCGGCGCACCGGTGGTGATCGTGACACGCGGGGCCGACGGCGTTACCGGCGTTTGCTCGGACGGCACCGTGGAGGTAGCAGCGGTAGAGCCCGCTACCGGCGTGGTGGACACCGTAGGTGCGGGTGATTCTTTCCAAGGGGCGGTACTCGCGGGGCTGCAGCGCGCCGGCAAGCTCTCGCCGAGCGCGGTAGCCGGTATCTCTCGCGATGAACTCGAGCTGACGCTGTCTTTTGCGGCGCGCGTAGCCTCGGTTACATGTTCACGTGCCGGGGCCGAGCCGCCGTGGATCGACGAGCTCGGTGATCGTTAAGCTGCGCGCCGGCTCGGTGTTCGTTGTGGGGCGTACGGCGAGGTGCTATGCCTGAGTTGCCCGAGGTGGATACGGTAGTTCGTGTTCTCAAGCAACAGAGGCTCATCGGCCGGAGGATATCGCACTGCGAACTGCGATGGGATCGAACCGTCGGCGGCGACCGCGAAGGGTTCCTGTGGGCGATCACCGGGGCGTTGATCCGCGGTGTTGGGCGTCGCGGTAAGTATATCGTACTTCCGTTACGGCTCCGGCAGGCCGAGGCCGGTCCGGCGAGTCTGTTGGTGCATCTGCGTATGAGCGGGCGCCTATACCTCAGCGATGCCTCCACCGCCCCTAACGGCTATGAGCGAGTGGTTTTTGCGCTGGACGATGGGCGATTGCTACGGTTTCACGACCCGCGCAAGTTTGGCCGCGTACTGCTCCTCGATACTCCGCCGCCGCAACTGCGAGCGCTCGGGCCGGAGCCGAACGGGTCGCGCTTCTCTCCGGCCGTGTTCGGCGAGAGCCTTCGCGGGCGCAGGCGGATGCTGAAGGCGTTGCTGCTCGATCAAACCGTAGTCGCGGGGCTCGGTAACATCTATGTCGACGAGGCGCTGTGGGAAGCGCGGTTGCACCCAAAACGTCTCGCCTCGAGTCTCGAACTCCATGAAACCGAGCGCCTCTTCGAGGCCATACAAGAGGTCTTACAACGCGCGATTGCAAACAACGGTACGCGTCTGGGCGGCGGCATGGCCAATTTCGTGCTGCCAAGCGACGCTGCCGGGGCGCGCAATCAGGATCATCTGCGTGTGTTCCGTCGCACCGGCGAGCCGTGCGCCCGCTGCGGAACCGCGGTCGCGAGAATACTCGTTGTGCAACGCTCCACCCACCTCTGCCCTCACTGCCAGGCCCTCGCCGGCGATAGGTGAGGAGTCTACAGATGCGTTCCGTTACGGCGCGGACAATGCCGATCAACCTCTCGTCGCAAGGTTTCGTAGTCGTGCGCACCTACGAGGCGCATCATGATCAGGGTTTTGTCGAACAGGAGAATAGTTGGGATGCTGTTTACCTCGAACGCCTGCGCGATTTCCGGATGGCGATCGATATCGATACGCACGATCATTAGGCGATTCTTGTATTCGTGCGCCAGCTTGGTGAGCTCGGGCCCCAAGCTCTTGCACGGGGCGCACCACTCGGCGCGGAAGTTCGCCAGGATCGGTTTTTTGCTGAGGTGCAACAGCTCGTGAAACCTCGGTGGGTACTGCTCGCTTTGCTTCATGGCATTACGGGTTAAAGCTACGGACCGGGGCTCTGCGTCGTCAAGCGAAATCGGTGCCTATGCTGTTGTGCCTGCGCCGCGCCTGCGCTGCGCGGGCGCGGCCGTATCGGCGCTACTGTGGTATCCGAAGGCGAACACGAGTGGTGTCGTCTTGCTGAGTGATCTCGACCGAGCCGTCGTGAAGCTCTATGATCGCCTTCGTGATCGAGAGCCCGAGCCCTGAACCGTTGCGTTTGCTACCTGAACGCCCACGGTAGAGACGATCGAAGAGACGCGGAATCTCGTCCTCGTCTAAGCGGCCGGTGTTCGCGACCTCAAACACGGTGTGACCGTTGCGAGCGTACAGTTCCAAGCTAACGGCGCCGCCGGGCTCAACGTGTTGAAACGCGTTCTGCAACACGTTGCCTACACCGCGTGCGAGCAGTCGTTCATCGCCGCTGAACTGCTCTACCGCGTGCTCGGCGGTGAACGTCACCTCGTCGCGGCCGGCAAGGACCTCGAAGGTACGTCTGAGTTCCTGGACGAAATGTTCAGCATCGACGCTTTTGGTTTCGATCGACATCTCGGGCGACTCCATGCGGTTGAGCTCGCGGAGGTCGTTGACGAGGCCTTCGAGACGCAGGAGCTCCGAGAACACCGCCTCGAGCCGCTTCGGTGCCGGTTCGAGGTAACCCTCCATCATGCCCTCGAACTGCGTCTTGAGCGCCGCGATCGGCGTGCGGAGATCATGCGCTACGTCTTCGGCCCATTGCCGGCGCAACTGCTCCTCTTGCTCGAGCCGACTCTGGAGAGTCTCGGCCGAAGAGGCGATGGTCCGCAGCTCGCGCGAGCTGCGCCGAGGGAAGCTCACGTGGCGTTCCCCGGAGGCGAGCCGCCTAAGGCCGCCGGCGAGCCCCCGCGCTTGATTCGAGACGTAGGAAGAAAACACCAGCGCAGCTACCAGCGCCACAATCAGCGAAAGAGCTACACCGATTCCGACCGTAGTGAACATCGAGCGCAAGAAACGGAGGTTTGCGACATCTCCCCTAAACCCGGTGGTGCCGGCCGAGATGTACGCGATCAGCTGTTCGCTGTCGAACACCGCGCGCTGCATCTCTTGCGAACGCTCGAGTCCTTCAAGCACCCGCTCAACCGCCTCTTCGCCCTCCATCATGATGTTCTCTCCGCGTGAGTACAGAAACAACGGCTCACGGTCGGGACTGAGGACATAGACGTAGTGATTATCGGTGAGAAACTGCGACAGCGCTTCCTGCACCGAGTTGCGTGTCAGCTCGTTGTCGCGTCGGTACACACGCTGCAGTTGTGGCACGATCACGGCCTGAAGGCTGCGGTCGCGATAGACGTTCCAATCCTGAATCGAGCGGCGTACGCCAAAGAGAAACAACGAGACTACCACCAGCAACAGGAGGCTCAGCGAGATGAGGAATGCGGTGAAGGTTTGAGCGAATAGCGTCTTCATGACTCCGACTCAGGAGCCCCGTTGAAACGATATCCGTACCCACGCACGGTCTCGATCCAGTCCGAATCGCCAAGCTTACTACGCAAGTTCGCAATATGAGTGTCTACCGTGCGGGTGGACCCATCATGCAGGTAATCAAGACATTCGCCGAGTAAAACGCGCCGAGAAAGCACCTGCTCGGCACGAAACGCGAGGTAGCACAGCAGCTCCCATTCGCTGCTCGTGAGCTTCAGTTCTTCGTCGTTCATATGCGCTTGATGACGCTGCGAGTCGATCGTGAGCCGATCGGAACCGCGACGCCAACTTCCTGAAGCGCCACTCTCTAGAGAGCCTTCACCGTATGCGCGCCTTAGCAACGCCTTCGCGCGCATCACGAGCTCCTTTGTCGAGAACGGTTTCACGACGTAGTCGTCGGCTCCGACCTCGAACCCGGTAATGCGATCGGCCTCGGCCTCCTTCGCGGTAAGAAAGATTATCGGAACATCCGACGACTTTCGGATGTCGCGCGCTACCCGAAAACCGTTCCCATCGGGTAGCATGATGTCGAGAATCACCAGATCCGGAGGCGTTACCGCCATTCGGTCGATAACGCCCTCAACGCCCGCAAACTCCACTACCTCATGGTCTTCGAGCTGAAAGTACTCGGTGACCCCTTCACGGATGAACTCGTTGTCTTCAACGATGAATATGCGCGCCATACGGTCTCACTCGTCGTGGTACTCTATCTCGCGGCGAAACCGGGTTTCTTCGCGGGTTTCGGTGCCTTGGGGATCCTGCTGCGTCTCGGTCTTAATGCGTTCCGTCCAGTTGCCGCGTTCGTCGTAGCGATAACGCACCCGCTTCTCGCGTACGGTATTGCCGGCAGGGTCACGCTCGAGTTCTCGTGTGACGTTATCGTACTCGTCGTACTCATACTCGAGCACTCGCCGTAGGCGGCCGTCGGCATCGTTAACGCGTGCCCGCGTCACACGGCCTTCATGGTCGTAGGAGTAAGCGATCTCTTCAAAGGTGTCCTCCAGTTCATCACGAAGTCGCTCGCGCACGATGCGTCCGATCGGATTGCTGAATTTTGTGCCGCGTTTAAGGAGTCTGCCGTCCTCGAAGTAAACCGCCCACTCAACCAGCCCGCTCTGCTCGTCGTGATCGTACGTTTTGCGCCACTGCGGCAGACCGTCGCCGCTGTAGGCCGCTTCCTCTACGAGCTGGTCGTCGTCGTAGGAGTACAGTTCGGTGCCTTCCATATTACCGTGCGAGTCGTAGCTTATCTCCTGGGTTACGCGCCGTTCCTCGTCGTAAAGATAGACGTACCGCCACTGTAGCTCACCGTCTGCGTCTCGGCTCTCCCAGCCACTGAGGTCGCCGTCGTCGTTGTAGGTGAAGCCGATCCGGCGACCGAACTCACCGTCCTCGTCATAGGCTACGCGCTCGGTTACTCGACCGTCGCGATCGAACCAGGCCTGCTCGAGCAGTGTCTCGGGTTCCGAGTTGACGCTGCGGTACAGCCGAACGTGCGACGCAGGCCCATCCGCCTCGAGCTCGGCCCTGATGCTCGGTAGACGCTCGCCGAACGCCGGAGCAGAAAGCAGCACCACAAACACTACGAGGAGAGACGATACTTTCATTCCTGCTACCACCATACTACACCGTCCTGAGTGATAATGCCGCGTACCTCAATCTTTACACAACCTTTGCAAAACGATTACCCCGATCCGAACTACGTTCGCTATCCTACACCGTGCAAAGGAGGTTAAGCCGCGCGTGCAACACTCACTACGGTACTCGATGTGTGCGCGCCGGTAGAAGGTGACTTTGAGAGGCCGCTTTCCGAGGACCTACTTTCCGAGGACCTAATGGAGGGGCACTCGAAAACCGGCCGGTGTCTGGGTACCTTCCCCAAGCTTATTACTATACTGTAGCTCAAAACGAAGATACTAGCAAAAGGAGCGTATTGTGAAGGTCACGAAGCATTTGGTGATATCAACGATTTCGGCTTTCGTGTTGTCGGTATTCCTAACAGCCCCTGCAGCGGCTCAGGAAGCGTTTGAAGGCGCACCCTCGCCGCAAACACCGCAGCAAGCACCCCAAATTGAGGTAAGCGAGTCCGATCTCGATCAGTTTGCACGCGCGATGGCAGCCGTGCAGGAAATTCAACTCCAAGCGCAGGAGCGCATCGAGGCTCAGATCGGCGAGTCCGAACTCGAGGAACTGCGATTCCAAGAGATTCATTCGGCTGCGCTCAACCCGCAGATCGAGATGCCGGAAGATATCAGCGACGCCGAGCAAGAGGCGTACGAGGAGCTGCTCGACGGACTCGTACGCCTCGAGCAGGAAGCTCAACGGGATATGCAGAACGTGGTTCAGTCCGAGGGGCTCGAGGTTAACCGCTTCAACGAGATCGCGACCGCGGTACAGCAAGACCAAGAGCTCTTCTCGGAGCTACAAGCCCGCATGGAGTAGCCGATATTGCTCGTCGATTAACGCGTGCCGACAGCTCCTAGGCTCGTACGCGCAGCGAGCAGCTCGCGCGCATCGTCGAGGTCAACGCACTCGGCGAAGCACAAAGCGCGTATCTCCGGGTCGGGGGATACCAGGTCGGGGATAAGCACCGGCAATGCGCCGGCCGCTGCGGCGGCCCGGATACCGGCCGGGGAGTCTTCGAACACCACACAGTGTTGCGGTAACACCCCAAGCCTCTCGGCCGCGAGCTCGAAGATATCGGGAGCCGGCTTGCCTTTGGCAACATCGTCGCCGGTCACCAACGCGTTGAAGAGTTCGTAGATATCGGCCTCGCGTAGTAGGAACTCCGCAGTCGCGCGGGGTGAAGCAGTTGCCACTGCGCGCGGGATGTTGCGTTCGGTGAGGTACTGAAGTAGGCGCTCGACACCGGACTTGCGGGGCACTCCTTCGTCGAGCACACGCTTGCGCCCGATCTCTGCGTAGCTGGCTACGATACTGTCGTACGGGAAGCTTTGGCCCAGTTCTTTCAAGAGTATCCCGCGGCCGTCGGTCGCGGTTCGTCCGATGAGGCGCTTCAGTAACTCAGACGGCATGTCATAGCCGTGCTCGGCTGAGGCTGCGTGCCACAGCTCGAGCGATAAGCGCTCGGTATCGAACAACAGTCCGTCCATGTCGAATAGCGCGCCGCGAATGATCGGCTTGTTGTCCACCATGGCACCGATTGGAACACGCAGCGGCGGAATGTACAAGCCCCCTTACCGGCCTGCACAGCGGTTCGCAGGCTATGGTCGCGGGCTATGGGGTTGACAGAATAGAATAAAAGATATAGAAGTATCGATACACGACCAACCTAGGCCCCGAGCATTAGGATACCTCCCTTTGGGCTTCGGCTGCAGGCGTTGCCGGCAGCCGGGGCCCTTCTTCGTCTTTATTGACACGAGTTTTGTGGGTGGGCGGAACGAGATCAGGGTTTGCGCCGGCACCTCCGTCACCCACAAAACTCGTGTCACTAAGCAAACCTCACCTATAGGTTGCGGTAGGTCCAGACGACACGCTGCAACGCAGTGATCGCGGTCAAACCCGCGAAAACCGTGTACAGGGAGGCGAGCTGCGCGTCCGAGAGTAGCGCGATCAGTATGAACACCACGCTTTCGCCGCCCTCGATAAGGCCGGACGGAATCGGCACGCTGGTGTTGTGCGCGGCGGAGCGCTCGCGTTTGGCCAACAAAGCCGACAAGAGCAGCCACGCGGCGGCGTTGAGGTAGAATGTCGCCATCAATACCGCGGCGGCGGCCCACGGAGCGGACTCCGAGGCTGCAGTAATCGCGATCACGATCGTGGCGTACACCGTCATATCGCCGATAAGGTCGAGGTACCCGCCGCGGTCGCTCTGCCGGTCGCGGTAGCGCGCTACCTCTCCGTCGAGCCCGTCGAACAGGCGGCTAAGGACCCAAGACGCGACGGCGACGGCGGTGGCACCGCCGAGCGCGAACACCGCAGTTGCTAATCCAAACGCAAACGAGGCTGCGGTGAGCACCATGGGCGAAATCGGAGGCATTCGGCGAACCAGCGGCGCGAGCACGAGCTCCTTGCCGCGGCGGAGTCGGATGTCGATCATGTTCTATCCTTCAGGGCGCCTGAGACTGAGCGAGCTTGTGATCAATCGGGGTTGAGTGCCGAGCGATCTGCGGGAATCTTTATCGTAAACATTGTACCGTGATCGCCGGTCTCGATCTCTATCAAGCCGTCGTGCGCCTTCACGAAATGTTCGACGATCGCGAGCCCGAGTCCGGTCCCCTCGTGCTTGCTGCTGCCGGCGAACGGCACATAGAGGTTCTCGAGAGCGTTCTCGGGGATGCCCGGGCCGTTGTCTGCGACCTGTAGAATGCCGTAGCCGTCGGCGTAATCGCTTCGAATCTTGACTTGTGCGTCGGCGTTATGGTTGGACCCAATAGCTTCACAAGCGTTGCGCACCAAGTTCGTAAGCACACGGCGCATCTTGCTGTCGTCGCCAAGAAAGGTAAACGCCTCGCGCCGTTCAATGCGCAACTGTATGCCGAACTGGGCAAATATATCGCGCAGGCCTACCTCAACCTGCTCGAGCAGGTCGTTCGACGATATGAGGCTGCGCGAGAGTTCGCCCTTGCGGGTGAAGTCGAGAATATCGGTGACGATATCCATTACGCTATGCAGCGCCGTTTTGATCTCGCTAAAGCTGCGCTCGAGGTCATGCTGATCGTACCCGGTGCGCTCCATCAGTTCTACCAAGGCAATTACCCCGCTTAGCGGCGAGCGGAGGTCGTGTGCAATCATGCTAACCGCCTGCCCGACCGCCGAAAGCTTCTCCTGCCGTAAGACCTGTTCCTGTAGTTCGGCGTTCTGCAGTACCTGCGCCGCCTGCTCGAGGAACAGCTGCATCATGTAGAGACGGTCGCTGTTGAGCTGATGCCGTTCGCCTTCGAACAGCGCGATGATATTGTACTTGTGAAGCGGCAGATAAATGCTGTGTTCGGTTTGGTAGATGCGCCCGTCGGTCAGCGGCGGAAGCTCGCCCAGGTACTCGGAGGCGACCTCGTCGTCGGCGAGCGCGCCGAGCGCGAGTAGCTTCCGGTATCCGGTCTCGGGCGCGCCGGTCGCGATCAGAGCCGAGGTTGAGCCGATCAACTCGGTTACTTGGTGGAGGATGTTGCTGAGTAGCGACTGCACCTCGACCCGGTCGCCACGCAAACGCGTTATGATACGAATGAGTTGCTCGAGGCTTCGGGTCTTGTTCCAGTCGTAGACCGCCTTGGTGGCGATCTGGCGAATCTCTTCCGGCGCAAACGGTTTGGTGTGGTAGCCCACGTTCGCTCCGGCTTGCCCCACGATCTCATCGATTGTGTAATCGCTGTACGCTGTCACGAAGATGATTTCGGCGTGCTGATCGTAGGTTCGGATCTGCCGAACCGTCTCGAGGCCGTCCCAACCCGGCATGCGCACATCCACGAAGATCGCCGCATACGGCCGATCCGCCTCGCTCGCGGCCTTGACGAGCTCAATCGCGCGGTGTCCGTCGGCGGCTTCATCGAGTTCAAACTCAAACACCTCGAGGCTGCGACGCTCTCGTTGCTTGTCGCCGAACAGCTCGGCGCCGGCTCGATCGAGCTCGGCAAACTGCCTCCGCCGCGGTCGCAGGATCTCTCGAAAGCTGTTGCGCACCGTTTCTTCGTCGTCGACGATCAGGATGCGTGTGTTGAAGGATTCACCGTTCAATTCGTTCTTCGTGCTCCGTTCTCGTCAATGTACGCGGTTGTGACCGTGTTCGCCGTTTGCGCTCGCACTCGTCGTCGCGGGTATACGCACCGTAGCGGTTGCGCCGCGGCTCTCACCCGCACTTTCGAGGTTCAGGCTTCCGCCGTGTGACTCCACGATCTGTTTGCAGGCCGGTAGCCCGAGACCGCCGCCGGAGCGCTTGCTGCTTACGTTGCGCTCGAGTATCTGAGCCGCCTCACTCGGTTCAAAACCACTGCCGTTGTCCCGAATTGTAACCTCTACCGTGCCGGATGTCAGCGTTGTTACTGCAACACCGATGCGGTTTTCGTCGTTTCGAATCGACCTTCGATCGAATGACTCGCAGGCGTTGCGGAACAAGTTCACGAACACGCGCACGAGTTTGGTGCGATCGGCGGTGATCGGTATCGAGTGCTTTGGGTAGTCGCGCTTTAGCGCTATCGAGCGTTTTTCGAGTGCGGCAGCCTGCATCGATATTGCGTCCTCGACGAGCTGCACGATCTCGCAGTGCGTTGATTCCGCTTGCGCCTGCGTCTCCTCTGCGTAGCGTCGTTGCAGCGAGAGAATCTCGGAGATATGGGTTACGATCTGCGCCATGCGCGCATGTGACTCATCGAGATCGGACGCACGCTCCTGCAAGGCTGTGCGAATCTCGGCGAGGTACTGAAGTAGCGCTTCACCTTTGCCCGCGCCGAGCGCTTCGTTGAGCCCGGTAAGATGCCCGCGAAGGTATTCCTCGAGCCGCACAATCGCGTGTTCCTCGCGCCACGCCTCGCCGCCGAGCAACTGGGCCACGATTGTCCCAAGGCCGGTCACGGCGTTTCCGATGTCGTGCAGTACACTTGCGGCGAGCTCGGCCTTGCCGCGCTGAACGGCCTCCTGCTCGATTGCCAGCTTGACGCGCTGGTCTTGTTCCACCACGCGCGTTACATCCACGAGTGCGGCCATAAGACTACCGGGGCCGAGCTTCTCAACGGTAAGCGAGAAATACACCCAGCCGGCCTCATCGCCGCGAGGCTGCACCGCAACTCGGCGATTTGAGATGATGGAACCGCTCTCGGCCGAGAACGCCTCGATTGCCTGCACGACCTCCGGCGCGAAGGGACGCATAACCTCGAAAAAGTTTGTGAGCCCGCCGGCGCTCAGCGGCATGAGGTGCTGCGAGGCTTGAGCGTTCATCAAAGCAATTGTTCCGTCGGGCTTCAGCTCGAGCAGCGCCGCAGGCGCGAGATACAGAAACTGTAGCAGTTTTTCGGTTTCATCAGGCTGGTGCTGCGTACTCATGCTACCTGCCGGCGTAACGGTGTGATGGCGCAAACGCTGGTGTTAGATGCGCTCAACCAGTAGAAACTGGGTTGCTTGATTCGCATCTTTGAGCATGCGAAGACGAACTTCGGTTGGCCGCATGCGATAGGTAAAGACGTAATCGATAATCTCATCCAGTGCTTCGTTTTGGTGATAGCGTTCGGCAACCATGAAGTTGTTGGTACACGGTGCAACCTGCGTGAAAAAATTGCGCCCGATAACGTTCTCGCGTGACAAGCCCGAGAGCTTCGCTTCGGTGTCGTTGTACTCGAGGACGGTGCCGTTGAGATCCATCTTTACAACGCCGAACGGGAGCTCGTTGAGGAGAGCTTCATCGGCGTTGATAAGGGCGGCCAGTACGCCGGACTGCTTGAACTCCATCTGAACCATACGTTCCCACTATACCAGCGGTCCATAGATTTGTCTTGACCACGCTTGGGCCGGGCGCTATCTTTCGATCACAGTATGAAACATTATCCGTTCTCGGCGCTTATCGATCAAGATGCATTGAAAAGCGCGTTGTTGATATCGGCGGTTGACCCTGCCGTCGGTGGTGTGCTGATACAGGGGCAGAAGGGCACCGCTAAATCCACCGCCGCGCGCGCGTTGGCGGCACTGATGCCGGAAATTGCGGTGGTATCCGGCTGCCCGTACCATTCGCACCCCGATGACCCCGAGCTTATGACCGAGGAGCTGCGAGAGCGCTACAAAGCCGGTGAGCGCTTCGATCGCGAACGCGTGGAGGTGCCGCTCGTGGAGGTACCGCTCGGCGCTACCGAGGATCGCGTGGTTGGAAGTCTCGATATGCATGCCGCGCTGGAACGCGGCGAGATTCGCTTTCGGCCGGGCTTACTCGCGCAGGCAAATCGCGGCATCCTGTACGTCGACGAAGTGAACCTTCTACCCGATCATCTCGTGGACGTACTGCTTGACGCTGCGGCTTCGGGGGTCAACAGGGTAGAGCGTGAGGGTGTGTCGCATTCGCATCCGGCTCAGTTCTTGTTGATCGGTACGATGAATCCCGAAGAGGGCGAGTTGCGGCCGCAGTTCCTCGACCGCTTCGGGCTGTGCGTGACGGTTTCCGGGGTGCGAGACCCCGACCGGCGCCAAGAATTGGTGCGTCGGCGGCTTGAGTACGAAGACTCTCCGGCGCAGTTCGCCGCGGCTTGGGCCGAGCATGAGCGCGCTCTGGCTCGGCATATCGCGTCTGCGCGCGAGGCGTTGCACTCGATTGAGCTTCCCGAGGAAACGTGGGGCAAGATCGTAGAGATGGCCGCCGAGGCCGAGGTCCATGGACACCGCGCCGAGCTCGCGATCGCGAAAGCGGCGCGAGCGCTCGCGGCGCTCACCGAGAAGCCGCGCGTCACGAGCGCCGAGCTTGCCGAGGCGGCGCGCTTTGTGCTGCCCCATCGGCTGCGAACTATGCCGCTGCAGCTCGGGGGCGAGATCGAGGAACAAGTCGACCAAGTAATCCGCGGCACCCTCGAGAGCCACGAGAGCCGGTTTAACAGCGACGGCGTTGCGTCCGGTGCGGGCGCCGGTGGTGCAGGCGAGACGGCCGACGCCGGAGACGCAGCCGACGAAGCCGCGCAAGGTAACGGGCGGCAGGGGCAAAGCGGTGTTCACGAGCTACAGGAAGAGGATGCCCAGGTGCCCGGAGCGGCAGCGGCCGGTAGCCTTTTGTTCTCTCATCTCAAAAAAAAACTTCCGAGCGGGCGATAGCGGCGGAGCACGAGCTTGCGGTCGAGATAGAGCCCGAGATCGTCACGCTGAACGCGGGCGGTCAGGTAGCCGGGCGACGGTCCGCGACCCTCACCCCGTCCGAACGCGGCCGCTCGATCGGCACGCGCCCGCTGGAACCCGATGAGCTTAGCGGAGATATCTCGTTCGCGGCGAGCGTACGTGCTGCGCTGCTACGCCAGGGCGCGAACGCGGCGACGCGGCACCCGGCCGGCGGTGAAGCGGACGCCGGCGCTTCCGAGGCGGCTGCGCCCGGTGTCCGGCTCGCGGCACAAGATCTGAGACGGCACCGGCGGGTCGTCCCTGCCGCAACGCTTGTAGTGTTTGTGCTCGACGCCTCCGACTCGATGCACGCCCGCGAGCGAATCGGAGCCGCTAAAGGTGCCATTCTCTCGATCCTCAACACCGCCTACCGTCGCCGTGACTCGGTTGCGCTCGTTACGTTTCGTGGTGACGACGCCGAGGTGGCGCTCGCGCCCACCGGCAGCGTGACGCTCGCCTACCGCAAACTCAGGCGGGTCAAGGTTGGGGGGCCTACCCCGTTTGCTCACGGCTTGTTGCGGGCGGTTGAACTGATTGACCGCGAGCGTGGCCGGAATCGTGATCTGCAACCGGTGATGGTGGTAGTCTCCGACGGGGAGGCAAATGTGCCGTTGCAGCCCGGGGCGGACTGTTTGAGCGAGCTACGGGTGATTTCGCGCCGCATTCGCGCGCGTGAGATACCGACCGTCTGTCTTGACACCGGCTCAAGCGGGGTTGCGCGGCCGGGTCCGGGCGGATTCTCGGCCTCTATATACCGCAGCTCCGATATGCGCGGTATCGCCTCATGGCTCGGGGCGAGGTATCGGCGCCTTGCGCGTGTCGGAGCCGGTGAAGTGGTCGCGGCGGTGCGAGAATCCGGCATCGAGTTGTGAGATTCTCCACGGATTCTTGATAGATTCTTGATAGAGGGATTTGATTTCTCACGCGTTATCTGGTAAAATTGTGTAACAGTAGATAAGTAATCGCAACGCGCCGAACTTATCACCCGGAAAACTACCTGTAGAAGTTACCATATGGATTACCTTTCGATGTTATGGGCCGGCGAACTAGAAGCCGGTACGATGAGCGAGCAGCTCCGCGACCTTACCGCAGTTTGGCTCGCCGACGATAAGGCGCTGCTCGTCGCCTTCGACTCCAGCGGAGGAATCGGCAATAAGCCTCAGGACGCCGTAACCATGGATCCCTGGATGACCGGTTACTTCACCGCCCGGGTTCCGCTCCTCGAGATTCTGTGCGCCGGAGGGCGCCCGATCATGATGGTCGGATCGTTCGCGGTCGAGATGGATCCTATCGGCGAGGCGTTTCGCCTTGGTATGCAGACGCTCGCACGCGAGGCGGGTCATCCTGATCTCCCGATCCGTACCCGGAGCGAGGAGAATGTTGTCACGGTGCAGTCGGGCCTTGGTGTCACGATCCTTGGTATTGTTTCGCGTGAGGCGTTGCGCGTTGGGTCGTCTCGACGCGGTGACCTCGTTGCGGTAGCCGGCACCCCAAAGAGCGGGCCGTGGTTTCATCTCGCTCCGGGCGACCCCCAAATTCTCAGTATCCAAGATCTTCTGCGCGTGCGCGCCGACGGCGCGGTGCACGATATCGTCCCGGTGGGCTCGAAGGGCGTTGCGTTTGAGCGCGGAGAGCTCTCGCGGACAAGCGGCCTCGAGTTTAGGGGACGTAGCTCGATGCTCCTGGAAGATCAGTCGGCCGGGCCCTCGAGCTGTGTGGTGTTCTCGATTGCCGGATCCGAGGCTCTGGACCGGCTATCGCACGAGGTATGCGCGCCGCTTACCGTGATCGGCGAGTTCACGCAGCGGTGCGAAATCGAAGCGGCCGGCGCCCTTTGAGGAACACCGGCCGCGTAGTTTGTGATCGGCTATCGGCGTAACGCCTGCGCGGCGCTTAGGCCGGCTCAACCTCCACGATCAGCTCGCTCATCATCGTGTGTCCCGAGATCGGTTCCTTCTGATACTCGGCGATGTCGTGCGGGTTAAATCCACCGAGCTCCTTAGATACCTCGTAGTACGGCGTGCGGTTGCCGTAGCCGGCCGGCGCGAACAGCATGTCGGGGTGAATGCGTTCGGTCACCTTAACGCGTGCCTCGGCGGTTCGCCCGTTGCGAGCGCGAACGCGGATCGTGTCGTTCTCGCCTACGCCGAGCTCGGCTGCGCGCGAGGCGTTCATCCAGACGCGGTTGCTGTCGTAATCCTTTGTGATCTGCGCGAGAATCTTGATGTTGTTCGTGGCTGCGTGCGAGTGATACGCCTGTTTACCGTGCACCACGCGGAACTCGTTGGCGGCGAGCTCGAGCCCTGTTTTCGGTTCGTACCAGCTCGCGATCGGGTCGAAGCCGGCCTGCTCGAACTCTCGGCTATAAAACTCAAAGCGACCCGAGCGGGTGAACAATTGAGGTACCGGTTCGAGGTCACCTCCGGTTGAGGCGAGAAACGCCCGGGGCTTTGTCTTGGGAGCTTGTTCGGCCGGTGGAACGAGCGTACCGCAGCCGGCCGGCAGTACCGGTTCGTCGGAAACCTCGGCTGCGAGGGTGCCGGACTGCTTGAGCTCCGCGAGGGTGATCGGCTGCTCGGCGAGCAAGGCCTCGTTCCAGTCGTCCAGCGTGAATGCGAAGTACTCTCCGACTCCCAACTTCTCCGCCAATAGGGTGGCAATCTCGTCGAAGCTCTTGGTGTCGGGATGCACCTTCTCGATCGTTTTGGTGCGCATCGCGACCGTTGGGCCGACTGCGTTAACTACCTCTTCGCGCTCGGCGAAACTTGGCTCCGGAAGGATGTAATGCGCCTCGATCGCGGTCTCGGACATGTGCGTCTCACAGACCACGAGCAGGTCGAGCGCCTGCATCCCGGCGCGCATGTGGTCGTAGTTCGGGAATGAGCGCACCGGGTTGAAGTGTCGAATGAAACCGGCCTTTACGCGGCCTTCTTGGGCGCGTTCCATCGTGACGTGAGGGAGTCCGGAAGCGGGAGAGGCAAGCGGGAAATCGGTGCCGGCGCCGTCGTTGCGCGGCGCGTCGGGTGTGTCCGGAGTCGCGAACTGCGGTGTCCCGAGAATGACCCCGGGCGGGACGCTTATGCCTCCACGCTGCCCGATGTTGCCGAGCAAACCGTTAACGTAGGCTACCGCGCGAGCGGTGTCGGTGCTGTTGGCGTAGCACGAGCCAACCGCCGCTTTCCAGCCGGTGTCGACCGCGCAGTGCGGCGCGGCTGCGGCCAGATCCTGGGCGATCTCGCGAATCTTGGCGGCCGGAATCTCGGTGATCTCCTCGGCCCATTCCGGCGTGTACTCGGCGATATGGCGTCGGAACGGGACGAAACCGTTGGTATGATTTGAGATGTAGTTGCGGTCGAACAGATTCTCGGTAACGAGTACGTTCGAGATCGCCAACAGCAGCGCAAGGTCGGTGCCGGGCTTGATGGGAACCCACTCGGTAATCGCGGCGCTCTGGCTCAAGCGCGGGTCTACGCAGACTACCTTCGCTCCGCGTTCCACGGCCTTTGCGAACGCCGTCGCGGTTCCGGTGCGGACGGCCTCGCCCATATTGCGCCCGATGAACAGCAGATAGTCGCTGTTCGCCCAGTCGGCGTCGAACGCCGCGCCCATCGTCTCGGACATCGCGATGCGACGCCCGGCTTGGCAGGTGGCTTCGTGCGTCTGCACCGTACTGACTCCGAGCGCGTGCATCAGTCGCGGCAGGTACACGTTACCGGTGGCGCGCGGGTATTGTGCGCCGAACACCGCCTCGGTGCCGTGCTCGTCGATGATCTCGCGCATCTTCTCGGCGATCTCGTCGGTGGCCTGTTCCCAGCTGATTTCCTCGAACTCCCACTCGCCGACGCGTTTCAGCGGCGTTTTGACGCGAGCCGGGTCATAGATCCAGTGAAGGCCGGCGTGCGCGCGTGGGCAGAGCTTGCCGTTGCTGACCGGGTGATCGGGATGCCCGGTGACCTTCCAGGGGCGGCCGTTCTTGACGTGAATATGCATGCCGCACTCGCTGGTGCACATGTTGCAAAGCGAGGGTCTTTTATCAACCGGGGCGTCTTTGACGGTCTGAGCCCAGGCCTTCATATCGAGGGCGCCGATAGCGCCGGCTGCGATCGCGACTCCGGCGGTGCGCTTGAAAAATGTTCTTCGATCCATTCCCATTGCGTAATTCTCCCTATTTCGTCGGCCTAGACGAGGTGCGGATAGTCTTCAGGCGGCGTCCGTAGTACCAGAATCAGTCCGAGACCGTCCTGTTGTGTCTCGCCGTAGACGGTTGCGTCCCGATACTGTTGGCGGAGCACCGCTACGCGATCCTCGGCTTTCTTGAGCATCTCATCCCACGGACCGTAATCCACCGCGTTGGTGATGCAGGTAGTGGCGCAGGCCGGGACCCCTCCGTCTACGATGAGGTGCTTGCAGGCGTTGCATTTGTACATTTTGGGAGCGCCCGATTCCGGCTCTTGCGAGATGACCGGCACCTCGAACGGGCAGACCGAAAGGCACGCCCCGCAACCGATGCATGTCTCGAACTCCATGTGCGTGAAGCCTTCCTCGCCCTTGTACAGCGCGTCCACCGGGCAGATGTCGACGCACGGAGCGGTACTGCAGTGCTGACAACTGTGGCGGTTCACGTGGTGCCGGACGCTCGGAAAACTACCGGAATCTACGTAATCAAAGCGAATGTACTTCTCGCTCACCGGCAGGTTGTTTTCGTTCTGGCACGCCAGTCGACATGACTGGCAATTGACGCAGAGACTGTTATCCATCAAGAGTGCCATCCGAACCGGCTCTTTCGGTTCCTTCTCGGACGGCTCGGCTACCGGCGCTTGCTCCGGCGGCGCCTCCGGGGCGCTTGCGCACGCAGCCGCGAACGCCGTGGCCGCGCCGGCGACGCTTGAGAGCTTGATAAACTCTCTACGAGTTATACTGGACATTCACCTTACTCCTTCATTGCCGCTGGGTATCTTCCGTATCAACGAAACGATACGCGCGCAGATACAAAACCTATCTATAGTTTTATCGATAGCATACATGCTAAGTGCCTCGAGCGCAAGAATGAATTCGTATTTGGTAATCTAAGCAGATGACTACGTTGCCTATCGACAATTTATGCTTGCAATCCTCGATAATCCGATATAAACTGCACGAAATCAGTATTCATCCGGGTGGAGATACTAACAACACTACGCAACCTATTCGAGAGCTGTGGAGCGTATTCGGAGGCGGAAACGGGTGCCCTTCAGGGACCGCGGACCTCACCGACTGCGTATGCGGCATCAAACAAAGGGGGATCAGAATGAAGAGAGCACTTATTGTGCTGGGTATCGTGTTTGTAATTGTTGCAGTGGTCGGCTGTGCAACCGCGCCTGAGACGCGCGTCGGCCCCGACACCGAGATCACGATGGAGAACATCGACGACTACCTTATCGCCGACGACGTGCGGTTCATCGACATGCGCGATCCGGTCGACGCGATGCAGGACGGCTACATCGCGGGCTTTGAGCTGCTGCCGTTCAAGGGGTATCTCGAGAATCGCGCGCTGGTACGCAACGACGGGTGGAACTTCTCACCGGAAGACCTGGTCGATGAAGACCTGTTGTTGAGCTTTTTCGGCGATAAAGACACCACCATCGTGGCGATGTGTCTTAGCGGTACTCGCTGTGGTTATGTGCTCGATGCGCTCGCGTATCTCGGCTACGAGAATCTCATCAACGCCGGGGGTATTCGCGATTACGAGGGTCGCTTTCTCGTCGGCGGTCACGGTACCTGGAACGGCGCCGCCGCTATTCCGGCCGAGGGCGTCACGATGGACAATATCGATGAGTTCATGCACCGCCCGGGCGCCAAGTACGTTGATTTCCGTAATGTCGGCCAGAAGTATACCGACGGCTACATCGACGGGTTCGAGGTGATCTCGTTCTTCGAGTTCCTCGAGGACCGCGCGATTGAGCGCCACGACGGGTGGAACTTCCGTGCCGAGAACGTGATTGACGATTTCATGCTCGAGGACATTTTCGGTGACAAAGATCGCGAGCTGTTTCTGATGTGCCAAAGCGGCGCTCGCTCGGGCTATGTCAAAGAAGCGCTCGAGTCGATCGGGTACACCAACGTCTATAACGTGGGAGGCATCCAGGACTACATCGGCGATCGCATGATCTACGGCGATCCGAGCTTTGACCTCTAAGAGAGCCGGATAACCGGCTGTTTCCGTTTCTTTCGGTTTCCGTCGACCTCGGCGGCCGCGAGTACCCGACGGCTACTCGTGGCCGCCGTGCTTTTTGCATGCAGCCGATAGGCTCTGGGCTTGCAAACACGGCGGTTCCACACCACACTACAGCAGCAAGGCGGAACGCAATGAGTACGCAACGAGCAATCGGCGCAGTCTACAGTATGTTTAGCAGCCTGCTACAACCGCCCGATCACACAATCTACGACGAGATCCGCGCAGGGCGTCCGGGCGAGATCTCGAACGCCGCGGCCGCAGTGTTGGTGGGGTCGGGAGTAAGTCGCGAGCAGCACGGTGTCCTCGAGGTGCCGCACGGCTGGGCGCCCAGCGCGTTTCCGCAGTTTGAGCAATGGCGCGCGCTCTACAAGCAGGCGAACGCTCCCGCGAACCCGCGACTTCAGCCGATTGAGTCGGTGCACAAGGTCTGGACCAGCGACCCGAGCTGTGAGATGCCGTTTGCGCGCGAGAAGGGCCTGCTGCAGGGCGACGCTGCGCATCACCTGTATCAGCTCTATCGGGAGCTTGGGTTTGAGTTACCGCGCGGTTACGCCGACTGTCCCGATCACTTGATTCTGGAGCTCGAGTTTATGGGGGTCTTGGTTGAGGAAGCCGAGCCGCGGATGCAGAGCACCTTCCTCGAGCAGCACCTCGACTGGGTGCCTACCTTGATTGAAGATGCCGAGCGCAAGCAGGTCGCGGAGCTGTACCTCGAGCTCTTGCGCTGGATTGAGCGTTTTCTTGAACTCGAGCGTGCCCGCATCGGCGCCGAACAGAGCGCTTAAGCGTCGAGTTTACTCCGTAGCTACTGCGTAAAAGTAAAGGTAATCCCGGTAAAGACTCGTGTAGCGGTGTTGATCCAGTCGTCGCCACCGATAAGCAAGTCTTGTTGCAACTCAAGCCCCCAGTCCATGATCCGGTGGACCGGGACGCGCAGCCCTACCTTGGCGTAGGGTCCCATGAGAAACTCGAAGTCTTCGTCCTCGGTGGGATTGAAATGAAACATCGGCGAGATCCCGGTGCCGAACAAAAAGGTTGCGTTCTCGTTGGGGAACAAGAAGTTTAGTCCGAGGTTGACCGGGATCAGGAACTGCGGCTCGACGTCACCGTTGTCGGAGCGGGTGGTGATGCCGAACGCGGCTCCGGCGTTAATCTCCAACTGATCCTCGCGCTCGAAGAGGTAGGTGAGGTGTGTCGAGAGAAAGCCGGTCTCGTAGCGGTAGAAGATTCCGCCGATTCCGGTCGAGAAAGACGACTGTGCGGGGATCCCGGGCGCTGCTAACAACAGGGCGGCAAACGCAACCGACGCTATCGCGGCCGTGCGCGCCCAACTTCGCATTCGTGTAGTTCGCATACTGGTACTATACTCCTCGCAGCCGTGCTGTGTCATGAACTCGATCCTCGATAGTTATTCTCGGCGTGAAATGCCGTCGACTGCAGCGTCGGCCGTGCTTATTGAGCTCGACCGCCAGGCGTCGTTGAGCAAGAGTTCGTTTGGGCCGAAGCGAGCCTTGTACGCCATCTTGGGGCTACCGGGCACGTAGAACCCGAGGTGCAGGTAGCGCTTGCGGTGCTGCGCCGCGAGTTCCGCCTCCCGCAACACCGAGTAGGTCCCGAGACTGCGTGCGGCGTAATCGGGATGAAACGCGAAGTAGACGCTCGAGATCGAGTCGGGTAGCAGATCTATCCAGCCGACGCCGACCAGCACTCCCGCGAGGCGGTACAGCATCATTGCGCTTGGAACGGGAGATCGGCAGAGAAACTCCTCGAACGCGGTGTCCGGGTCTTGCTGCACGCGGCCGTGGTGCCGCCGTTGATACTCGGTGTAGAGCTCGTACGCTTCGTCTGTGTATCGGGGCTGCTCCACAGTGACGCTGAGATCGCGGTTGCGCCGGGTGACACGGCGCTGTGACTTCGTGGGGCTGAAGGCCGCGGTCGGAACGCGCAGCGCGATGCAGGAGCTGCAGTCGCGGCAGGCGTTTCGGTAGAAAACCTCGCCGCTTCGTCTCCAGCCCTGCAGGATGAGTTGCTCGTAGAGCTGCCCCGAAAGCCGCTGCGCTCTAAACGCCTGCGTGATCCAGGTGCGGTTCTCGAGGTAAGGGCAGCTCCCGTTGGTGAGCTCGGTTAGCATGACCTGCACGCTTCATCCCTCCAAGCACGCGTCTCGCGATGATCGCGCACTCAGTCGCGATCGGTAGCCACGACGTCACACCTACGATACTATCATATCCGAAAGGACGGAACCCTCATGCTGTCGATCGCGGTGCTTGTTACGCTCGTCGTTATCGTCGTGGTGTGGGCACGGCGCTCGCGCGACCGTTACCGTCGCGAGCTTGCCGGGGAGATCGCCCCGCTCGCGGCGTTTGCCGAGGATAAACGACTCGGTTTCCGCAGGCTCGATGACCCGGGAGTCTTTGAGCTCACGATACCGGTGACCGACGGGTGCGTGGTGATGCGAGGGTATCGGCAACGCGACCGCGGCACGCGACTGCGCGGCGTGGTTCGCCATACCGAGCTGGTGTTCGAGCGCGAGCACCGGCACGCGCCCGAGCACCGGCACGCGCGGTCGCGAGGGGCGGAGGGCGCCTGCGAGTTCGGCGCGCGCGGGCCGCTCGTGCTGTGCGTTCCGAGCGGTGAGCTCGATCGCATCGGGGTGCGCGCTCCGGACGATCGCATCGGCCGCTTGTTGCTTGTGGAGCCGGTGCTGGGCCGCGAGGCGGCGCGCGCAGTGGCCGTGAGGGCCGGGCTGCTAAGGCGAGTGAGCGAGGGGACGGCGCACGGTTTCACCGTCTGGAGCGATCTCGATACCGCCCCTGAACAGGGCCGAGCGGCCGCGGCGGTGAGCGAGGCGTGCCGGATGATCGGTGAGGTGGTTGGGGTGCCTGCGGCGGCACTGGTGACGCTCTCGCCCGACGGGCGAGCAGTAGGCGGTATCATCGCGCGGGTGCCGGAGTTCGTGGCTGATACCGAACGGCTCGAGCGGCTGCAGGAGGCGTTGGAGCGGATGCGCGCGCCGGAGGACGGGTTAGATTGACCGATCGGAGGGAGCCGCGTTCAGCGGTAGTGCTCGCGGGCGGACGAAGCTCGCGTATGGGGTTCGACAAGCAGCGCGTTGAACTCAACGGAACCTGGCTCATGGGGGTGATCCTCGAGCAGCTGCGCACGATTTTCGACGAGATCGTGGTTGTAACAACGGACCCCGGCCTCTACCACAACGAGCAGGCTGTCGTCGCGGTTCGCGATGAAATTCCTGGGCACGGGCCGCTCGGCGGACTGCATGCGGGGCTGAAGCAGATCGGGTGCGAGTACGCGTATCTTATCGCCTGTGATATGCCGAACATAGACGCGGCCTTCGTTGAGTTTCTCTATTCCCAAGTTGCCGACGGCCGGCCGGATGCGTGCGTGGCGCGCTACGGTGATTGGTACGAGCCGTTCCATGCCTTGTACGCTGCACGAATCGTCGACCGGCTTGAGGCGTTTCTTTCCGGGGGTGGACGTAAGATCATCCCGTTTCTCTCCGAGATCGATTGCCGGTACCTGGATGAAGACGTTGTCCGCAGGTTCACGCCGGACTGGAGCCTGTTCGCGAACATCAACACGCGCGACGACCTCGCGCGGCATTCGCTGTTTGCCGTGCAGCCCGGAAATCCGATAGAGTACCGCGACGAGTAGCCCCGGTCGGTGATAGTATAGAGTAGAACGGCGTTGGAAACGGAGGTGGGTCATGTTTGGACGAATCGGCCCGATGGAACTTGTCTTAGTGTTGACGATCGCCTTGATTATATTTGGGCCGTCGAAGTTGCCGGAGATCGGCAAGTCGATCGGGCGGGCGATCAACGAGTTCAAGAGTCAGGCGAACAGCCTAGCAAAGGATGCGGATATCTCGGATATAACCGATCCAAAGAAGAACAGTACAACCGGGAGCAGCTCAACGCAGTCGGCATCGTCGCGCGACTCGCAGAGCTCCGAGAATACCGAACGTACCGAGAACGTGGATCGCGGCCGTGAAACGTGATTCGGTGGAACGCGGGAGGAAAACCGTATGATAGGGCGCTTTGGTGTACTAGAATTAGTCTTGATTCTCTTCATCGCTCTTGTGATCTTTGGCCCGAAAAAGCTGCCCGAGATCGGTAAAGCGATCGGTCAGTCAATTCGTGAGTTTCGCAGCAGTACCACGGCGAAGGACGAGCAGAGCGAGCGCGAGTCGCAGGCCGAGCAAGCGCGTCTCTCGGGCGATAACCCGGCACCCGGTAGTGACCCTAACGCTCATCGCGAGCGTGAGACGGATTCAGTTGAGGCCGAGTCGCGCGATCGGCCAGGTTCATCAGGCGCCGGCTGAAGGGATTGTGAACGCGTATGAGTGAGTCTTCGTCCCCAACGCAGTCGGAGCACGAAGAACAGGCCGGCGGCGAGGAGCGGGTGCAGTCCGGTGAGCTCACCTTTGTCGAGCATCTCGAGGAGCTTCGCAAGCGGCTCTTCATCGTGGTGCTGGCGGTGGTGATCGGTACCGGGGTATGCTATGCCTTCATCGACGAGATCGTCGGGGTACTCGAGCTCCCGGCCGGCGAGCTGGACTTCATCTACATCAGCCCGCCGGAGCTGTTTGTGACCTACGTGCGCGTCGCGGTTATCGCGGGCCTAGTTGTAGCCTCGCCGGTGGTGCTGTTTCAGCTGTGGCGATTTGTGGAGCCTGCACTGGAAAAACGCGAGCGGCGCTACCTGCTGTTTGCGCTGTTGATGGGGATCGTGTTTTTCGTAGTCGGCGCGGCGTTCGCCTATACAACCGTGCTCCCGATCGCGATCGATTTTTTCGCGGTTCGGCTTGCGAGCGAGGGAATCCTCCCCACGTTTTCCATCGCGTACTACATCGGCTTCGTCACCTCGACATTACTCGCGTTCGGTATCGTGTTTCAGTTGCCGTTGTTTGTGTTGCTTCTGGCATCGCTCGGGCTGGTGACGCCGGCGTTTCTGCGTAAGTATCGCAAGATTGTGGTGCTCGCGATCGTGCTGTTGAGCGCATTTCTGACACCACCCGACGTCATTTCGCAGCTCTTGCTCGCGGGGCCAATCATGCTGCTTTATGAGTTCAGCGTCTTGATCACGGTCGTGATCACCCGCAAAAAACTAAAAGCCGCTCAGTAAGCCGCTCAGTAAATCTGCTCGGTCTCGGCACCTCCCGCGATGGGCCCCCTTTTTTACGCAGTCTCGCGTTTTTCCCTTGCGGGGTATCGATATTGATGATATATAATGTCAAGAACTGCCCGGGCGGGTTCTCCACCCACGGGTGGATTCTTCGGCCCGAACGCGATTAGTAGCATGTTAAGAAGCCTGCTCGAGACCCTAGAACGCTCACATAAACTCAACCCCGTAGGCGTACGAACCGAGCGTTGCACGCATCGCCTGAGCGGCAAGAGCCGTTGCGAGCGCTGTGTGCGGCACTGCCCAACCGGCGCAATCACCGCCCCGGCGCGGCCGGATGGCTCCCGGTGCGTGCGCTGCGGCGCGTGCGTTGAACACTGCCCGACCGAAGTGTTTGAGATGCAGCACAGCTCAGCGGGGTCGCTGCAGCGGAGGCTTGCTTCGGTGCTCGAGCGTTATCAAAGCGTTGTACTCTGCTGCGAAAAAGGGCCGGCGCGGGAGCGGCGGCGCGAGGATGCGCTTGTGCTCACCTGCCTTGCGCGGCTCCCGCTCGCGGAGCTCATCCCGCGTCTGCTAAATCGTGACGCCGCGGAGGTGAGGGTGGCGCTGCCGGCGGCGTGCGACGACTGCGTCGCGCGTCCGGCGATGCGCGAGAAGCTCGCCGAAGTATCGCGATTGAGTACGCTCCTGCGTACCAGCGATCCGAGTGGACGCCGCGCCGGCGCGGTCGCCGTATTCGGCCCCGGCTCTCGTCTCCCGGCGCCGGTCTCGGCTCCGGTACCTGCGCCTGAGGCCCGGGCCGCCGGGAAACCCGCCGGGAAGAGCGCGCGTCGCAGGGGCAAGACGAGAACTGCGGGGCGCGCGGTTGACCCCACCCGTCGCGATCTCCTTATAGCGGCTAGAACCCTACCGGCGCACAGCACCGTCGCGCGGCTACTGTTTGGGATGGAGCTGCCCCGCACGGCCGAGGCACAGCCGGCGCGCAACGGCGCGCTCCGCGGTCGGCTCGCGCTGCGAGGCGCGCGTCGCGCGGCTGATGAACTGTTACGCAGCTCGGCTTTCCCGGCCTTCTTCTCCCCGAGCGCCCCGCGTGCGCTGGTCTCGGAGACGTGCACCCTCTGCAACGCCTGTAGCTCGATCTGCCCGACCGCGGCGTTGCAACGCGGCCGGGACGGGGCTGTAGAGTATCTGACGCACGATCCGCAACACTGCCTCAACTGCGGCGTCTGTGTAGAGCTGTGCGGTCCGCAGGCGCTTGTGCTCGAGCACGCCGCGCGCGATGCAACTCTCACACGGGTGCTCGAACGCTCCGAACAGGCCTGCGCGGCCTGCGGGCGGAACTTTCTTCCTAAGAGTAACGAACAATACTGTCGCGGGTGCCGTGCGCGTCGTGTCCTGCACGACGCCGAAACGGCCTCCGCATCCGGAGGCGTACACTGATCGGGATGATCGGGCGAATCGGCCCTACGGAGTTGGTGTTGATGCTTGCGATCGCGTTGATCGTTTTCGGGCCCTTGAGCGTTCGAGGGAAAGCGGATAGGAGGTAAGGTTTGGGTACAAACGACAAACTGTTGGACAAGAAGATCAAGCGGCGAACGTTCTTGAAGATGATGGCCGCAACCGGCGCTACGGCTGCAGCCGCGACTGCGTGTGAGCGCGCGCAGGTGCGAGCAGCCGAGTTCGAACCGGTTGAGGATGGCTGGGTGCCGGACGGCACGCCACGCGAACTAGTGCGGGGCACCTGGCACCCCGCCGGCTGCGCCGGCTGTACCTCATGGTGCGCCAAAGAGGCGTTTGTGGTGGACGGGCGCATCATCAAGATTCGTCCGAATCGTCACTCCAAGGTGCACCCGGGGGCGAGCTGCACGCGCGCGCAGCTCGCGATTCAGCAGCTCTACGACCCCGACCGTATCAAGCAACCGATGCGGCGTACCAACCCGGAAAAAGGCCGCGATATCGATCCCGGCTGGGAACCGATCTCTTGGGACGAAGCGCTCGGTGAGCTCGCCGACAAGATCGTTGAGCTGCGCGAGAACCGCGAGCCGCATAAGTTCGCGACGCTACGCGGACGCTACACCAACGTCAACGGGATCATTCACGGGAACCTCGCGCGTGTAATCGGCTCACCGAACAACATATCGCACAGCTCGATCTGCGCCGAGGCTGAGAAGTTTGGCCCGTATTACACCCAGGGCTTCTGGAACTATCGCGACTACGACATGGCGAAC
>Ga0207421_10000723_pt1 | contig 42696 bp, 34 predicted proteins | sample SodLakKL_010_SED_4_FD_187542 | JGI IMG/M metagenome (GOLD analysis project Ga0207421, IMG submission 187542) | Alkaline sediment microbial communities from Lake Tanatar, Kulunda Steppe, Russia - 8KL_010_SED (SPAdes) (version 2) | ecosystem: Environmental > Aquatic > Non-marine Saline and...
AGCACGATATCGGCGGAGAATGATGATGCCGAGATAGACGATTCAACAACGCATCAGGCGGTGGTATTCGATCTTGGAGCCGTGTATCGGCCGGTTGAGTTCGCGAAGCTGTATGCAAGCGGTGGGACGCTGTTTCGATACCCTGCGCTTGATGAACAAGCTGAAGTAAGATCTTCTGATCCAGACGATGCCCAGTTCGAAGACGATCTCGACCCCGAACGCGGCTTCAACCTGGAACTCGGCGGCGGACTATATCTTGGGCCGCTCTTGCAGACCGACGCGAGCGTGTACTGGCTGCAGATGGAAGATGAGATTCAATTCGTTGGGCCGTTTCCCGGAGGTAGTAATGAAAACATCGACGAGACCCGCCGCCTCGGCGGCGATCTCGGCCTGAGCACGCAGCCGATCGATCTGATCAGGCTGTCGGCCGGTTACAGCTACGTATCGGCAACCTTTATTTCCGGCGACGACGACGGAAACGAAGTTCCGCTGGTACCCAATCACAGCGTAGATGCAGAGTTCGGCATTAGGCCGCTGGAAGGGATAGAGTTCGGGCCGGCGGTTACCTTCAAGAGCGAAGCGTACCAGGGCGGCGACACCGCGAACGAGCAGGACAAGATTGACGCGTACTTTCTGACCGACCTGTTCCTTCGTTTCCGGCCTGCCGCTGTGCCGGGAGACCTTTCACTCAGCGCAGAGGTGAAGAACGTGTTCGATGAGAGTTATGCACCTCTCGTGTACTATGGCAGCTACTACCCGGCGCCCGGCCGCAGCTTTCAGATTGCGGCTTCCTACGCCTACTAAGGCACAAACGGAGCAATGATCATGGGCCGACTACTGGGCGACCGACGGCTTCTGGCCGCGGCGGGAATCTCCCTGCTGCTGCATTTGGGGGCAGCCGGTCTGCTGTGGGTGGTCGGCCCTGGTCTTTTCAGCTACGACTCCGGTAACCACGATACCACCATGACGGTCTATGCGCTCGGCACCGGCGCCGGCACTGAGCTTGACGCGATCGGTGATACCGAGGGGGACGACGCGAGCGATCGGCGTCCGGAGTCCGTCGGGCGTGACGATAGCGAGTTAGAGTTTGAGGATGGTGAGAGTGAAGGTGAGCAACCGGAGCTCGAGAAGGCTTTGGCGCCTGATCAGACTGAGGTTGCCGAGGCCGCAGGGCTCGCTGAGGCCGAGGAGCGCGTGCGTGACGACCTTGCGAGCGATAGTGCCGCCGCGGAGCCGCTGAGGCGCGAGAACATGGAGCTGGATAGTTCCGAACGTGGCACGCAGGTGAGCGCCCCGACGAGCGTTCGGCGAGCCGATGAGACAGGCGAGCCCTCGCCCGAGCTCCGGGGCCCGGCCGACCGCCGCGCGGAGCGGACCGGCGCGGAGCGGACCGGCGTGGAGCGGACCGGCGCTTCGCGGGACGAGTTGCTCGAGCAGTTGTACCGCGAGCTCGAGGACACGTTCGAGTATCCGCGAGTCGCGCGTAGTCGAGGCATAGAGGGGACGGTGGTGCTCTCGGTGTGGGTGGGGCTCGACGGCGAGCTCAAGGAGCTTGCGGTGGAGGAAGCTTCCGGGAGCCGTGTGCTCGATGAGGCGGCGACCGAGACGGTCGCGAAGCTATTCCCGCGAACACAAATGCAACAGGACGCTCATCGCGTACGCCTGCAGGTGCGCTACGCGCTGAACTAACCGGATGCCGCCACAACGACGCCACGATATTGACCCGGTTCTATAGCGCGTCGTAGGCTATCGAGGCATGACGTCGTCCACAGCATCCTCGCCTCTGCGCCGATGGTTTTCCTCGCTTCGTCCGTACTCAGTTATCCCGAGCTTGATTCCGCCGCTTGCGGCCGTGGGCATTGCACGGTCGATGGAACCGGAGGTGCTCCGGTGGGCGTTCCCGGTATACCTTGCCGCGACGGTCTTGCTGCATTTTGGCGCGAACGTGCTCAACGACTATTACGACTATCGCCATGGCGTGGACCACGAAGGAACGGTAGATACCGATCATGTGCTGGTGGCCGGGGTGGTGACGCCGCGCTTTATGTTGCTCTCGGGACATCTGTATTTCGTGTCGGCGGTGTTGCTCGGGCTCTTGATTGGGGCGGTTCGTGGTCCGGCGTTTGTGCTGGTGGGTTTGTGCGCGGTGACGGCAGCTTATTTCTATACCGGCGAGCGGTTCAGCTTCAAGTACGTGGCGGTCGGCGAGCTCGTTGTGTTCCTTCTCGCTGGGCCGGGTTTGATCGGGCTGGCGGTCTGGGTGCTTGCCGGAGCCGTGCCGCCGGTCGTGATCCCGGTTTCGCTTCCGATTGCATCGCTTGCAGCCGGCATTCTGCACGGTAATAATATGCGCGATCGTCGCACCGACCGCGCCGCCGGAGTTCGCACGCTTGCGAACTCATTGTCGCAATCGCATGCCCTTGGAGTGCTTGCGCTGCTGCTGTTGCTGCCGTATCCGGCGCTGGTGATCATGATCGTGAGCGGTGTTGCGCACTTCCTGACCGCGTTTGCGGTTCTATCGCTGCCGGCTGCTTTGCGTATTTTGCGCCGAACTGCTCAGGCTCGCGACGAGCGTGAGCTGCGACTGCTGCCGCGTAGCTGCGCTTTGTTGTACGGCGCGTTCAGCCTGCCGTACGCTGCGGCGATTTTGCTTACCGGAGTGCGGCTATGAGCGGCACCGAGAGCAGCGCAAGTGTGTTCACCGCGCGCGTGCGTGAGCAGATGCACGATATCCTCGAGCGCGAGTTTCGTCGTACTAATCTCCGCGGGCGCGCACCCGAGCTCGAAAAGGTCATCAGACAGTATATCGATCGGCGGGCGAAGCTGTTGCGCCCGCGGCTCTTGCTCGAGACTGCCACCGCTTACGGTGCCGAGGTGTCGCCGCCGCTACTCGAGATCGCGGCGGCAACCGAACTGCTTCATACCTTCGCGCTGCTGCACGACGACTGTATCGACGGAGCGCACGGTCGCGAGGTGCCCTCGTCCTCCGGCGACGAGGCGTTCGAGATGCGCCTTCTTGCCGGTGACTTTCTGCACGCGCTGGCGTATGCCGTGATCGCCGAACTGGTGGTAACGCGCGCGCTTCCGGCCGCCGTTCTCGAGATTGTGCGCTCTGTGTCGCTCGACACGGTAGCGGGCCAAGCGATGGACCTTGAACTCTCACGACGGCCGATCTCGGCGCGCTCGGCCGCGGAGCTTTACGAGTTGTACGACCTCAAGACCGGCCGTTACTCCTTTGATGCTCCGATGCAGATCGGCGCGCTGTACGCCGGCTCCCCGCAGCGCGATCAAGCGGCGTTGAGTGAGCTTGCGCGCTATCTGGGACGCGCATACCAGCTCTACGACGACATGGTGGATACCGAGCAACTGCTGTCGGCGCCGCGCGAGCGCCACGAACCGGTTGCATCGTGGGAGCTAAATCTGGTTGCTGCGATGCTCGCCGAGAAAGAAGCGGATGGAATGCGCGAGATCGGCGAGCTCAGTCGGGTGCTTGAAAGAATTGAACCCGAGGAGGTTCGCGAGTTTGCCGAGCCGATGCTTGCAGAACTCTTGAGCTACGCCGAGCGGCAAACACGGCGCTTATCGCTCGAGCGAGCGAGCGCTCGGCGTTTGTTGGGGGCTGCCACTCAGCACCTTTGCGTAAATGGCCGGGAGGCTCGCGCTATTAGGTCCTGCAACAGCGACCGCGATGATTTACACGTTTGAGAGGAACGTGTAGCATTCACGGCACCTATGGACAGCGAGAAAGTAGAACTCGAAGGCCGTATGATCATCTTTCTCTACGCGCCGGCGTGGATCAAAGATGAGGTTATCGGTGCGCTCGTGCGCGCTGAGTACAAGGCCTGCCACTACGACGATTATAAGTCGATGCTCAAGTTGATTAATCTCTACCCGGGCGCGGTGGTATTCGTGAATATTGACAAAGGTCCGAAAGAGGCCGAGTGGTTTCGGGTGCTGTCGAATATGCAGGATCAACTCAAGGAGAGGGACGTCCGCCTCGGGGTGTTGAGTGACGAGAGCCGCAAGGACGTTGTCGCAAAGTGGCTGCGCGGGGTCGAGCTTCCGGCGGGCTTCATCTCGATGCGAACTCGTCAGGACGATATCCGAAAGCGCGTGTTTGAGTCGGTCGCGCGCGAGAAGGCGATCGGCCGACGCAAGTACGCACGCGCCAACTGCCGGGGTGTTGGGAACGCTACGCTGAACATCAAGTACGTCGGGCAGCAGTACTCGGGAAGCATCCTCGATATCAGCTCGGTCGGTATGGCGTGCAAGCTTCCGCAGGCCGGAGATGTCGTGAGCGTCAATGATCGGCTCGACGATATACAGCTGCGCCTGAACGCGCGCTTGGTCACCGTCTCGGGGCATGTCGCCGGCGTACGTCAAGAAGCCGACAAGGTCTTCGTGGTTATGTTCGACGATATCAGGGCGAACTCGCTCGAGGAGAAAATTTACGACTATATCCGCGAGACTATTCAACGAAACTTTGAACGACGGTTAGGACAAACGGGCTGAGCCGCAAGGCGGTGTAAGGTGGAACCGGACAGGAGTGAACGTCGCGCTTCGGCCGGAGCTGTCGACGCGTGCGGCGCCGATGCGTGCCGGCCGCGGCGACGTCACACAAGTAGGTGGAATTAGCCGTCGTTACCGATGGCTTCAACCGGGCAGGCTTCGAGAGCTTCTTCGCATTCAGACTTTTCATCGTCCGACTGCGGTTGCTTCACTACGACCGCGAGACCGCTGTCGTCTTCCATCTCAAAAAAATCCGGGGCGGTTTGTACGCATGCCTCACACGAAATGCAGTTCGTGTCTACGTAATACGGGCCGTCGGGTTGGCCATCTACTTTAGCAGTCTTATCAGCCACACCTTCCTCCTCAATGGCGATAGGTTCTAGATTTCGCCGCGTCTTCGACCACGGCAACCCATATTATGCAGTAAAATATCGATTCTGCCAAGACCAATTGAGTTTATGTGTTTATGTGTGTTCATGCTTGGCCGCGCCGCAGCGGCTACGTGGTGTGGGTGAAGGCCGCCGGGGAGTCGAGCACCTCTATGCGGTCGGCGATGTCGTCGCTGTCGCGGGCCGCCTCGAGTAGCGCCGATACGACACGCTCGCAGATAGAAGCCGGGACGCTGATCGTGCTGCGCTCGCGAGCCGCGATACGCCCCTCGATATCAATACTGCTGAGACGGCGAACGCGCGAGGTTGTGGCGCCTCCGGCGCCGGCCTCGATCGCGGCCTCAACCAGCGTTTCTGCGCGTCCTTCGGTGCAGATTACCGAGATCTCGCGGTTGTCGCGCGGTAAGCGTAGCGCCTCGTCGGTCTCGTCGCCCGCTAATCCAACGAATCGCTTGCGCCAGGCGGTGCCGGCTTTGAGTTCGTCGATCGCGGCGATGATCTGCTCGATGCTGGCGGCGTGCTCCTGCGCACCGATGCGCAGGCGGGTATCGATCATGCCGGCGCGGACCGGCGTCTGATACACAAAGCCGCGTCCGGGTTGGGTGAGATTGCCCTCGTCGATCAAGATTCGCATGATGCCCTCGGCGTCGTAGGCGGGTACCACGAGCTGCACAATCTCCTTATCGGGCGGTACCGTGATGCGCAGTAAGCCGAGCCGGTCGCGCAGGCCGGTGCCGGTGCCGAGGGTTACAACCGGTACACAGGTTCCGAGGTCGAGCGCGACGCGCGCGAGCTGCTCGCCGCTTCCGGACATCGAGAGTATGCAGGTAATGAGGGCGAGGTCCCGCAGCAACGCCACACCCGGCGCCTCTGTGCGGGTCGGTGAAACAGGGGGCGCGGTTTGGGAGGGGTCGGACTGCCCGTCGCGCTGAGCGGGTCGACGGTACTCTACGAGGTCCTGCGAGTAGATTGTGCCACGGCCCGGCAGGTTAAGTTCGGCGGTTGCGATAATATCGTGCATTACCGCTTCGGCTTCATCGCGGTCCACAACTGCGGTGAACACCTCGGCGGGTTGGTCCTCGAGGCGCACCACTTTGCCCGGCAGCCCAAACGGGCGCGGCCGGCGAAGCTGTCGAACGGTGCGCCCAGGTTCTATCAGGACCGAGCGCGCCCCGAGTTCCACCAAGCGCTCTCCGACGTGCCGGCTCAGCCGATGGTGGACGTGACACACGATGCGGCTCACCTCTCGGTAGCTGTGCGGCGGGTTCCTTTTGGCTTCGGCATCACTCATCGCCGGCACTCCGTTCCGCGTCGCGAATCGCGCGTCGTTGCCGTGCGCGCACGCCGAAGCCGTACAGCGATACCGAGACAATCGGGAACACCGAGGCCATCGAGACCACGCCGAACGCGTCGACCACACCTAACTCGCTGCCGATGCCGAGCCCCATCGCGAGCACCAGCGGGACCGTGACCGGCCCGGTCGTTACCCCGCCGCTGTCCCAGGCGACGCCGGTGAACTCCTCTTCGCTCCAGATCGTGAGCGGCAGCAACAACAGATACGGCGGCGCGAGCAGCCAGATAATCGGAATGTTGTACATGATGCGCGCGACGCCGACCACAAGGCCGACACCGACCCCGATCGAGACCGCCCGAATCACCGAAGAGCGCTTCACCGTGCCGACCGTCATGTCCTCCACGGTGCGGCCGAGCGCATTGAGCGCGGGCTCGGCGAGCGTAGACCCGTATCCAAGTCCGAACGCAAACACCAACACCAGCGCAATCCCGAGCGCCGTCAACTCGGGGCCAAAAAGCGGCGATCTCTGAACCACGTGCTCGTACCGGCTTCGCGCTTCGTCGAAGCGCTCAGGATGGAACCGAACACGTTCCGGTTCGCCGTCGTCGTGAAGGTAGAAGTAGCTTCGCCGGTCACCGTCCGGTCCGATGCTCTCAAACACTACCTCACGGTCAAACTCATCGATCACCACGCGTTCGATACCGTGGGTGCTGTCGGCGAACACGCGCGGCAGCCGCGCTCCTACGTCGTCTCCAAGCGGGGCAAGGCCGAGACGGATCCCGCTCGTAAGAACCGCCATCCCGATCAGCGCAAGCACGATCCCGAGCACAACCTCGTCGCGGTAGCGCGGGCGGTCGCGTAGCAGAACCAAGAGTACGAGCAACAGCAGTGCCGAAAGTGGGACCACGGCGCGAATCGCGAGGCGGCCTTCTTCGGCAAATATCCGAGCGAACCCGCCCGCATCGCGGGATCCGGAACCCACCCCGGCGGAACCCGTCGGGGCGCCCGAGGCGCTTGGTGTCTCGGCCGATCTTCGTATACGGGGGAACCTATCGCGCTCGGCGTCCGAGGCTTGCGTGGTGAGCCATTCGCTCAGGCTGAGATCACCGAGCAGTCTGTTGCGGGTGGTCTGGTCTTCGCGAAGCGCTTCGAGCGCCGCGTGGTACTCGGCTTCTTCCTCGAACAGGGCGCGGCGTCCGGTCTCGCCGGCGCGCGTGAACGCGTACCGCTCGAGCTCCTCGGACGACTCAAACAGCTTCAGCGCTTGCTCGCGGAAGGTCGGCGAGAAGAACGTTTGCTCGTCGGTGGGGCTTGGGGTCTCGCCGTGCAGGCCGCCTGCAAGCACCAGCACGCTGAGAATCGGAAACGCCGAGGCAAGCATTATGATGCCGAACCCGCCTCCCGCCGACTCGCCCTTGCCGGTTGCGCGTGAAACGCCGATTCCGAGCGCCAGCACCAACGGCACCGTTACCGGCCCGGTGGTGACCGCCCCGGTGTCCCAGGAGAGTGCGACGATCGCCGAGAGCTTCTCGTCGAACGAGAACACCGCCGAGATCACGAGTAGGAGCGGAATAATGGTAAGGACGAACGGCTTGAGCGATAGGCCGAAATAGAAGCGCACCATCCCGAACCCAACCGCGATGCCGACTCCAATACCCACCGCGGTTACAAGCGCTTCGGGAGTTCGCTCGAGCATCAGGAAGAGCAGCGGGGTCTCCCATGCGGTGACGCTTTCTCCGGCGGTGCGAAGTGCCGCGATCGCGGGTTCGGCGAGCGTGGAGCCGAACCCGAGCAACAACCCGAACAGTACGATCGGGATAATCCCGGTTCGTTTCGGCAACTGCAGCCCTACGCGCTCACCGAGCGGCATGAGACCGAGTAGCAAGCCCTCCAAGAACAGCGCGAGACCCAACACTACCAACCCAATACCGAGCGCAATCGACAACGCGCCGGCCGGGGGTGAGCCGAGAATAACGATCTGAAACGCGAGCAGGTAAATGATGATAAACGCAACCGAGCGCACCTGCTCGCCGATACGTGCCGCGGCGTAGTCGCCGAGCATGCGAAGCGCGGTTGGTAGCGGAATCTCTATACGCTTGCGTTCCGTAGGCTTACGCTCCGACATGAGCCTCTTCTACTGCGCCGGCGGATCCTGCGCCGGCGGATCCTGCGCCTCAGGGAGCCGATACGGCATAATATACAACGGCTCGCCCGCCATTTCCTCGAGCTCTTTGTAATCCTCAAACGCTTCACGAAGCTCGCGCGGTAGCCCGGCCGACGCGTTCAATCGACCGAGAAATGCCGCCGGCATTCCGCTTAACAGCGGTGCGGCATCTCCCGGGAGCACCGGCACGAGGTGCAACGGCTGCTCGCTCTCGAGCAGTTGCTGCATCACCATGATACTGTCGCCGAGACCTCCGACGCTGTCGGCGAGGCCTATCTCCACCGCGCGCGGTCCGGTCCAGATACGCCCCTGCGCGATCTCGTCGACCTGCTCTACGCTCATGCTTCGATGCTCGGCTACCACCTCCACGAAGCGGCGGTAGACCGTGGTGACCGACTCGCGAAAGCGCTCCTGCTCTTCCTCGCTCATCTCGCGCAAGGGGTTGCCGAGGTCGCTGTAGCTCGAGGTCTTCACGGTGTCGGAGCCGATCTCGAGCTGCTCGAGCAGTCCCGCGATATTCGGGAATACCGACGCAACGCCGATTGATCCGGTTAACCCAACCGGAGACGCCACGATATGAGAGGCCGGCGCCGCGATATAGTAGCCGCCGGAAGCGGCCGTGCCCCCGAGCGAAACCACAACCGGGACGCCGTCCTCTACCGCGAGTGCAATCTCGCGCGCGATGCTGTCGGCCGCCAAGGGTGAACCCCCGGGGCTGTCGACACGCAGCACAATGCCGTTCACGAACGGGCTGCGGCGCGCCGCGCGGATTGCCTCTATGAACGAGTCGTCGCCGATGCTCTGACCTTGTATGCCGCGCCCGCGTTGTACCCTTCCGGATGCGTATATCAGCGCAACGGTGCTGCGCGGCGCCGGAGCCCAGTCGTACACCGCAGGCGGAGTGGGGTCGCGCCGCGTGCGGCGAGCGTAGCGGTGCTCTTCATCGACCCAGTCCTCAAACTCGTCGAGGTACATGACGCGGTCCACCACGCCGCTTTCCAGCGCGACGCCGGAATGCAGGTAGGGCCCTTCCTCAATGAGCTGCTCAACCTCGTCGGAGAGGCGGTCGCCGCGCCCGATACGGATGAGCTCGCTATACTGCGCCGTGAGGTCTGCCAACACGGCCGACCACATCTCGCGTTCGGCGTCGCTCATCTCGGGCTCGGTCAGATAATCAAAGCTCGTCTTGTAGTCGTGACTCGAGAAATTGTGAAAGCGGACGCCGTAATTTCCGAGGAACCGTCCGAGATAAACCTGATTGTAATGGAAGCCGCGCATATCGACACTGCCGAGCGGATGAAGCACAATCTCGTCGGCCACCGAGGCGGCAAACGCGTAGGTTAAGTGCGAGACATCCTCGAAATAGAAATAGATCTTCTTGCCGGCGGCCTTGAGTTCCTCTAGTGCGTTTCGAATCTCGACCAAGTTAGCGAACGATGCGTCGAAGTCTTGTTTGGTGAACACTACCGCTCGGACCGCCGGGTCGGCTGCGATTCTGCCGAGGTCGTCGAGAACCTCCGCGAGGCCGCGATACGGCTGCCAAGGCCTGCTACGCGGCGGTGTACGGATGCGCGCCGCTTCATCGTACTCGATCACGGTAGGCGTGAGGTCGGCAATGAAGCTGCGCCGGCGCCGATACGGCATAAAGGCATGCATATCGGCGAACTCTTCTTCCTCCTCGGCCTGTACGGTGCCGGATGTGCCGAACACCAGATGCGCGAGGCTTAGCTCCACGCCGGCGCTGAAGACCTCATCGCGCGCGTTCCAGGAGCCTCGAAGCTCGAAACCGTCGAGCGGTTCGAGCGCAAGCGAGACCGAGTCGAACTCGAGCTCCTCGCGAGGATCCCAGAATACGTCGAGCCCGAGAGTTACGCGCGAGCCGGCCCGTGGCCCGATAAAGGCAAGCGGGCGAACTCCTGCGCCGAGGGTATAGGTTGTGTCGACGCTCGCGACATCGTGCGCGACAACGCCCGCCGAGAGCGCCGGCAGCGGCCGTAGTAACGCCGAGAGGTCGAGCTCACCGCGGGTGAACGACGAATCCTGCCAGTCCCACCCGGCTCCGAGATGGAACTGCGGCGTTATGCGGCTGCCGAGCGCAAGCTTATGACGGTAGAACTCCGGTTCGCGCCTTAGGTTGTACGCGAGCGACCCGGCATTGAGAAAGAACGCGTATCGCTCGCCGAAGTCGTCGCTTACGCGTTCGTACCCGCCTGGAAACGGGAGCGCAAGGCCGATGCCGGAGGCGTTACCGACGCCGAGCGCCGCCGGGTTGATGATCGGCGCAAACATGCCGTCGTGAACCGCAACGCCTCCAAGTCGCGCGGTGTAGGCGGTGCCGGGTGCGCCGAAGGCCGATGCGGCACCCAAGGTGATGGACACAATCATTATCGTCGCAAGCGCGAGCTTCTTCGCGGTCATTATGAACATCCTTGTTGGCCTTATAGGGCCGATATGAACTGGGCCGGGCGTTACGGCGCGTGCCCGCATTGGTTGTCGAGTACGAGACGGGTGAAGTACCAATCGAGAAAGCGGTTTGACCACCCAAAAGCGCTGGTCACGAGAACTATTCGGCGAATTTGCCGGCGCGTGATCTTGGCCTCGCTATACAGCACCTCGGCGTTATTACGGCTGACACCGACGGTAGCGGCGGCAAAGAGAAACGGCCAGACGCAGGCGCGGCGGATACGATGCTCGCTCCGCGGAATGGTTTGCGCGTACGCGATTGCGCTTTGCAGGTGGCGCTCGGCTTTGTTCGCGATCCGGTTCACGACCTGCAACGCCTGGCGGTGATAGGCAGGGTCAAACAGTTGCTCGGAGCGAATGCCGGCGTCGTTCAGAAACTCGTCGGGGATGTACATCCAGCCGCGTTGGTAGTCCTTGCGAATGCCGCGTAACACGTTCACCGTCTGCAACGCGAGCCCGGCTTCACGCGCGAGGCGCATGAGATCGTTCTTTCGCTTTGCGATCGCGGGCGAGCCCCAGGTGAACACCTCGGTTGAGAGATACCCAACGCGTCCGGCCACCTCGTGCATGTAGTTGTCGAGGTCGGCCTCGGTTTCTACTTGTGGGCCCCGTTTGATCCAGCGGATCATGCCTTCGGTTGAGTCGCGCACATGGCGGCGAACCGGTTCGCGTATCGCCGGGTCGAGCGCCTCGAACTCGGATAGAATCATCTCGGCGTTCTCAGCCGCGACCGCGTCAACCTCCTGGGCGCCGATCTCGGCTACCCGGTTTCCCCAATCGCTATCAAGCGGCGCCCCACCGAGCGCAGCGCTCCAACTGCGTAGCCACGCGAGCTTGGCCTGCGGCATAAGAGCAGCGCTGTCTTCAAAGAAGTCCGAAACCCTCAGCAGAAGATAGGCCAAGCACAACACCCGGCCTACATTGTTCGGTAGCTTCCGGATTGAGAGGTAGAAGGTGCGGCTGGTCTCGGCGAGCAAGTCCCAGCTGCTGGGGTAGCGGCCGAGACGCTCGCTTGCAGCGGCGGTGATGCTCGTAGGGCGGTCGCTCATAAGGTGTGCTCCAGGTGGCCGCGGGCGCCGAGACGGCTCTCCGGCGTGAGGCGGTTCGCCGTCAGGCAGTTACGCGCTGGGATCTTTGAGGTGTGTATCGAAGGCCCTACCTTCCGCGCTTTGCATCGCCTTTCGGACGGCGCGGCTTGTTATCCTTGCGGCGGCGCGTGTTGCCGTAGCTCTTGCGCCATAGCTTGCCTTTGCGGCTACTGCGGTCTCCGCGTCCCATAACACCCTCCTTTCTAGCTCATGCATTCCTGCACGGCTCGTAGCGCTCGCCCGATATCGGCGTGCGAGACATCGAGATGCGTCACTGCACGCAAGCGCCCGTCGGGCATGCGCGAAACAGCCACTCCGCGCTCGTGCAGCCGATCGGCCAACTCATACGCAGAGAGCGGCGCATGAGCGACTGTTCGAAAGAATACCATGTTCGTGGCGGGTGGTTCCACCTCCAAACCCTCAATCGCTGCGAGCCCGGCGGCCAGCTGCGCGGCGTTTTCGTGGTCCTCCGTCAGGCGGTCGATGTTGTGCTCGAGCGCATACAACGCGCCGGCGGCGATGATGCCGGCCTGTCGCATCGCGGCACCGAACTGATGCTTAAACCGCCACGCGCGCTCCACGAACTCCGTCGAACCCGCGAGCGCCGCGCCGACCGGCGCGCCGAGGCCCTTGCTGAAATCGATCCAGACCGAGTCAAAGTTGCGGCAGTAGCTATCGGCCGCAACGCCCGAGGCGACCACTGCGTTGAACAGCCGGGCGCCGTCGAGGTGGCGCCGCAATCCGAGGCGCTGTGCGGCTGTGCAGACCTCCTCGAGCGTCTCGATCGGCCAGACCGTCCCGCCGGCGAGATTCGCGGTTTGCTCGAGCAACACCACCCGCGAGCGCGGAAAATGATGATCGGGCACTCGCACCGCTTGCTCGAGTTGCGGAGCGGTGAACACGCCGGCCCGTCCGGCGACAGGGTAGAGCGAAACGCCGAGCAGCGCCGCCGGCGCGCCGGTCTCGAAATGGCGGTTGTGCGCCGTCTCTTCCAAAATGACCTCGTCGCCCGGCTCGCAGTGCACCCGCAGCGCGATCTGGTTGCAGATCGTGCCGGTCGGCAAGAACATCGCGCTCTCGGTGCCGAGAAGCTCGGCCACCCTCCGGCAGAGCCGGTTTACGGTTGGGTCGGCGCGCAACTGTTCGTCTCCCACCTCCGCCTCGGCCATCGCTCGACGCATCGATCTGCACGGTGTTGTCGCGGTGTCGCTGTTGAGATTGATCACGTTATGCTCGCTTGTCTTCGAGCCGCCGGAGCCGCGCGACGCGTTGCTCGAGCGGCGGATGTGTGCTGAACAGACTCGAGAATCGCTGCCCGGCGATGGGGTTCACGATGAACATATGCGAGGCCGCCTCGTTGATGCGCATGGGGTTGCGCTCGGCGGCGCGCGACATCTTGCCGAGCGCACTCGCGAGCCCGTCGGGCGTTCCGGCGATGCGCGCACCGGTGGCGTCGGCGAGGTACTCGCGCGAGCGCGAGATCGCCATGCGTACCAACATCGCGGCAATTGGTGCAAGGATGATTGCAACGATTTGAAGTACCATCGCGGCGCTGTTGTCGCGGCCGCCGCGCATTCCACCGAACAAGAGCCGGAACTGGCCCATACGCGCAAGAAACGCAAGCGCGCCGGCGAGCACGGTCGCGAAGGTGCTGATCAAGGTGTCGTAGTTCTTGATGTGCGCAAGCTCATGCGCGATCACGCCCTCGAGCTCGCGCCGGTCGAGCATCTTGACGATACCCTCGGTCACCGCTACCGCGGCATTCTTGGGATTGCGCCCGGTTGCGAACGCGTTCGGTTGCGACGACGGCGTGATATAGAGCTTCGGCATCGGCATCGAAGCGTTCTGCGTGAGCTTGCGGACCATCGCGTAGAGTTCCGGCGCCTCGCTCTCGCTTAACGGGCGCGAACGCGTCATCTTGATCGCGATCTTGTCGCTCTTCCAGTAGCCGATGAAGTTCAGCAGGAGTGCCACGGCGAACGCTATGATCAGCCCGCCCTCGCCGGCGATTGCGCCGCCGAGTAGAATGAAAACAACGGTGAGCAGTGTCATGAGAAAAAAGGTCTTTACCCGGTACATATCTGGTTTGTTCCCTCCGACCTGAAGTATATCGATACCACCCAAGGGTTGGCAACGGCCGGCGTACCGAAGCGGGTGCAAGCCGTTCGCGAGCGGCCGCGAGCGCGGCGTAAGCCGGCTGCGAAGCGGCGCCGTTTCGTTCTTGGTATACCGATTGACCGGATTCTGACTCTGCTCTAAACTGTGCCCGCGACATGGTTTGCGTTCGTGCAATCCGTGGTTGGGAGTGGTCGCATAGCCTTTGCCGCTCCTTTTTTCGTAGGATAGCTTCAATTTTCTGTTGAGGAGGGAGAGATGAGTCCTGTTGTTTTGCAAGCGTTAGTGCTCGCAGCCGGGGTGATCTCGTTACTCTTCGTTGTCTTCTTGACTCGCCGCATTCTGCGCGAGAAAGAGGGCGATCGAAGAATGCGCGAGATCGGGCGCGAGATCAGAAAGGGCGCCGGGGCCTTTATGCGGCGTGAGTTCAAGATCCTCGTGATCTTCACGATTGTGGTTGCCGCGGTTCTTGCGATCTTCATCGAGCCGAGACCGTGGTCCGCGATCGCGTACGTGCTCGGTACGGTAACCTCGGCCCTTGCGGCGTATGTCGGTATGTCGGTTGGTACGCGCGCTAACGGGCGCACGGCCAACGCAAGCGCCCGAAGCTGGGACCAGGGGTTGAAGATTGCGTTCTCGGCCGGAGCCGTGATGGGCTTCTCGGTTGTAGGCCTCGGCCTGTTGGGCGTCGCGATTCTTACCCTGGTGTACGGCGACCCCTATATCTCGTTGAGCTTTGCGTTCGGCGCGTCGGCGGTTGCGCTGTTCCTGCGCGTCGGCGGCGGTATCTTCACCAAGTGCGCGGACGTGGGTGCGGACTTAGTCGGTAAGGTTGAGCACAGCATCCCTGAAGACGACCCGCGCAACCCAGCGGTTATCGCCGACAACGTCGGCGACAACGTCGGCGACATCGCCGGTATGGGCGCCGACCTGTACGAGTCGTATGTTTCGGCGATCGCGGCCTCGATGGTCCTCGCGGTTGCGGTGCTCGGACCTGAACAGGGGGTTATGCTGCCGTTGATGCTCGCCGGGCTCGGCATTATCGTCTCGATCATCGGGATGCTCTCGGTACGGCCGCAGGCCGCCGACCTACCGTTCGATCAACAGGTCGCGAAGGTTCACGGCACCATGAACTTCGGCGTGTACGTCAGCAACATCCTGATGATCATCCTGAGCTTCATCCTGATCAACTGGTACGTCGGTGAGCTCGCTCTGTTCTGGGCCTTGATCTCGGGTCTTATCGCCGGATTCCTGATCAGCCTCTCGACCGAGTACTTTACCTCGGCCGAGTACGCGCCGGCGAAGCGGATCGCGCATTCTTCACAGAGCGGCCCGGCGGTCACGATTATGGAAGGCATGGGCGTCGGTATGATGAGTGTCGTAGCGCCCGCGTTGCTTGTTGCGCTCGCGACCGTCGTTGCGTACGCATTCGCGGGTCTGCTCGGAATCGCGATCGCCGCGCTCGGTATGTTGATCAACCTCGCGATGCTCCTTTCGATGGACTGTTACGGTCCGATTGCGGATAACGCGGCCGGAATCGCCGAGATGGCGGATCTTGGACAGGATGTCCGTGAGCGCTGCGAGGCGCTCGATGCCGTCGGTAACACCACCGCCGCGCTCGGTAAGGGCTTCGCGGTTGGTTCCGCCGCGCTCGCCTCGCTTGCCTGGATTGCAACCTACTTTGAGGTTGCCGAGGTTGAGCTCGCGAGTTTGAACAACCCGGCCGTTATCGCGGGTGTGTTCATCGGTGGTATGCTGCCGTTCCTGTTTAGCGCGCTCGCGATGAAGGGTGTAAGCGACGGTTCTTACGACATAGTCGAGGAGGTCCGCCGTCAGTTCCGCGATATCCCCGGCCTGATGGAAGGCACCGCCAAGGCCGACTCGGTGCGTTGTGTCGATATAGCGACGAGGCGTGCGATTAAGTCGATGATGCTTCCGGGGATCATTGTGCTGCTTGTCCCGCTGGCGCTTGGGTTCACCCTCGGCTCGCGTGCGGTGAGCGGCTTGCTCGTCGGCTCGCTCTTGACCGGGTTTCTGATGGCGATCATGATGTCGAACTCGGGCGGCGCCTGGGACAACTCCAAGAAGTATATCGAGTCCGGTCAGTACGGTGGTAAGGGGAGCGAGGCCCACAAGGCCTCGGTCATCGGCGATACCGTCGGCGATCCCTTCAAAGACACCGCCGGGCCTTCGTTGAACATCTTGATCAAGCTTGTCGGTAAGGTTGCGGTTATCTTCGGGCCGTTGTTCGTCGCGATGATCGCGTTGGACTAAGACGGCAGAATGCCGGTACAGCACCGGCACAGCAAATGGGCGGCCGATCCGCAAACCCGCGGATTGTGGCCGCCCTTTTTGTTGGAACGGCTTGTTGAAGCCGAGGCTCTTATCCGGGCAGCGTCTCGAGCGCGGCTTTGAGCAGCAAATGCGACGAGGTTGCCCCGGGATCTTGGTGACCCGCACTGCGTTCGCCGAGATAGCTGGCGCGCCCCTTCCGCGCGACGAGCGGCACGGTATCCTGCATACCCTTTTCGGCCGCTGCTCGCCCTTTTTCCAGAAGACTAGCGAGGTCTTCGCCGGCCTCTTGTGCGGCCTTCATGGCCTCGAGCGCAGGGCCGAGCGCATCGATCATCGTTTTGTCGCCCGGCTCGGCCTTGCCGCGCTGCCGTACGCCCTCGATGCCGGCCTCGAACATTGCAACTATATCGGCCGAGGTGAGCTCGTCTTTATCGGAGCAGACGCCGGCGGCGCGAAGGAAGAACGTGCCGTAGAGCGGACCGGCGGCTCCACCGACGGACTGCACCAAGGTCATTCCGACGGTCTTCAACGTAGCGCCTAAGGGCAAGTCCTGCCCCGAGACCTTCTCGACCACTGCAGCGAAACCGCGTGCCATGTTGATGCCATGGTCGGCGTCCCCGATTGCGGAGTCCAACTCGGTGAGATAGCTCTTGTTCTCGGCATACACCTTCGCCAGTTGTTCCAACCATTCGACAACTTGTTGTTTCGTGGACATACGCCTCCGTATACTCCCTTTACGATGAATTCCCACCGTAGCGCTTTCGAGCATTGGTTTTGGGTGGCGAAAGTAGTATATGCCCGGATTTTTGCAGTTGTCCACCTTTTGGTTTGACGTACTAAACATTTGTATAGTACTCTTCCGGGGCTATGTTGTGTAGAGCTCGCGATCTTCAGAAACCGGTTCAGCCTTCATCCGGCTATCCGCTCACGTTTGCCGTATCGCGCGGATGTATAACCGAGTTATCCGGTCCCGCCGCGCTCGACGTGCTGTGCCGGCTGCTGCGTGAGGTTCAACAGCGGTCGGCTCAACGCTCTTCTGCGCACGGCTCGGCGCGCAGAGGCGGAGCGTCCGGCGCCGTGCGAGTGGTCTGGATCATGACGCATCAATCGCTACCGTTCGCTCCGGATCTTGCCGCCAACGGTGTGGCGGTGCGTGATATTGCGTTTGTGTTCACACCGCACCCGGTTGCGGCCGCGCAGGCGGCCGAGCAGTGCCTCCGTAGCAACGGGGTTGATCTCGTGATACTTGATTTTGCGGAGCCCGCGGCAGGTCTCTGCGCTACGGCGGAGCACACGCAACCGCGCGAGCGGATGCGTGAAATCGACAATGCGGTGCTCGGCCGTCTGCTGCGCCTCTGCCGCCGTTCGCACGCCGCGCTACTCGCTATTACCGAGCGGTCCGGCGATCTTGCCGGGTCGCTGGTCTTCACGCGGCTTGTGGCTGAGCGCCGACGCTCTTCGTCCGCCGCCGACGCCACCGCCGACGCCAACGCAGGCGCCAACGCAGGCGCCGGCGGTCGCTTCGTCTCGTCTCTGAAACTCGTGAAAACCAAAACCGGCCGCCAAAATGCGGCATATCGCGAGGTTCTCCGTGGCCCGTACGGCATGTTGTAACATTATAGAGTTTCCGGTGCAGGTGCTGACGCGGCACATGCCGCATCTCCGCGATAGTGCGTGCATTGTGCTCGCGCACGAGGCGCTTCAGGCACCGGTGATCGGCTACAGTGCCAAGGCATTTGAACTCGGCGTGCGCCATGGTATGCGTTACTCTGCGGTGTTGGAGTTTGCGCCGCACGTGCAGGCCGCTACGGTTTCGCAGGCCGAGCTTGCGCAGGCGCAGCACCAAGTGCAAGCGGCTCTGCAATCGCTGAGCGACGAGGTGCTGCACAACCGCGATGAGCCGGGGGTGTTTTGGGTAAACGCCGGCGGCCTCAATCTGTTGTATGCAACCGCGCGCGCGTTTGCCGAGCAGCTCGGCGGCGAGATATCTCGGTTGGGATTTCAGGCGCGGGTTGGGGTGGGTTTCACCCGGTTTGGAACGTATCTCGCTACCGTAAACGTAACGGAATCGCTGCAGGAGGATGCAAACGGCAGCCACGGGCACAGCGGCAGCCGCGGCCACAGCGCCCACGCCGCCGAAGGTGCCGGCGGCGCGTTCACCGGCGAGAGCTCGGCTACGGTGTTTCACTCGATCGAGCACGAGCGGCGCGAGGTGTCTCGGTGCGCGCTTCAGCCGGTGCTGCGGTCCGAGCGCGCCGGGAAGCGTCTTAGGCGTCTCGGTATCGTCACTGTGGGTGAGCTGCTGCGTCTGCCGCGCTCCGAGATTCGCTCCACACTAGGCGAGGAGGTGGAGGAGCTATATCTAACCGCGCTCGGGGAGCGCGACCTGCCCGCCGCGCCGCTTGAGGAGGCGCACCGAACGCCGGTTGCTCGTCGGTCTCTTGACCAGGCGCTTGCCGGTAGCGAACCCCTGCTAAGGGTCATTCAAGAGATGCTGAATATGGAACTCCGTCGGCTTCGTCGCGGCGAGCAGGTCGCTAGAATGCGGCTCACACTCGAGCTCGAGCGGGGCGGTGAGCATCGTGAAGAACTGCGGGCTGCGTATCCTACCGGACGGTGTGAGTTGCTTGTGCGGCTGCTGCGCTTGCGGCTCGAGGCCCGGCGGCTCGAGCTCCCGGTGGTTTCAATTGTGCTTGAGCTCGATGTCCGGCGAGCGCGCGCTCGTCAGAGTATGTTGTTTTTCGAGATAGAGCCACAGGGTGACGAGCAACACGATGAGAGCTTACCCGCCGATCTTCGTGCACGATTCGGAGATGACGCGGTGGGTTATCTGGAGCCGTGCGAGCGGCAGCTCCCGGAGCAGCGCGTACGGTTTGTTGAGCAGGCCAAACCGCTCGCGTCACGTGTCACGCAGCAAGACGAGAGCGTGCAGGAGCCCCAGAGCGCACAGCAAGACGAAAGCGTACAGGTTGTGCGGCGAGCGTTCGTTGTGCCGCAGCGTTTGAATCGTCGGCTTTTGCCGCCTGGAACGCTCTCTGGGCCGTACGCGCTTTCGTGCAACTGGTGGGGGAACTCGGAACGCAGGCTGTACTACTATCTGGTGCCGGAATCGAGCGGCGGCGAGTTTTCTCCTACCGCGGTATGGCTCTACTACGATCTCGAGCGCGCGTGCTGGATGGTGCAGGGTACGGTGTGACGCTTGGGGTGGACGCGTAGTGTGAGAGAGAACCGTGGCTGAGTACGTTCCGTTATGGTGCAAGAGTAATTTCTCTTTTCTCGAAGGCGCGTCACACCCCGACGAGCTTATGAGCACGGCCGCTGAGCACGGGCTCTCGGCTCTTGCCTTGACCGACCGCGACGGGTTGTACGGCGTGGTGCGCGCTCACGAAGCGGCGGCGGAGAGCGGGATGCGCTTGCTGATAGGCGCCGAGATAACCGTAGAGCCCGCGGTGCGCGTGCTGCTGTACGCAATAAACCGCGAAGGGTACGCGAACCTGTCGCGTCTAATCTCACGCGGGCGGTTGCGCAGTACAAAGGGCTCGTGCCGGCTCACCGAGCAAGATATTTACGAGCACGCGGAAGGGCTGCTCGCGCTAAGCCCCGACGGGTGCTCCCGGTTCGAGCCTCGTTCGCTTCTCGATCGGGGGGAACCGGCGCGGCTCGCCCGCTTGCGAGAGGTCTTCCAGGACCGCCTCTATCTCGGTATCGCGCGCTACCGCTTGCCGCACGACAACGAGCGCACCGAGGCGCGTACGGAGCTCGCGCGCCGCTACGGTATAACGCCGTGTGTTGCGCCCGAGGTGCTGTACCATGACCGCCGCCGGCGCCGTCTGCAGGACGCGCTGACCGCAATTCGGCATAACAGACCGTTGTCGGAAACCGTCGATCTCCTGAGACCAAACGCCGAGCACGTGCTGCTGAGCCCTGCCGAAGCCGCCAAACGCTACGCCGGGGAGCGCGATGCGCTTGCTGCAACGCAGGAGCTCGCCGCCCGTGTGGAGTTTTCGCTCACTGAGCTGCGCTATCGCTATCCCTCGGAGCGCTTGCCGAACGGTTACAGCAGCGCCGAGTGGTTGGCAGAGCTTGCCTACCGCGGCGCGCGCAAGCGTTATCCGTCGGGCATACCGGCTGAGGTGAAGGCCCAGCTGCGTCGAGAGCTCTCGACCATAGAAGACCTGGAGTACCCCGGCTATTTCCTGACGATGTGGGAGATTGTACGATTCTGTCGCTCGCGCGGCATCCTGTTTCAGGGCCGCGGGTCGGCGGCAAACTCGTCGGTCTGCTACTGTCTCGGGATCACCGCGGTTGACCCGGTCCGGATGCAGCTGTTGTTCGAGCGCTTCTTGTCTCGCGAGCGCGCCGAGCCGCCCGATATCGATCTCGATATCGAGCACCACCGTCGCGAAGAGGTTATTCAGCATGTGTATCAGGCGTACGGCCGGGATCACGCCGCGATGGTCGCGAACCTCATCCGTTACCGGCCCAAGTCGGCGGTGCGCGATCTCGGCAAGGTCCTCGGTATAGAGGTCTCCACGATCGAGCGGATCGTGAAGTTTTTGGGCTATCGGGCCGAGTCTATCGAGGCTGCGATCGCGGAAGCCGGCTGCGATCTTAGCCTTGGGGTGTTCCGTCACCTCGCCGAGCTTGCGCTCGAGCTACAACACATGCCGCGGCACCTCTCTATTCATCCCGGCGGGTTTCTGCTCGGCGCCGAGCCGGTAAGCACCGTGGTGCCGATAGAGAACGCCACAATGGCGGAGCGCACCGTGATTCAATGGGATAAAGACGATATCGAGGCGCTCGGGCTGTTCAAGGTCGATTTACTCGGACTCGGAGCGCTGTCGCAGCTGCGCTACGGGTTTGAGCTTATCGAGAAGCATCTCGGTCGGCGGCTTACCCCGGCCGGCATCCCTACCGACGACCATGAAGTCTATAAGATGCTCGAGCGCGCCGACACCGTCGGCGTCTTTCAGCTTGAAAGTCGAGCCCAGATGGCGATGTTGCCGCGTCTGCGACCGAGGAAGTTCTACGACTTGGTGATCGAGATCAGCATCGTTCGCCCGGGGCCGATAACCGGCGGGATGGTGCATCCGTACTTGAAACGCCGGCGTGGTGAAGAGCCGGTGTTGTACCCTCACGAGAGCCTTCGTCCGGTGCTCGAGAAGACGCTCGGCGTGCCGATCTTCCAGGAGCAGGTGATGAAGCTCGCGGTTGTCGCGGCCGATTACACCCCGGGAGAGGCCGACCAACTGCGGCGCGACATGGCGGCGTGGCGTCGGCGTGGCAGTATCGAACGTCACTACAAGCGCTTTGTGGAGCGTATGGTCGCCAAAGGCATTGCGCGGCGCTTCGTCGAACAGGTGTTCGAGCAGATTCGAGGCTTTGGCGAGTACGGCTTCCCTGAGAGTCACGCCGCGAGTTTCGCGCTTATCGCGTACTGCACCGCCTATATGCGCAGGCACTATCCGGCGGTGTTTGTCTGCTCCTTACTTAACGCGTACCCAATGGGGTTTTATCATCCGGCAACGGTGGTGGAAGACGCCCGAAGGCACAGGGTTGAGGTGCGCCCGGTCTGCATAGCTTCAAGTGAGTGGGACTGCACGCTCGAGCCGTGTACGTCGCGCCGTTCGCAGCCCGACGCGGCATTCGCGGTTCGAATCGGTTTGCGCTACGTCAAGGAACTCGGCGAGACCGAGTGGGAGCGCATCCGTGATGCGCGTGCGCGCCTCGGCGGGGTGCCCGAGGCCGCCGAGGCGTTCTGCGACCACGCCGGGGTGTCGTCCGAGGCGCGCGAAGCGCTCGCCGCGGCCGGGGCGTTTGCAGGTTTCACGCCTCGGCGGCGCGACGCGTTGTGGCGGAGCTACGGCGCCGACTCGAGCCGGGGTAACGCAACCGGCGCCGGCCCGCGCGGTGACGCGGTTGCCGAGGTGCTGCTTGCATACGAGCCCGAGCGTCCGGAGTTCGAGCGTCTTTCGCGCTTCGAGGAGATCGGCTGGGACTACAGCGTAACCGGTCATAGTACCGGCGGGCACCCCATTGAGCAGTATCGCGGCCGGTTACAGGCACAAGGCTTCCCGGATTCCCGCGCGCTTGCGCACCTCGCCGCCCGCAGTCATGTACGCTACGCCGGAATGGTGATCTGCCGGCAGCAACCGTCTACCGCCGGCGGAACGGTGTTTATGACGATGGAGGACGAGTACGGGTTTGCAAATCTTATCTTTCGCCGGTCAGTGTTTCAGGAACACCGCGCGTTGGTTCTCACGCGGTCGTTTTTTGCGGTTTCCGGAAGGCTGCAATCGCAGGACGGCGTGACGCATATTCAGGTGGAGCGGTGCTTTGCCCCGTTTGAACGACCCGAGACCGAGCCGAAAAGCCGCGACTTCTGTTAAGAACTGCGCCTAAGCGGGGCGCGCGTGGTGATCGCGCGGTTAGCGTTGCTCGTCGGTGTCGAGCAGGAGCGCGACTTGATCGATTGCCCAGATGATCCGGTTGATCTCGTCCTCGCTGTACTGCTTCAAGCCGTCTATTAAATGATCGCTGATCGGCGGGGGTGTGTTCTGCAGGAACTCTATGCCCTTATCGGTGATCTTGATGTGGATCTGGCGCCGATCCATGCTGGTGCGTGTTCGCTGCACGAGCTCTTGCTTTTCAAGGCGGTCTACGATTCCGGTGACGGTGCTGTTGTTGAGTGCCACGATCCTGGTAAGCGCGCTAAACGAGATTGGACCGTGTTCGTAAATCTCACGCAGGCAGATGATCTGGGGAACCGTGATCTGGTGCTTCTCTTGCAGGTACTTTGAGTGTTTGTTGATTGCGTGAGCAATCTGCCGCAGCCGCTTGGTGATGTGGATGAATACCGGCTCTACCAGCTGCTGGTCTGTTTCGTAATAGCCTTTTACCATCGCCTGGTTACACTGCCAACCCTTTTATGAGCAACACAGATGACACGCGTACGGTATTCACCGCTTAGTATGCCTCCCCTTCTTTTACACCACCGAGCGTTTTGTGTCAACAAAGCTAAACAATTTTAATAAAAACTACAAAAGAGTCCGCAATTTTCGCCGGTTTTTTTCGCCAAAGCCCTTGACTGAATCCGCGAGCGGTGCAATAGTTGATACCAGAATGATTGGAGTACGAAATATTTTGATTAGGAAGTTTCGTTTAGATATTAATTTTACAAGGAGCGTATCACTATGGCAAAAGCGAATAGTTATCTTTTCACTTCAGAGTCCGTCAGCGAAGGGCATCCCGACAAGCTGGCAGATCAGGTTTCGGATGCGGTGCTCGACGCCTGCTTGGCCGAAGACCCTAACTCGCGTGTCGCATGTGAAACCTTTACCACTACCGGCATGATTATGGTCGGCGGCGAGATCACCACTGAAGCGAGTCTCGACATTCAAGAGATCGCCCGTGAGGTTGCACGCGATATTGGCTACACCGATCCTGCTTACGGCCTCGACGCCGACAGCATGAGCGTGATGAATACCTTGCACTCGCAGAGTCCCGATATCTCGCAAGGCGTGAGCGACGGCGAGGGACTCTATGACGAGCAGGGAGCCGGCGACCAGGGCATGATGTTCGGCTACGCCTGCACCGAGACCCCGGAGTTGATGCCGGCGCCGATCATGCTCTCGCACCAGATTCTGCAGCACGCAGCGAAGATCCGAAAGAACGGTTCGATTCCTTGGTTGCGACCGGACTCCAAGAGCCAGGTTACGATCGAGTACGTCGACCAGAAACCGATCCGTATCGACAGCGTCGTTGTTAGTCATCAGCATGACGATGAGGTCTCGTACGACGAGATCAAGCAGACCGTTATCGATCAGATCATTAACCCGGTTCTCGAGCGCACCGGTTTGCTCGACGACAAGACGAAGTACTACGTGAACCCCACCGGTCGTTTTGTGGTCGGCGGGCCCCACGGAGACAGCGGTCTCACCGGACGTAAAATCATAGTAGACACCTACGGCGGTATGGGCCGACACGGAGGCGGAGCATTCTCGGGCAAGGACTCGAGCAAGGTAGACCGCTCGGCCGCGTATATGGCCCGCTACGTTGCCAAGAACCTCGTGGCCGCCGGCGTTGCCGACCGTGCCGAGGTGGCGTTGGCGTACGCGATCGGCGTACCGTTCCCGGTTTCGGTTCGAGTCGATACGTTCGGAACCTCCAAGATTCCCGAGGCGAAGATCGCCGAGGCGGTTCGCGAGGTATTCGACCTTCGCCCTGCCGGCATCGTCGAAACCCTGCAGCTCAAGCGGCCGATCTTCCGTGAGACCTCAACCTATGGACACTTCGGGCGCAGTGAGCCAACCTTCACCTGGGAGCGAACAGACAAGGTTGACCAGATCTCGCAGATTCTGGAAACCAAACCGTTGGCCCTGGAGGAGATTGCATGGGCGAAAAAGTAGCGGTATACGGCATTGGTAATCCGTTGATCGACGTCACGGCGCAGGTCGAGGACGGCGATATCAGTGCGCTTGGATTGAATAAAGGCGCGATGCAGTTGATCGACACTGCACGCGGCAACGAGATCCTGGCGCACATTCAACAACATGAAAAAACCTATTCCTGTGGGGGAGCGTGTCCGAACACCATGATAACACTTGCGGCGCTCGGTGTTCGGACCGCCCTCGCGGGGATGGTTGCTAAGGATGAGCTCGGGCGAATCTATAACGAGCGTCTGCAGGAGCAGCGCGTTATTTCGGACCTTGCGGTGCACCCGGGAGACACCGGCAGCTGCATCGTGCTGGTCACGCCGGATCACGAGCGCACGATGAGCACGCGCCTCGGCGTGTGCCAGGAGTTCTCGGTCGAGAACGTGAAACACGAGCAGATTAAGGCGGCCGATTTCTTCTACTTCACCGGCTATATGTGGGACACCGAGTCGCAGAAGTCGGCGTTGACGGCCGCGATTAAGACGGCTCGCGCGGCGGGCACCAAGGTTGTGTTCGATGTTGCCGACCCGTTTGCGGTTGATCGGCACCGCGACGAGTTTCTTGAGCTGCTGTCGGGGCAGGTGGACGTGGTGCTCGCGAATCGTGAGGAGGCGCGCCTGTTGTTGGAGTATGATGATCCCCGTCGGGCCGCGATAGACCTTGCCGGACGCTGCGAAACGGCGGCGGTTAAGAACGGAGCGGACGGTTCCTACATCGGATCCTCCGACGGGTCCTGCATCGAGCTCGGTGCGTACCGGGTAGATGCGGTCGACAGCAACGGCGCGGGCGACAACTACTCGGCCGGATTCCTCTACGGCATGGCAAACGGCTATTCGCTCGCCGATTCGGGCCGTATCGCGGCCTACGTCGCCGCGCAGATCGTCAAGCGCATTGGAGCGCAGTTCGACGAAGCCGAGGCAACCGAGCTCCGCGAGGCCGTGTCGAAAGGGCTGTGGCGCGAAGTCGCCGAAGCAACCAAGTAACAAAGGAGAGTGTATGAGTACAATTGCGAAGACTGAACTAAAACAAGACTATAAGGTAAAAGATCTCTCGCTGGCCGATTGGGGCCGCAAAGAGATCGAGATAGCAGAGAAAGAGATGCCGGGTCTCGTAGCGACCCGTGAAAAGTACGCCGGGGAGCAGCCGCTCGCGGGATTGCGAATCACCGGAAGCCTGCACATGACGATTCAAACTGCGGTACTGATCGAGACGCTCGTGGATCTCGGAGCCGACGTGCGCTGGGCAAGCTGCAATATCTTCTCGACTCAGGATCACGCCGCGGCTGCGGCCGTAGTGGGGCGTCCGGAGACCGGCGGTACGCCGGATAACCCGAAGGGAGTGCCGGTGTTTGCCTGGAAGGGCGAGACGCTCGAGGAGTACTGGTGGTGTACGCAGCAAGCGCTCACCTGGCCCGACGGTTCCGGCCCGCACCAGATCGTCGACGACGGCGGCGACGCCACCTTGTTTGTACATCGTGGTTATCAAGCCGAGGACGATCCAAAGATTCTCGACGAGCCGACCAATAACCGCGAGCTGCAGGTTGTAAACGGGCTCTTGAAAGATCTGCAGAAGAAGGACAATAAACTTTGGCACAAGATCGTGCCCGAGATGCGCGGTGTGAGCGAGGAAACCACTACCGGCGTTCATCGGCTCTACCAAATGCAGGAAAGCGGCGAGCTGCTGTTTCCGGCCATCAACGTCAACGACTCGGTCACCAAGAGCAAGTTCGACAACATCTACGGCTGCCGCGAGAGTCTGGTGGACGGCATTAAGCGCGCCACCGACGTGATGATCGCCGGTAAGACCGCGCTCGTGTGCGGGTTCGGCGATGTAGGGAAGGGCTCGGCCGAGGCGCTTGCGGCGCTCAAGGCCCGCGTGCTGATCGCCGAGATAGACCCGATCTGTGCGCTGCAGGCCACCATGGCCGGATACACCGTGGTGACGGTAGAGGATGCGCTGCCGATTGCCGACATCTATGTCACCGCCACCGGAAACAAGGACGTCATCACCGCCGAGCATATGGCGCAGATGAAAGACCAAGCAATCGTATGTAATATCGGGCATTTCGACAACGAGATTCAGGTCGAGCAGCTCGACAGCCGCAAAGACGTCACAAAGACCACGATCAAGCCACAGGTAGACGAGTACCGCTTTGCCGACGGGCACAGCATCTTCTTGCTCGCCGAAGGGCGACTCGTGAACCTGGGATGCGCAACCGGACATCCGAGCTTCGTAATGTCCAACAGCTTCGCGAATCAAACGCTTGCGCAGATAGATCTCAAACAGCATGATCGCGCACCGGGCGTGTACCGGCTGGCGAAGGAGCTCGACGAAGAGGTGGCGCGGCTGCACCTCGAGAAGATCGGAGCTCGGCTTACGACGTTGTCCAAGGATCAAGCCGAGTATATCGGGGTCGACCGCAAGGGCCCGTTCAAGCCCGAGCATTATCGCTACTAAGACTATCGCCGCACAGGCGAAGGGGGAACAGATGTCGACTACGGCAGCAACACACAAACAGGATTTTGGAAGCAACCCGGTAGAGATGCGCGAAAGCGATCACTATAAGCACGAGTATATCGAGGGGTTCGTCGACAAATGGGACGAGCTCATCGACTGGGATCAACGAGCAAAGAGCGAGGGCGACTTCTTTCTGCGCGTGCTCAAGGAGCACGGCGCGGAACGCGTTCTCGACGTCGCTACCGGAACCGGGTTTCACTCGATTCGGCTGATCGAGGCCGGATTCGACGTAACGAGCGCCGACGGCAGCGCCGAGATGCTCGCGAAGGCGTTCGAGAACGGCCGCAAGCGCGGACATCTCATTCGTACCGTGCTCGCCGACTGGCGTTGGGCGAACAAGGACATTCAAGATACCTACGACGCCATCGTTTGTCTCGGAAACAGCTTCACGCATCTCTTTGACGAACGCGACCGTCGCAAGGCACTGGCGGAGTTTTACGCGCTGTTGAAGCACGACGGGGTGTTGATCCTCGATCAGCGCAACTACGACTCGATTCTCGACAACGGCTTTTCGTCAAAGCACACCTACTATTACTGTGGCGACGACGTCTCGGCCGAGCCCGAGCACGTCGACGAAGGGCTTGCACGCTTCGTATACCGGTTTCCGGATAAGTCTCAGTACCACCTCAACATGTATCCGCTTCGCAAAGACTACGTGCGCCGGCTCATGGGCGAGGTTGGTTTTCAGCGCATAGACAGCTACGGCGATTTCAAGGAAACCTATCGCGAAGGCGATCCTGACTTCTTTATACACGTCGCGAGCAAGAAGTATCTCGCGGATCAGGAGGAATAATATGCCTAAAACATATAACGAAACCGCTACCGCGACCGCACAGAACTACTACAACTCAAGCGACGCCGACAACTTCTACTTCACGATCTGGGGCGGCGAAGACATTCATATCGGGCTGTATCGCTCCGAGCACGACCAGATTGGCGAGGCGAGCCGCAGAACGGTGCAACGCATGGCCGATTTCGCCGAGTTGAACTCCGACTCCAAGGTCCTTGATCTTGGCGCGGGCTACGGTGGGGCGGTACGCTATTTGGTGTCAACCTACGGCTGCCGCGCCGTTGCGCTCAACCTGAGCGAGGTGGAGAATGAGCGTGACCGCGAGAAGAACCGTGAGCAAGGCCTCGATGATCGCATCGAGGTTGTGGACGCGAGCTTTGAAGAGGTCCCGTACGACGATGAGACCTTCGACCTCATCTGGTCGCAGGATGCTTTCCTGCACAGCGGTCAGCGCGAGCTGGTGCTAAAAGAAGCGGCGCGCGTTCTCAAGCCGGGTGGGCAGATGGTGTTCACCGACCCGATGCGCGACGACAACTGTCCGACCGAGGTGTTGGGGCCGATTTTGGCCCGCCTGCAGCTCGAGGATCTGGCCTCGCCGTCCTTTTACCGCGAGAAACTCGCGGAGCTGGGGTTCGACGAGGTGCGCTTCGAGGACAACACCGAGCAGCTTGCGAATCATTACCAACGCGTGCATGATGAGACCGTGGCGCGTGACGCGGAGCTCGCCAAAGTCGTCAGCCGTGATTACATTGAACGTATGAAGACCGGTCTCAAACACTGGGTTTCAGGCGGACGCAACGGGCATCTGGCGTGGGGAATTTTCGTGTTCAAGAAGCGCGCATAGGCGCAGGCGAAGCGCGCCTCAACGAGGTGCGCTTCCCGCCCCGGCCCGCAGGCCGGGGAGAGGTGACAGATGCATATCAAAACTCTATTCGAACAGCATAAGCCGTTATTTAGCTTCGAGTTTTTTCCTCCAAAGACCGAGGAGTCCGAGGTGGCGCTGTTTCACACAATTCGTGAGCTCGAACCACTGGAGGCCGACGCGGTAAGCGTCACCTACGGTGCCGGCGGCTCCACCAAGGACCGCACTCACCGGCTCGTAACGCGTCTGCAGCGCGAGACATCGCTTACGGTTATCTCGCATTTGACCTGTGTGGGCGCAACGCGAGACGAGACGCACGCGATCCTTGAGTCATACGCGGAGGCCGGAATTGAAAACATCATGGCGCTGCGCGGCGACCCGCCGGGCGGTGTTGGTGATCGCGGGTTCGAGCCGGTACCAAACGGCTTTACCTTTGCCGCCGAGCTCGTGGCGTACATCAAGAAGCATTTCCCGCAATTTGGAGTCGGCGTCGCGGGCTTCCCGGAAGGGCATCCCCTCGCGCCGAACCGTCTGCGTGAGATGGAGCATTTGAAAGAGAAGGTCGAGGCCGGGGCGGACTATATCTGCACGCAGCTCTTCTTCGATAATCACGACTTCTATGATTTCGTGGAACGGGCTCGGCATGCCGGGATCACTGTTCCAATCGTGGCGGGGATCATGCCGATCGCGTCGCGAAAAGGCATGATGAAGATGGCCGATCTGGCGGCCGGTTCGCGCTTTCCTGCGAAACTGCTGAAGGCGATAGATCGGGTGGAAGACGATGCCGACGTGCAAAACGTCGGGATTCACTGGGCTACGTCTCAGGTGCTCGATCTGCTCGACAACGGTGTCGACGGCGTACACTTCTATACTCTGAATAAGTCGGGCGCTACGCGTCGCATCTACGAGGCGCTGGGAGTTCGCAACTCCAACGCTGCGCGCTCGAGAGAGAACGGCTACGCGACCGGGCAGGCGGTACACGCCTGAGCCCGGTTCGCGCAACCCCGACGGAGTGCGGCCCACGCGGTATGCGGCGCCGCCGTGCGCAGCGCCGCCTTCAGTGCGTGGCGCGTTTTCTTAGTTTACCACTTCATACCCGGCTTCTTGCACCGCTGAGCTGAACTCCTTAACCGAAACCTTCTCGGGGTCGAATGTAACCTCGGCGGAAGCATTCTCTAGCGAGACGCTTGCCTGGTCTACGCCGTCGAGCTGCGACAGCGCAGCTTGAACGCCGGCGACGCACCCTTGGCACATCATGCCCTTGATCGTAAGTGTCTGTGTCTGTGTTGCCATGGACTGCTCCTTTGTTGGGATTTGTTGTGTAGCTTCTTCTTTGATCTTATCCGTGACTGCGGGTTCTCTCGCTGCGTGCTCCGAGGTGACCTTTACCTGCCCGCCGTGCACGCCGGCCGAGCCCCCGTCGCCGCGTGGCTCGGCGGCGGCGCGTGGCTCGATCGGGACGCGCTTGAGGCGCAGACTGTTGTACACTACGTTCAGCGAACTCACGCTCATAGCCGCTGCACCGATCATCGGGTGCAGCAAACCGATCATCGCGACCGGTACCGCCACCGCGTTGTAAAACCACGCCCAGAAGTAGTTCTCCTTGATCTTGCGGAAGGTGGCCCTCGAGAGATTCACCGCAGTGACAAGGGCGGTGAGTTCCCCGCGCACCAGCGTTACGTCGGCAGCCTCTATCGCGATATCCGTTCCGGTTCCGATAGCCACGCCGATATTGGCCTGCTTGAGCGCCGGCGCGTCGTTGATGCCGTCGCCCACCATCGCGACGAGGCCGTACTCGCGCTGCAACGCGCGAACCTCATCGACCTTGCCGTCCGGGAGCACGCCGGATATAACGCGCGTAATACCGACCTGGCGCGCGATCGCGGCCGCGGTTCGCTCATTATCGCCGGTGATCATCGCGGTACGAATGCCCTTACGCTCGAGCTCGGCGACAGCCTGTGCCGAGTCTTCCTTAATGGGGTCGGCAACCGCAATAATGCCGAGCGCTACGTCGTCGACCGCGACGAGCATTGCGGTCTTCGCCTGATCCTCAAACCGGCGTAGCTGCTCTTCAAAGCGCTGGGTGTTTATCCCGGCTTCCTCGAGCAGGGCACGGCTGCCGACCCGCACGGTAGTACCGCTCACGATTCCGCGCACGCCCTTGCCGGTGACGGCCTCAAAATCCTCAACCTCCGAAAGCGTGACGCCGCGCTCGGCGGCGGAATCCACCACCGCCTGCGCCAACGGGTGTTCCGAGGCGTGCTCGATGGTAGCGGCTATAAACAGCAACTGCTGTTCGGGATCGAGGGCTTCTAATGCTGCGACCTTACTGCCGAGGTGCTCCGGTCCGTGGGCTGTGTCACCATTACCGCCGAACACCGCTATGTCGGTGACGGCGGGCCTTCCTGCGGTGATGGTGCCGGTTTTGTCAAACGCAACGACCGCGACGTCCTTGAGGGTTTGTACCGCTTCACCGTTTCGAATCAAGATGCCTTTCTCGGCTCCGATGCCGCTGCCGACCATCAGCGCGGTGGGCGTGCCGAGCCCGAGCGCGCAGGGACACGCGATAACCAGCACAGCGGTTGCGGTCACGAACGAGAGCGTTAACGGCGTGAGGTCGGGGTTTACCCACGGTAAGAACTCGGCTCCCCAAAGCAGGATACCGCGGTGAAACTCCGGGAAGAGATTGAACGAAAGAAACGTCAACGCCGTGAGCCCGAGAATCACCGGCACGAAGTACGCGGTCACGCGGTCGGCAAACTCCTGAATCGGAACCTTCGAGCCCTGGCACTCCTCTACCATCTTGATGACCTGTGAAAGGAAGGTATCCTTGCCGACCTTCGTGACGCGAACCTGCAGCAACCCCTGCTTGTTGACGGTTGCCCCGATGACCTCATCGCCGTCGCGTTTCTCCACGGGCACCGGCTCACCGGTCGCCATGCTCTCATCGACAAGGCTTCCGCCTTGAACCACCACGCCGTCGGTGGGGATCTTCTCACCGGGGCGGACCATCATTACATCGCCGATCTGCAGTTCTTTGACATCGACCTCGAGTTCCTCACCGTTCACCAAGACGTTCGCGGTCTTGGCTCCCATCTCGAGCAGCTTGCGGATCGCTTGAGAAGCGCGGCCCTTTGCACGCACCTCCAGGTATTTGCCGACGAGATGAAACGTCATGATGGTGGTGGCCATCTCGATGAAGGTTTGAATAGGAAAGAAGAAACCGCTCAGGCCGACGAGAAACGGCGGAAGTGAGCCGAGTGAGACGAGCACATCCATGTTGGGACGCCCGGCCTTCATCGCCTTGAAAGCGGTTAGGTGCACGTGCCGCCCCACGCCGAATACCACCGGGGCGCCGAGCGCCGCGACCCATGCAAGATAACCCGGAATTGGGGTCACAAACATGTGAACCATCATCAAGATCATGACCGCCGAGGCCAGGCCGGCCGAGATCAAGAGCCGCCGCCAAGCGCTTTGCACCTTTGCTTCCTCGGCGTCGCTGCCGTCGTCGTGCTCGTCTATCTCGACAAGCTTGTACCCGATCTCGGCGACAACCTGCTTCAGATGGGGAAGCTTGATGCGTGCAGGGTCGTACTCAACCGTGACACGCTCGGCGGCGAAGTTCACGACCGCGCTCGATACCCCATCGGTAGCGTTGAGCATGCTCTCGATCGAGGCGGAGCAGGAAGCGCAGCTCATCCCTTCAACCGCGAGCGTTGCCTTGCCTGCGGCGGGGCGCTCGTGCTCATCGGAAGCGGCGCCGTAACCGGTTTGTTTGACAACATCTATTATCTGTTCGTCACTCACCGTGTTCGCGTCGTACTCAACCGTGAGCTTTTCGCTCGCAAAGTTAACGGTTGCCGACTGCACGCCGTCGGTGGCGTTGAGCATGCTCTCGATCGAGGCGGCGCACGAGGCGCAGCTCATTCCGTCTATCTTAAACGCGCGTTTGGTCTGTTCGGGACCGGTCGCCGTCTGTTCGCTCATATCTCCTCCTTGCCCTGAGGGCCTATCCGTGCTTTCGCATATCGGCGAGTACCGTCATGATCTCTTTCACCTTCTCGTCTTGATCACGCTCGTCGGTGCTCCGCATAGCGTCCGCGACGCAGGTGTTGAGATGTGTTTCCATTATCAGGTTCTCGACCTTGCGTAGGGCTGCGGTGATAGAGCGCGTTTGTGCGAGAATATCCATGCAGTAACGGTCTTCCTCAACCATGCGACGGATGCCGCGAACCTGCCCCTCGACGCGGCTCAGGCGGTTTGCGACGTTTGTTTTCTGTTTTTCGTCCATCATGTTCATAAACATACTATAGGGGGGCGGGGTATGACAAGAGCCTATGAGCTATTTCGCATTCTCCGCGGTCCACGGGATCGAGCGCGTTGAGCGGGCCAACCACGTGTAGTGGCCGCGCAGCATCTTCGGTGTTGTGGTTCGGTGTTGTGGAGATTGAGAGGAGCTCGGGTTTTTGCTATCTTAACGTTCAGCTTGTATGAAAGATACGCAACACCGGTTCGCAGTGATCGAGGGGTGGCTCTCGATCGGGGTCAACATACTCTTAGCGGCGGCCAAGTTCTGGGCCGGAGCGGTCAGCGGATCGCTCGCGATCATCGCCGACGGGTGGCACACCTTGTCCGACTCGCTGTCATCGGTGGTGCTGCTGATTGGAGCGCGAACCGCGGCGAAGCCCGCCGACAGCGATCACCCTTTTGGACACGGTCGCGCCGATCTGGTTGCCGCGATCATTATTGGGGCGCTGCTCGGCATGGTGGGGATCGCTTATTTGCTCGAAGCGATCGAGGGACTTCAGGCGACTCGGACCGCTCGGTTCGGTCGCTTGGTAATCGCGGTAACGGCGGCCTCGGTGGTGGTGAAAGAGGCGATGGCGCAGTTCGCGTTCTGGGGCCGGCGACGCGAAGAATCACGGTCACTGCGTGCCGAGGCGTGGCATCATCGCGGCGACGCGATCACCTCAGCGCTGCTTCTGATCGGCATTCTCGCCGGCCGCGGCTTTTGGTGGCTCGACAGCGTCCTCGCGGTGATGGTTTCGCTGCTGCTGGTTCGAGTAGGGTACCGGATCATCCGCGACAGCGCTTTTCCGCTGCTCGGCGAGTCTCCCAGCGATCGTACCGTGCGGCGCATGCGTGAGATCGCGTCGCGGGTGAATCCGCGCATCGGCCATCTGCACCACGTTCACGTTCACCGCTACGGAGACCATACCGAGCTGACGTGCCACGTGCGCATGGACGGCGATATGACCGTCGATGAGGCGCATGATGTTGTAAGCGAGTTTGAAGGCGCTTTGCGCGACGAACTCGGTGTGGAGCCGACCGTTCATGTTGACCCCAAGCGTGGGACACCGGAAGAACGGCAACCGTGACGCGCTCGTCGGCGTAAACACCACTTTCTCAGTGGTGCTCGCCACGATGATTACCGTGATCAGGGTGTTCGGCCGACGGTTGTTTAGCCGCTACCGCTTTTGAAATCGAAGCTCGATCTCGTACGGGTGCGCTACGCCGGTATAACTGGCGTCCTCGCGCTCAACACTTCGATTGGTGGGGTCGTAGAGAATGTCTCGGTCTTCGTTATGCTCGATCGCATGATCGCTTCGTAGCTGCACCGCGGACTCGATCTTCACCGGGTTGTCGCGGGCGAACGCGATATCGGTGAAGAATGTTTCGTCGTACATCTGTACGCGTAACTCGGTTGCGGTGTTGCTGAGCGGTTTGCGAAACGGCACGAAGAAGCGGTACACGATGCGGTGGTCGCGAAAGAATGCGTCGAACTCGCGAACCTCGTCTACCGGTCGGCGCTCACCGTTGGTGACCACATACGTGAAGTAGTCGTAATGGCGCAGGTTCTCGAACGCACCGCGCCGTATTTCCTCGACGTGGCTGTCGGTGAGCTCATCGTTTCGCGGAATGCCGAAGTCGAGCACTAACATCCCGGTGAACATCTCGTCGAACGCCCATTCCACCCAGAAGCCTTCAAGCTCGGTATCGGTGAACTGGAAGGTTACCTTGGCGTCGATGAAGACGTGGGGGTGCGCGTCTGCTGCAACAGGCGCCACAAGTGTCAGCGCCAAGGCAGAAACGATCGCTCGAATTCTTAATCGCATACCGTTCCTTACTCTACACCACCGCCGAGGTTGTTACAATTAGTATCGGCATTTCACAAGAATCTCGACATCCGGCAACTCGCCCGCTATTATTATGTCTGATCGGCCCTTCCAAGATGTCCGGACACAAGGAGTAGGTCCTCTATGCAACCCCACTCGGTCAAGGTAATTGAAGACGTTCGAATCGATCTTCCCGACGGCTGCCGGCTGGCGGCAAAGGTATGGCTCCCGGCCGATGCCGAGCTCAACGCGGTGCCGGCGGTATTGGAGTATATTCCGTATCGCAAACGAGACTTCAAAGCGGTGCGCGATCATCAGATTCACAGCTACTTCGCGGCGCATGGATACGCCGGGGTGCGCGTTGACCTGCGCGGCAGCGGCGATTCCGACGGGATTTTGCGCGACGAGTATCTGCAGCAGGAGCTCGACGACGGCGTCGAGGTGCTGCGCTGGATAGCGTCGCAGCCGTGGTGCAACGGAAGTATCGGGATGTTCGGGTTGTCCTGGGGCGGCTTCAACGGGCTTCAGATCGCCGCGATGCAACCCCCGGAACTCAAGGCGGTGATCACGGTGTGCTCGTCCGACGATCGCTACTCCGACGACATCCACTACATGGGCGGCTGCCTGCTGACCGATAACCTCTCCTGGGCCTCGACGATGTTCGCGTACAACTCGTGCCCGCCGGATCCCGAGGTAGTGGGAGAACGCTGGCGAGAGATGTGGCTCGAGCGGCTCGAAGGGAGCGGCCTCTGGCTCGAGACTTGGCTCACGCATCAGCGCCGCAACAGCTACTGGCGCCACGGTTCGGTCTGCGAGGACTTCAGCCGCATCGGCTGTCCGGTGTTTGCGGTCAGCGGTTGGGCGGACGGCTATACCAACACGGTGTTTCATCTCATGGAGCACCTCCGGGTGCCTCGCTGGGGGCTGATCGGCGCGTGGGGTCACAAGTATCCCCACATGGGCGGTCCCGGACCGGCGATCGGGTTTCTGCAGGAGTCGCTTCGCTGGTGGGACCAGTGGCTCAAAGGGATCGACCGAGGCGTCACCGAGGAGCCGATGCTGCGTGCGTGGATGCGCGATACTTTTTCGCCGATCGCGGCCGAGCGCCCCGGTCGATGGGTGGCCGAGTACGTCTGGCCGGGCACGCGCATTGTACCTGAGCCGTTTGTGCTCACGGGCGACGGCCTCGAGCCGGCCGGGGCAGATCGCGTGAGCGCAAGCGACCGAACCGGCGCCGGAGCCGCCACGGCTGCCACCGGTTCCGGCGGTGACAAGCCGGGCGGCGTGACTGCTTCCGGCGCCGGCGCCGGCGGAGCTGAGCTCGTGGAGCCCGGTGATCTTGCCGCGCGCGGAGCCCAGACCGCCGCGCCGACCGAGCCCGCGTTTGAGGTGCGCAGCCCACTGAGCGTTGGACTGTTCGCCGGAAAGTGGTGTTCGTACGCCGAGGATACCGACCTGCCGAACGATCAGCGCGAGGAAGACGGCGGTGCGCTGGTGTTCGATAGCCGTCCGCTCACCGAGCCGCTTGAAATTCTCGGCGCCCCCGAGGTGGAACTGACGCTGGCAAGCGACAAACACAGCGCGCAGGTTGCGGTTCGGCTCTCGGACGTGGCGCCCGACGGCACGGTCATGCGCGTGACCTACGGGCTTCTGAATCTCACGCATCGAGACTCCGACGACGCGCCCACGGAACTGGAACCGGGCAAGCGCTACACCGTTAAGGTGAAGCTGAACTACATTGCGCAGCGCTTCGCAGCGGGGCACCGCCTGCGGGTCGCGATCTCGAGCTCGTACTGGCCGCTCGCGTGGCCCGCGCCGGAATCTGCCAAGCTCACGATCTTTCCGAAGTACAGCCGCATCATAATACCGCGGCGTCCGCCTGCGGCGCACGATGGTGCGCTTCGGCCGTTCGACCCGCCCGAGGCCGCCGAACCGCCGACAACCGCGCTGCTTGCACCGGCGAAGCGCGAATGGAAGGTGATCCACAACCTCGCCTCGAACGAGGTCACGCTCGATGTCGTGAACAACGACGCGCGATACAGACTCGACGAGATCGACCTTACGATCGGCAAAGATGTCCACGAGCAGTTCACCTATCGAAACAACCGCTACGACACGCTGCGCGCCGAGGTCACCGCGAGGCGTAGCTTTGAGCGAGGACACTGGAACGTTCGCACCGTCACACGGACGGTGCTCAGTTCCACTCGAACGCATTTTCGCATCCGTGCTACCCTTGACGCCTACGAGGGAGATGCGCGTATTTTGGCCAAGAGTTGGGATGAAACCATACCACGGGATCATTTGTGAGGAGTATGCATGAGCAAGAAACAAGTATTCATCGTCGGGCTTGATGAGTTCAACCGCAAGAAACTCGAGCGACTGCCGCACGCTGCCGAGTGCGATTTTCACTCGGCGCTCGATTTCAGCGATATCCGCGATGTAGAACGCTACGACATGAAGACGCTGATCGAGACCGCGATCGAGCGGATCGACGCCTCCGGCGTGAAGCCCGACGCGATCGTGGCTTACTACGACTTCCCGGCGACCGATTTGGTGCCGATCCTCTCGGAACACTTCGGCACGCGCGCCCCCACTCTGGAAGCGGTGCTGAAGTGCGAGCACAAGTTCTGGAGCCGCATCGTGCAACAACGCGTGATCGATGACTGCATCCCGCAGTTCCATTCGTTCGATCCGTTTGACGAAGAGGCATACGATAAGATCCCGCTAATGCCCCCGTACTGGATCAAGCCGATCAAGTCGTTTCGCTCGTTTCTCGCCTACCTCATCAACGATAAGGACGACTTCGACACCGCGATCCCGGAGATCCGCGAAAACATTGGGCTGATGAACGAGCCGTTCAATTATCTGTTCGAGCAGTTCCCGCTACCGGCTGAGTTCGCCGAGATGCCGGAAAGCTGTATGGCCGAGAGTACGCTCTCGGGGAGCATGTGTACCGTTGAGGGCTACGTCTTCAACGGTGAGGTCGTGGTGTACGGGGTGGTTGACTCGGTTCGCGAGAAGGACCGCTCGTCGTTCGCGCGCTACGAGTACCCCTCGGCGTTGCCGCAAGAGGTGCAGTTCCGTATGGCCGATATCTCACGCCGTGCCATTACTGAGATCGGTCTCGATAACTCACCCTTCAATATCGAGTTCTTCTGGGACCAAACCTACAATCACGTGGGCTTGCTCGAGATCAACCCGCGGATCTCGCAGGCGCATACCGACCTCTTCGAGAAAGTGCACGGCATCTCGCATCACTCGATCATGCTCGACGTGGCGCTCGGGCGCAAACCGAGCCCAATGCAGTACGACGGCGAGTTTCAACGAGCCGGGAACTTCATGCTGCGCACCTTCGAGGACGGCTACGTGAAACGCGTGCCGGACGGCGAGGAGATTGCGCGCGTTGCCAAGCGCATACCGGGCACCGTGGTCAAGCTGCGCGTGCAGTCCGGGCAGCGCCTCTCGGAGCTCAGTGGGCAAGACAGCTACAGTTATGAGCTCGCAAATATCTACGTCGGCGGACGCGATCAACTCGAGCTACTCGGTAAGTACCACCAGTGCCTCGAGCATCTCCCGTTTGAGATCGAACGCGACGAAATCAGTGTGCCGTGATTCGTGGCGTGTACGCTTAGCTGCGTATATCGCTCAGCACTCGCCACCGTGGCGTTGTATCTCCGGCGCCGATTTACAGCTTCCGTACGGGCTCTTGGTGATCCAGTTGTCGACCGGCTCGCGCCGCTGAATCGCGCGCCAGACGTCCTCGAAGCGCAGCGGCATGTGTGTGATCTGGGCGCCGGTTGCGTTCTGCAAGGCGTTGCCGAGCGCTGCGGCGACCGCGATCATCGAGTGCTCGCCGACCCCTCGCGCCCCGTACGGCCCGTCTACCTGCGGCGTCTCGACGCTGATCGCCTCCACCTCGAGCGGCAGGTCCTTGGCTGTCGGAATCTTGTTGTCGGTGAACGAGGGGTTCAAGAGATGCCCTTGCTCGTCGTAGATGTAGCCCTCGCAGGTTGCGGTGCCGAGCCCTTGCAGCATTCCCCCGATCGCTTGGCCGCGAACCGCGTCGGGGTTGATGACCTTGCCGACGTCGAAAACCGAGGCGACCTTTAAAACGTTGTACTCGCCGGTGTGCTTATCGACCTCCACGATCATGCCGTGAGCGCCGTAGGTCCAGTCGAGTGCCGGCAGGCCCTGGCCGGTCTCTTTGTCGAGATGCGTGAGGCCTTGAGCGATGTAGCGGCCAACCCCGATTAGCGGACCGCCGATCGAGTTTCCGTTGGGGTAGCAGTAGCCGATCGCGAGTTGTCGAAAGCTCACCGCCGATTCGGGATGGTGCCGGACAAAGATCTTCTCACCGTCATGATCGAGGTCACAGATCTGAGCGCGCAGCGCCTGCGCGGCAACATCGTAGGCGTTCTTCAACAGATCCTCGGCGGCAAGAATCGCGGCGTTGCCGCTCAAGAGCAAGCCTTTGGACGCGACCGTCTGCCAGTCGTAGGGGTCGTGGTCGGTGTCGGACTCGAACGCGATCTTCACCTTCTCGAGCGGAAAGCCGAGCCGCTCCGCGATCATCTGAGCGATAGAGGTGTAGGTGCCCTGCCCGTAATCGGTGAGCGTGAGTGTCGCGGTAACCGAGCCGTCCTCGTTCATGCGCAGGATCACCGCGGTTGCGGTGAACGGCGGCATCGCCGGTGCCTTGTGCAGACCCACCACCGCCTTGCCGATCTTCATCCCGGTCGCGGCCTCGCGCTGCCGCTCGGCGTCGCTCAAGGTACCGTAACCCACCGCGTTCTCGGCGGCCTCGAGGCATTTGTTGATGTTGCCGGTGTGCGCTCGAATCTTCTCGCCGGTGAGGCTGGTGGAGCCTTCGCGGAGCGCGTTGTACTTTCGAAACTCAAGCGGGTCCATCCCGATGGCTTTCGCCACGAGGTCCATGTGACGCTCGAGTCCCCAGTGGAACTCCACGTGGCCGAATCCTCGGTAGGCGGTCCCGAACGGTTTGTTGGTGTAGATGGTGTAGGCATCGACCCGGGCGTTCGGGATCTCGTACGGCCCGCCGGCCGAGTAGCCCGAGGCGCGCGTTACGTTCACCGCGTAATCGGCGTACGCGCCGGAGTCCCAGTACATCGTCATCTGCTGCGCGAGGATCTTGCCGTCCTTCGAGACGCCGGTCTTGATTCTATAGGTGAGCTGGCTGCGGCACGGGAGGAGGCTGAACTCCTGCTCGCGCGTTGCGGTGAGTTTCACCGGTGCGCCGCCTGCTTTCTTTGATAGTACCGCGACCAACGGCTCGATCCCGATTCCGGCCTTCCCGCCGAATCCGCCGCCGACGTGCGGCACCACCACGCGCACGTTTCGATGCGGCAAACGAAACGCGGTGCAGAACAAGTTCCGCAGCGTGAACGGCGACTGCGCGGAGGACCAGATGGTTACCTGGTCGCCGTAACCCCACTTCACGATCGCGACGTGGGTTTCCATCGGGACGTGCTGCACCGACGGGTTGGTATACTCGCGCTCGATCGTCCACTCGGCCTGCTCGAACGCGGCCTCCGGATCGCCTTTGCGCAGCTTGGTGTGGTTCGCGATGTTGGTGCCGGGTTTCGGAGTGAAAGCCGCTTCCATATAGTCATACTCGCCGAGGTTGGGGTGTACGAGCGGCGCGTCGTCTTCGAGCGCATCGAGCGGATGTAGCACCGGCGTGAGCACCTCGTACACAACCTCGATGAGGTCTGCCGCCTGCTGCGCGATCTCGATGCTGTCGGCTGCTACCGCGGCCACCGCCTCACCGTAGTGCCGCACCTCGTTCTTGGCGAGTATCGCCTTATCAACCACATACAAGCCGACGCGGTAATCGAGCTCCTCGCCGATCACCACGGCTCGGACGCCGGGCAGTTTCCGAGCGGCCTCGGTCTCGATCTTTACGATGCGCGCGCGCGCGTGCGGGCTGGTCTTTACGCGGGCGTACAGCATTCCGGCCATCACCATGTCGCTGACGTAGGTTGCTTGGCCGGTGAGTTTCTCTTTGGCGTCTATGCGTGGGGTGCGCTTCCCGACGTAGCGCAGCTCGGCTGCGGGTATCCGCTCAAGCATGCTTGATCTCCCCCTTCTCCTCGAGTTGCCCCGTGGCGTCGAGCACTGCCTCGATGATCTGCTCGTAGCCGGTACAGCGGCAGAAGTTGCCCTCGATGCCCTCGATGACCTCGGCACGCGACGGTTTGGGCTTGCGCCGCAGCAGATCCTTGATCGTCATCAGCATGCCGGGTGTGCAGAAACCGCACTGCACCGCGTGATGGCGATCGAACGCTTGCTGAACGCCCGATAGCTCGCCGTCCTTCGATTCTCCCTCCACCGTCTCGATCTCGGCGCCGTCGGCCTCCACCGCGAGCACCAGGCACGAGTTGAGCGGAAGGCCGTCCATGATTACGGTGCAGGCCCCGCACTCGCCGGCACCGCAGCCTTCCTTGGTTCCGGTAAGCCCGATCTCCTCGCGCAGTACATGCAGCAGCGTGCGATGCTCGTGTACGTCGCGGCGGTAGAGATCTCCGTTTATCGTGAGTTCAATTCGCTTCATGCTCCTACCTCGCTCATCAGGCGCTCGATGTATACCCCCACCATGAAGGCCCGATACTCCTTGGTGCAGCGCACGTCGTCGATCGGGCTGATGGCGGCCGCCGCCGCGTCTTGCACCTCCTCAGGGGGTGTTCCGACCGCGAACTCGGGCAGCAGAAGCGGCGTCGGGGCCGCCGAGCTGATTCCAACGCGGAACAAACCGCCGTGCTTCACGAGCGCCACCGCGATCACGCCGAGGTCGTGCCCTTTGATGCGCTTGAGTTTCTTGTAGCCGGCCTCGGCACCGGCATAGGTAGGAGGCACCAAGATCTCGCGCACCAGCTCGTTCGGTGCGAGGACCGTGGTCTTTACGCCGGTGATGAACTCGCGCAACGACACGCGGCGAGTGTTGTTGCGCGAGACAATTACCACCTCGGCGTCGAGGCACAGTAACGGTGAGCTCATGTCGCCGCACGGCGAGGCCGTCACGATGTTTCCAACTGCGGTTGCGCGGTTACGCAACTGATAGGTCGCAAGCTCCGCCCCGGCAGCCTGCAACACCGCATAAGACTCGGCCACCGGCTCATAGGATAGTATCTCGTTCACGGTGACGCACGCGCCGATTGTAAGCCCGTTCTTGCCGTCATAGTTCAGCGTTTTGAGCTCCGGGATCTGCTTGATATCGATAACGTGGCTCGGTTTCGAGAGGCCCGAGCGGATATTGACCAACAGATCGGTGCCGCCCGACAGTACCACCGCATCACCGGCGTGCCGCTCCAGCAGCTCCAAAGCCTCGGCCAATGAGCCGGGTGCGTGATAACGAAACTCGTGTGTCATACGACGCCTACCTTCCTCAAGATGCTTGCAAGGGAAAAAAAGATCACCTCACCCCCAAGACGCGACAAACCAAACCGCCGCTCATGAGCCGACGTGATATTCAATTTTATTTAATTACGCTTTTAGGCCGCTGTCAAGGAACCCCCGAATGTACTGACACGAGTTTTGTGGGTAGCGGAGGCCGCATGAAAACTTCGATTCTTCCCCGTTTAAGCGAAGCAAAATACACCATACCGTCTCCTCGCGCCGCACGCTCTCGCGGGTGCACACCCA
>Ga0207421_10000724_pt1 | contig 42669 bp, 35 predicted proteins | sample SodLakKL_010_SED_4_FD_187542 | JGI IMG/M metagenome (GOLD analysis project Ga0207421, IMG submission 187542) | Alkaline sediment microbial communities from Lake Tanatar, Kulunda Steppe, Russia - 8KL_010_SED (SPAdes) (version 2) | ecosystem: Environmental > Aquatic > Non-marine Saline and...
ATCTCACCCCTGTCAGCGCCGCTCACCGACGTTCGGAGGCGGTGGATCCGGCGCCGTGCGCTCTCCGAGCAGGGTGCGCAGTCGATCCAGCCCTCGTTTCGTCAGCGCTTTGACCGCATCCGGCGTCCGGCCGGTCACCTTCGCGGTCTGTGCCACGCTCAGATCGCCGAGCAGCCGGAGCAGCAGCACCTCGCGCTGCTCATCGGTCAGACGGTCCAGCAATGTCAGCGCGTCGTCGATTTCCAGCTCCTCCAGGGCGGTCGACTCTGCGCCGGTGACCACCGGTAACGCGGCCTCGATCGTGTCGGCACCGACGGCGTCCGATGGCTTGCGCGACCGGCTGCGTCGGGCGTCGAGCAGCCGGCGGTGCGCGATCGTGAACGCCCACGAGCGGAAGTTGCCCTCATCGCCGGTGAACCGGTCGATGTCGCGGACCATCTGCAGCATCGTCTCCCCGAGGACGTCCTCGGGGTCGGGAGCGTTCTGGCCACGCAGGTACCCGAGCAGCGGCCCTGCCAGGTCGCGATAGACCGCCGCCCACGCCGCATCGTCCCCACGCCGTGCGGCGTGGAGAACGTCGATGAAACGGTCACCGAGCGTGGCTTCCCCCGGCCTCGAACACCCATGAACGTATTCCCTCACCCGGCACCTATGCTGCAGTCCGAACCCGCTCACCGCGGTGTGTCGGCCGGTTGCAGTCCTCTGCCGACCGACCGTCAGCCGCCGACCCGGAGCGTTTGTGCCAACCCAACGTGTGCACAGCCCGACGGCAGCCGGTCACCGTTCCGGGGTGCCGGCCCTCGCCGCCTCGGTCGGGATCGACCGGGTCCGGGAGCGGTACGCGGGCGCGCAGGCGGTGGTGACCGGCGGCGCCGGGTTCGTCGGTGCGCACGTGTGCCGGGCCATGCACGCCGCGGGCCTGCGCGTGCACGCCATCGATTCGCTGATCACCGGCAGTCGCAGCAACCTCGCCGACCTCCTGGACCAACCAGGTGTCACGCTCGAGGAAGCCGATGTGGTCGACCACCTCGAGGTCCCTGAGGATGTCGCCGTCGTGCTGCACCTGGCGTCGCCCGCCTCGCCCGTGGACTACCTCCGCCATCCGATCCACACCCTGAAGGTCGGGTCGATCGGGACGCTGCACGCCCTGGGCGTCGCGAAGGCGACGGGGGCTCGCTTCCTGCTGGCCTCCACCTCGGAGGTGTACGGCGACCCGCAGGTGCACCCGCAGCCGGAGACCTACCTCGGCAACGTCGATCCGACCGGGCCACGTGGCGTCTACGACGAGGCCAAGCGGTTCGGCGAGGCGATGACCTACGCCTACGAGCGTGACCATGCCGTCGAGGTACGCGTCGCCCGGATCTTCAACACCTACGGCCCGGGCATGCGCGCGGACGATGGCCGCCTGGTCCCCACCCTGATCGGGCAGGCCCTCGCCGGTGAAGCGCTCACCATCCACGGCGACGGCGAGCAGACCCGGTCCCTGTGCTTCATCGACGACCTCGTCGACGGACTGCTCAGACTGCTGGTGGCCGACCGGTCCGCGCCGTGCAACCTCGGCTCGGACGTCGAGGTGACCGTTCTGGACGTCGCCGACCGCATCCGTGGTCTGATCGACAGCAACCTCGAGGTGGTCCACATCGATCGTCCCAGCACAGATCCACAGCGTCGACGTCCGGACCTCCGCGTGGCGCGCGACCTGCTGGGCTGGCAGGCGGAGGTCGACCTGGACGACGGCCTGCAACGCACGATCGCCTGGGCGCGGTCAGCACGGTCCTGAGCGGTGCGCCGCCGTCGGGTCCGCCGTCGGTCCGCCGTCCGTCACACGGCGGTCAGGCCCAGGTTCGCGTGGATCTCGCGGGTCGCTGACGACCGGTTGAGCGTGTAGAAGTGCAGCCCCGGGGCGCCAGCGTCCAGCAGTTCCCGACACAGGTCGGTGGCGACCTCCACCCCCAGTCGACGGACCGCGGCCGGGTCGTCCTCCACCTCACGCAGCCGGGCCACCAGTTCGGCGGGGACCTCCGCACCGGACAGCTCCGCGAAGCGCACGATCTGTCTGACGTTGGTGATCGGCATGATGCCGGGAAGCACCGGCGTGGTGCAGCCCCGGGCAGCCAGGTCGGCCACCATGTCGCGGTAGTCGGACGCGCGGAAGAAGAACTGGGTGACCCCGAAGTCGGCCAGCTCCAGCTTGCGGGCCAGGTGGTCCCGGTCCGTCGCCAGATCGGGGGCCAACGGATGGCCCTCTGGGTGTGCCGCGACGCCGACCGCGAATGCGCCGTCACCGACCTCCCGAGCCAGCTGCACCAGGTCGGTGGCGTGCTCGAGCTCCCAGAACGCGTCGGGATCGTCCTTCGGCGGGTCCCCGCGCAGGCACATCACGTTGGTCACGCCGGCGTCGCGGTAGCGCTCGAGGATCGTGGCCAGCTCGTCGCGGGTGTGGTTGACGGAGGTGAGGTGCGCCATCGGTGTCAACGTGGTCCGGCGCAGCAGGTCGGCGACCAGACGGTGGGTGCGGTCACGGGTCGAGCCGCCGGCACCGTAGGTCACGGACACGAACGATGGTGACAGTGGCTCGAGCTCGTCGATTGCCCGCCACAGGATCTTCTCGCCCTCGTCGGTCCCCGGCGGAAACAGCTCGAACGAGGTGGTCCGGCCACGGGCGAGCAGATCGTCGATGCGGGTCACGGAACTCCTCGCGGAGGTGGGCGCGGAGGTGCGGTGTCCCGACCAGGCTACGCCGGGTTCGGAGCCGGCTCGCGCGGCAGCCGGAGAACGGTGCGGTGGGCCCGGTGCGGTGCACGCGGTGGGAGCCACGCGGTCCGGGCTACTCGGCGGGGACGAGCTTCATCCGCACGTCGACGGCCACCACGCCCTGCCCATCCGGGAGGACGAACACCGGGTTCAGATCCAGCTCGGCGATCTCCGGCAGGTCCTCGACCATGGCGTTGATGCGGTGGAGCAGATCCTTGAGTGCGGCGACGTCGGCCGGCGGCGCACCGCGGTAACCCCGCAGCTGGGGTGACATCCGCAACCGGTCGAGCATGCCGTCCACGTCGTGATCGGTCAGCGGCGTGATACGCACGCTGACGTCACCGAGCAGTTCGACCAGTGTCCCACCCGCGCCGGTCAGCACGATCGGTCCGAACGAGGGGTCGTGGGTCACGCCGACGACCATCTCGATGCCGTCGTCCACCATCTCCTGGACGAGGAAGTTCTCGGCGTGCTCCCCCAGGCCGAGTTCCTGCAGGTGTGCCTGCATGTCCCGGATGGCGTCGCTGACCTCCTCCGGGGTGGTCAGGTCGAGCACGACACCGCCCACGTCGGCCTTGTGGATCTCGGTGGTCAGCTTGACCGTGACCGGTCGGTCCATCTCGCGCTGGACGTCGGCACCCTCGTCGGGGGTCTGCACGATGCGCCCGGTGCCGAGGGGGACGCCGTAGGCGCCGAGGATCGCCGAGGCGGACTCGTTGGAGGCCCAGACACCGGTCGGCGTCTCGGCCTGCGCCAGCTCCTGCTCGACGACGCGCCGTGCGGCGGCCGGATCCAGTCCGTCGGGCGTCACGACGTTGCCAAGGGGGCGGCGGCGCCAACCTGCGTAGCGGGCGACCCGACCCAGCGCCCTCGCAGCGGTCTCGGGGAAGCTGAACGTCGCAACACCGGCAGCGGTGAGCTCGTCGGGTCGGGCCTGGTTGGACATGACCACGGCGACGAGCGGGACGTGCTCGGGGACGTCGGCACGTGCGTCGATCAACGCCTGTATCACCGCGGAGCTGTCCGTGATCCCGGCGGGGATGAAGATCACGAAGATGATGTCGACCTCGTCGGCATGACCGAGGACGCGCAGCGCGCGTGTGTACGACTCGGACGATGCCGACGCGATCATGTCCACGGGGTTGCCGATGCCGGCCTCGGCCGGAAGGAAACCGGCGAGTTCCTCCTGGGTCCGTTCCGACAACGTCGGGAGGTCCAGCCCGTTGGACTCCAGCGCATCGGCCGCGAGGATCGCCGGCCCCCCCGCGTTGGTCAGCACCGCGACCTTGGTGCCTCCGGGGAGCCCCTGGCTGGCCAGGAGTGTGGCGACGTCGAACATCTCCTCCAGCGTGTCGGTGCGGATCACTCCGGTCTGCTCGAACAACGCGCCGACGGCGGTGTCGCCACTGCTGATCGCCGCGGTGTGCGATGACGCGGCACGGACCCCTGACGAGGTCCGCCCGGATTTGACCGCGACGATGGGCTTGCTCCGTGACATGCGACGGGCGATCCGTGAGAACTTGCGCGGGTTGCCGAAGGACTCGAGGTACATGAGTACGACGTCGGTGTCGGGATCGTCCTCCCAGTACAGCAGCAGGTCGTTGCCGGAGATATCCGCCTTGTTGCCGACCGAGACGAACGTGGAGATGCCGAGACCGAGTCGGTTCATGTGGCGCAGGACCGCCAGCCCGAGGGCACCGGACTGCGAGGACATCGACACCCGACCCGGCGCCGGGAACGTGCGCGCGAAGGTCGCGTTCATCCGGACGTCGGGCGAACCGTTGAGCAGTCCCATGCAGTTCGGCCCGATCAGGCGCAGACCATGTCCCCGGGCGCGCTCCAGCAGGTCGTCCTGTCGGGCCTGGCCCTCATCACCCGACTCCGCGAACCCCGAGGTCACCACGCACACCGCGGCGATCCCGAGGTCGCCCGCCTGGTCCACCACGTCGTTGACGAGCGCAGCGGGCACGCAGACCACCACGAGGTCCGGGGTTCGGGGACAGTCCGCCAGTTCGGCGTAGGTGGCAACGCCCTGGACGTACTCCGCGTTCGGGTTGACCGGGTAGACCACCCCCTGGAACCCGCCTTCCAGCAGGTTGTTCAGGACCAGTGCACCGATCGCCTGTGGGTCACGTGATGCACCGACGACCGCGATGCGCTCCGGGCGGAAGAAGCGGGTGAGCGCCGCCTGTGCCGCGGTGCGGTCGGACGCGTCGATGACGTCGAGGAAGCGGTCCCCGAACGCCACCTCGAGGTCGGATCTGACCACGCCGCCCTCGTCGCGGTCCGATCGGTACTCGAGGCCGAGTTCGCGCACGAGGTTCAACATCCGGACGTTGTCGGCCAGGATGTCACCGGTCAGTTGGGTGATGCCGGCCTCGTTGGCGGCGATGGCCACCTGCCGGACCAGCGCGGTGCCGATGCCCCGGCCCTGCTCGCCGTCCTCGATCAGCGCGGCGAACTCGGCTTCGTGCCGGGCGTCGGGGTCGCGTTCGTAGCGGGCGACGCCGACGATGCGTTCGTCATCGCCTCGGCCGCGGGTCGCGACGACCGCGAACTGCAGGTCGGGATCGAGGTTCGTGAACCGCTTGACCGTCTCCTCGTCCATGCGGAACGGCCCCAGGAAACGCCGCCGCCGCGACTCCGCAGAGGTGCGTTCCCACATGCCGAGGATGCGTGCGTCGTCGTCCGGGGTGATCGGACGGAGCGTCACGGTGGTGCCGTCGGGAAGGACATGGTCGTGGCGCTGCATGAGCCCTCGTTGGCGTCAGTTTGCTGGCGACGTCATCTTCGCCGCTCCGGGGAGGCGGGCGGGAGGTAACCGAGCCTACGCGACACCGTTCGTCAAGGGCGGTCCGGCCCTTGCGTGTCGGTGTTCGGCCAGGCAGCATCATCGGACGCGGCACGGGAGGATGCATCGATGGCACGTCCCTACGATCGAGCCAGGGCCGACGCGGAGAGTCGCCTCGAGGCGTTGGACGATGCCGAACTGCTCGACCCACCGTCCGACGAGCAGGTGGGCGACGTCGAGGTTGTCGGCGAGGACCGGAACGCGACCGATGCATCGACCCCGGGTGTCGTGGACCCGGACGAGTACGGCGTCCACGTCGATGACCCGGGATCGGACCTCCTCGACGACGATATGGACGTCGGGCTACGCGATGACGGTGAAGCCACGGCGCTGGACGTCCTCGCCGAGACCTTCAACGCCCGGGACCTCGACGGGGTGATGCAGATCATGGCGGCTGACGGTGAAGCGCCGGGCCTGCTCGGCTACGACCGCGACAACCTGCCGGACGAGGTCGAGGACCTGTGGCGCCGCCGGCCGACCTGCTGCCTGACGCGTGGCTACCACGCGGACGAACACATCGGGGTGCTCTGGGAGCACGATGGGAGCGCCTGGTGGCGGGTCGCCGCCGTCCACGTCAACGACGTCCAGGATGGGATGATCGGCGTTGTCGCGTTCTCCGAGGACGCCGCGCTGCTCGACACCCTGGAAGCGGATCCACCCGACCCCAACGACCTCGAGGAAGGTGCCCGCTGGACGGAATGGGAAGAGGGTGCCGACGCCGAATCCGGGCACAACCACATCTGATCGGGGTCGGGTCGGCGGGAGTGGTCCGAGAAGCTGACAGATGCGCCGGTTCGATGCACTCGGGGATCTGCGGCCGGGGCCCGGGTGGTCAGGTCGCGCGACGTGGGATCCGGTCGGCCGGGTCGGCGTCTGCGATGTCGGCCCAGCTCGGACGATCGAGCGTGAAGACCTCACCGAGCGTGGCGTAGCTGCTGCCCGACAGTCGGCCCACCGGATCGAGCTTCTGCGGGTCGATCCGTCCGTCGGTCCACACGCTCGGATCGACATGGACGTGGGTGACCTCGCCGACGACGAGGTTGCCGTTGCCGATCGGCAGGTCGTGGACGACACGGCACTCCAGGTGTGCCTTGGCGCGGGCGACACGCGCCGGTGTGACGGTCACGGACGGGGCGGCGTCCAGCCCGACCCAGCCGAACTCGTCGACACCCGCAGGCGCATCGGCCGCCGTGGCATTCATCTCCTCGACGAGGTCGAGCGTCACCACGTTGACAACGAACTCCCCCGTCGCGCGGACGTTGCGCAACGTGTCCTTCACCCCCGTCGAGACGAAGAGCACGTGCGGTGGGTCGTTGGCGACGACGTTGAAGTAGGAATGTGGCGCGAGGTTGCGCACACCGTCCTCGCTGACCGTCGAGACCCACGCGATCGGCCGCGGGATCACCAACCCGGTCAGCAGGAAGTACAGCGCACGCGGCTCCCAGGCAGCGGAATCCAGCTCGAGGGGGTCATCGGTCATCGAAGTACGTGGCCTCCGGGTGGTGCACGGTTCGGGTGCGTGTCCACCCTGCGGCTGACTTGGTTGGTCATCTCGCATTGAAGTACTTCGCCTCCGGGTGGTGCACGGTTCGGGTGCGTGTCCACCCTGCGGCTGACTTGGTTGGTCATCTCGCATTGAAGTACTTCGCCTCCGGGTGGTGCACGACGATCGCGGAGGTGGACTGCTCAGGGTGGAGCATGAACTCATCGGTGAGTTCGACGCCGATCTGTGACGGGTCGATCAGCTTGAACAGCTTCTCCTGGTCCTCGAGGTCCGGGCAGGCGGCGTAGCCGAACGAGTAGCGCGACCCGCGGTAGCCCTGACGGAACCAGTCCTTGACGGTCGGTCCGTCGTCCGCCACGACCTCCAGTTCCTGGCGGATCCGGCGGTGCCACAACTCGGCCAGGGCCTCGGCCATCTCGACACCGAACCCGTGGGCGAACAGGTAGTCCTGGTAGCGGTCCTCGTCGAACAGCCCCTGGGCGACCTCGCTGATCCGTCGTCCCATCGTCACGACCTGGACGCCCAGCACATCCACCTCGCCGCTGTCAGCCGGGCGGAAGAAATCGGCGATGCACAGGAACCGGCCACGGTCCTGCCGAGGGAAGTTGAAGCGGACCAGTTCCCGTTCGAGTGGCGCGTCCGGGTCCCAGACCACCAGGTCGTCGCCGTCGCCGCTGGCGGGGTAGAAGCCGTAGACGACCTCGGGAGTGACGACCTTCTCGGCCCTGGCGCGCGACAGCCAGTCGCGCAGCACGGGACGCGCCTTGGACTCCAGCAGTTGCGCGTAGCCGTCCGGATCGAGGTCGCCGGGGGTGAACCCCCACTGGTTGCGGAACAGCGCCACCTCGTTGAGCAGGGGCGCGACCTCGTCCAACGGGATGCCGCGGACCACACGCTGGCCCCAGAACGGCGGGGTCGGCACGTCGACGTCGGCGGCAACCGCGGATCGGGGACGTCCGGCGGCGTCGCGGACCGGCGGTTCCTCGATCGCGCGGGTCACCTTGGGCTGACGTCGCGGCTTGTGCGCCGCCAGGTCGTCGGGGACCGACTGGCCCTCGACGCGTGCCTTCAGCACGGCCTCGAGCACCCGCAGCCCCTCGAACGCGTCCTTGCAGTAGAAGACATCGCCCTCGTAGATCGACCGGAGATCGTCCTCGACGTAACCGCGGGTCAGCGCCGCTCCGCCCAGTAGCACCGGGAGGTGCCCCAACCCGCGGGCGTTCATCTCCTGCAGGTTCTCCTTCATGATCACGGTCGACTTCACCAGCAGGCCGGACATCCCGATGGCGTCCGCCCCGTGTTCCTCGGCGGCCGCCAGGATCGTGTCGATCGGCTGCTTGATGCCGAGGTTGATGACATCGAAGCCGTTGTTTCGCAGGATGATGTCGACCAGGTTCTTGCCGATGTCGTGCACGTCGCCCTTGACCGTGGCGACCACGAACGTGCCCTTGGACGACGACGAGCCCTCGCCCGACTCCTCGATGTGGGGTTCGAGGTAGGCGACCGCGGTCTTCATCGCCTCGGCGGACTGCAGCACGAAGGGCAGTTGCATCTGCCCCGACGCGAACAGCTCTCCGACGGTGGCCATGCCCTTGAGCAGGAACTGGTTGATGATCGTAAGCGGTGGGTGCGACACCAGGGCCTCGTCGAGGTCGGTGTCGATGCCGTCCTTGTCCCCGTCGACGATGCGCTGCTCCAGCCGTTCCTCGACCGGCAGCGCGGCGCGGTCCTCGGTGGACAGCTTGCTCTCGGTCGCACCCTCGAACAGGGCCATCAGCTTGTGCAGGGGGTCGTAGTCGTCCGGCGCCTCGCCGTTCATCCCGGTCGGACCGCGGCGGTCGTGGATCAGGTCGGTGGCGACCTGCACGTGCTCGTCGGGGATGCGGTGCAGCGGCAGGATCTTGCCCGGGTGCACGATCGCGGAGTCCAGGCCGCGGTCCATCGCCTCCTTGAGGAACACTGAGTTCAGGACCTGACGCGCTGCGGCAGACAGGCCGAAGGACACGTTCGACACGCCGAGCGTGGTGGCGCAACCGGGGATGGCATCCTTGACCCGCTCGATCGCCTCCAGTGTCTGTGCCGCGTCACCCCGCAGGTCCTCCTGTCCGGATCCCAGCGGGAAGGTCAGGCAGTCGAAGATGAGGTCGTGGGCCTCCAGGCCGTACTCGTCGATGGCGATCCGGGCGACACGCTCGCAGACCTCGACCTTCCAGTCGGCGGTCCGCGCCTGACCCTCTTCGTCGATGGCCAGCACGACCACCGCGGCGCCATAGCGCTTGGCCAGCGGGAGTAGCACGTCGGCCTTGACCCGGCCGTCCTCGAGGTTGACCGAGTTGATGACCGCCCGGCCACCGAGACGCAAGAGCGCGGTCTCGATGACGTCGATCTGCGTGGAGTCGATGACCAGCGGCAGGGTCGACTGGGTCGCGAACCGGTCGACGATCTGGATCACGTCCGGCACACCCTCGCGCCCGACGTAGTCGACACAGATGTCCAGGACGTGCGCGCCCTCGCGGGTCTGGGACCGGGCGAGTTGCAGCGCACCGTCCCAGTCCTCGTCCAGCAGCAGTTGCTTGAAGGCGCGCGAACCGTTGGCGTTGGCGCGTTCGCCGATCGCCAGGAACGCGGTGTCCTGCTGGATCGGCACGGCCGAGTACAGCGAGGCCAGGCTCGGTCGCCACTCGACGGTGATGGCCTCCCGGTCGTCATCCGCATCGAGGCGGTCGGGATCGGTCAGGGTGCCGGCCGCGCCGACCCGGACCGACCCGGGCCGATCGACGGCCCGCGGCCGTGGCACCAGGCCGTCGACCGCGTCGACGACGGCGGCGAGGTGCTCCGGTGTGGTCCCGCAGCAGCCCCCGACGATCGCGACCCCCATCTCGGCGACGAACTCGCGCTGGGCCTCGGCCAGGCCGTCCGGCTCCAGGGGGTAGATCGTCGCGTCATCCTCGAGGTAGGGGATACCGGCGTTGGGGATGACGCTGATCGGCAGGCGCGACTGGCGCGAGAGCGTACGCACGTGCTCGCGCATGTCCTGTGGGCCGGTCGCGCAGTTCATCCCGAGGACGTCGATCGACAGCGGATCCAGTGCCGCGATCGCCGCCAGGGGCTCCGTCCCCAGCAGCATCGTGTTGATGTCCTTCTCGACCGTGAACTGCACCAGCAGCGGCACGCGTTCACCGCGTTCGACGAACACGTCGTTGGCGGCGGCGACCGCGGCCTTGACCTGCAGCAGGTCAAAGCACGTCTCGACGAGGATGACGTCGCTGCCCCCGTCCAGCAGGCCGCGGATCTGGCGCCGGTAGCCCTCCTCCATGAACGGGACGTCGATGAAGTCCTTGGCGGTTGACGGGTCCTTGCCGAGCGACAGCGTCGGCGACCTGGTGCCCGGTCCGATCGATCCGATGACCCACCGCGGATCGCCGGGGGTCGCGAAGGCATCGGCGGCCGCGCGCGCGATCTCGGAGGCGCGACGGTTGAGGTCCTCGGCCTGAGAGCCCAACCCGTACTCGTCCAGGACCCAGGGGGCGCCACCGAACGTGTCGGTCTGGACCGCGTGCACACCCACCTCGAGGAAGCTGCGGTGGATCCGGTCGATCACATCGGGACGGGTCTGGACCACCACCTCGTTGCAGCCGTCGAGGTCGTCGCTGCCGAAGTCGGCCGTCGTCAGTCCGGCGTTCTGCAGGGAGGTACCCATCCCACCGTCGAACACGATGACGCGGTCGCGCAGGGCCGCGAGCAGGGGATGGGCATCGATCGGGGGCAGCATCGAAGTCATACACAGAGGGTAGGTCGTCCTCGGCCGGACGATCACCGCCGGTTCGCGCCGCGGGCACCGGCACGCGATACTCCGCGCCATGTTCCGCCGGAAGCCAGACCTGCCCCCCGACCTCCACCCTGCCTGGTGGTCGTTCGTCGATTGCGCCGAGGTGATCGAAGCCGGGCGACGTGTCCTGCTCGGAACGTTGCCAACCGGACGGGTCGAGCCCGCTCCGATCGGTGCCGGGACCGACGCCGTGCGTCGCTCGATCGCCGATGCCCGCGCCTGGATGCCCGGCTGGCGCCTCGACGAGTTGGAGCAGGACTGGCAGGAGTGCGTCGATGCCCTCGACGCGGCCGAGAAGGCGCTGGATGACGTCGACCACGTCGCCGCCTCGACCGATGAACTCGAGGAGTTGCTCACGATCCTGCAGGACGTGATCGATCCGCTGGACACCTTCGCGGACGCCGAGCGTGAGTGGCGACGTCGCTGGCGCCCCCCGAAGGAGCGCGCCGATGTCGGATGAGCCAGCCGTGCCTGGCGAGTCGCTGAGCTACGCCGATGCTGGCGTGGATCTGGCGGCTGCGGATCGCAGTGTCGAACTGCTGGCCGGGGTGCTCGGGCGCGCCACGCGACCCGAGGTCCTCGGCGGCATCGGTGGCTTCGGGGGGTTGTTCGCGCTGGACATCCACCGGTACGACGAGCCGGTCCTCGTGAGTTCGACCGACGGCGTCGGGACGAAGGTGGACCTCGCCCGGCAGCTCGGGATCCTGGACACGGTCGGTCAGGACCTGGTCGCCATGGTCGTCGACGACCTGGTCGTGACGGGTGCCGAACCGCTGTTCTTCAACGACTACATCTCCGTGGGACGACTGGACCCCGACCGGATCGCCGACATCGTCCGCGGGATCGCCGAGGGGTGTGTGCTCGCCGGCTGCGCCCTGGTCGGTGGCGAGACCGCTGAGCACCCGGGGTTGCTCGGTGACGACGAGTTCGACCTCGCGGGCTTCGGTGTCGGCGTGGTCGAGCGCCGCGACATCCTCGGACCGGATCGGGTCGTCACCGGCGACGTGCTGGTGGCGATGGCCTCGTCCGGGCCGCACAGCAACGGCTACAGCCTGATCCGACGGATCGTCGCCGGGCTGGACCTGGCGGAGCTCCACGGACTCGAACGCAGCCTCGGCCAGGAGCTCCTCGAACCCACCCGCATCTACGCCACCGACTGCCTCGCGCTGCTCGAAGCCGTCGAGGTACACGCGCTGTGCCACATCACCGGAGGTGGCCTGCCCGGCAACCTGCCACGTGTGCTGCCGGATGGGCTCGGGGTCACGGTGGACGTGACCACCTGGACCTGGCCGCCGATCTTCACCTGGTTGCAGGAGCGCGGGCCGGTGGCCACCGACGAGATGTGGCGGACGTTCAACTGCGGGGTCGGCATGGTCGCGGTGCTTCCGGCATCGCAGTGCGACGCGGCCATCCGCGTCCTCGAACAGCGCGGCATCGACGCCTGGCAGGTGGGCGAGGTCGTCGAGCACGACGAAGACCGTGACGCCGACGAGCGGTTGCGCTTCGTGGGTGTTTGAGCGTTCCAGTCCGCGGTCAGTGCACAGCGATGCTCCCGCGGTCGTCGTGTGACGGGCCCGGACCGGTCGGGCCTTCGTCCACGTCGCCGGTGGCGGTGACGGCCACCGGACGTGGCTCCTCCGGGGTGCCGGTCGGCGCCGCAGCGTTGAACAGTCCGAGCGCGAGTTGTGCCTGGGTGGTCAGCTGCCCGTCGTCGAACGACAGGCCGACGAGCGATGAGCCATCCTCACCCGGTGCCGGACGGACCGAGCGGACCTCCGCGACGAACGATGCGCGCTCGCCGGACATGTCCAGGTCGAGCCGTCCGATCGTCCCCGTCTCCGGTGTGGCGGCAGGTTCCATCCGCAGCTGCGCACCGGTCAGGGACAGATCCGTGATCGTCGCCGGTCGGCCGTCGAGCAGGCCCGTGGCGTGCACGGGGTGGCGGTAGCTGCCGCGACGTTCGTCGGCGAAGCGTGAGGAGCGGATCCGGGTGATCGCCGTGGCGATCAGCAACCCGTTGATCACCGCCCAGAGCGCTGCGCCGTGGGCGACCCCGGCGATCTCGTAGGTCAGGGGGGTCCGGCCTGCCAGCGTCAGCAGGTACCACGCGATGGCAGCCATGTGGCCGGCGGCCAGGGCGAGCAGCAGTCGTGGAACCGGGATCCGTTTCCTGCCCGTCTGCCCGCTCGCTCCCTTGGGGGTGACCTGGAACGGGATGTCCCGACCCGTGAGACCGACCAGGATCGCCTGCAGGGTGGCTTCCAGGCGTGACAGGTCGAACACGGCGGTCGGGACCGGTCGGATCCTTCCCCGGGCCAGACGCCACAACGCGTGCTGTTGCAGCAGGATCGACGCCCCGAAGGCCGCCGCGAAGACCGCCAGGGGCGCGGCGATCGGCGATGCGCCGCTCAGCAGCACCAGCAGGGGGAACACCAGGAGCAGCAGCAGCCGGACCGCGTCGAACCAACCCAGCAGTGTCGAGGCGTAGGTCAGCCGCTGCCGAGGGGTCAGGCGTCGATCGGTCAGGGGTCGCTCCTGGCGCATGACCTGCATCGCCCCGGTGCACCACCGCCGGCGCTGCAGCGCGTACTGCTCCGCGGTGTCCGCGGCCAGCCCGCGAGCCAGCACCTCGTCGTGGTAGACGGTCCGCCACCCCTTCCGGTGCATCCGGATCGTGGTCTGGATGTCCTCGGTGATCGAGGTGGTGGCGACCCCGCCGACCGATCCCAGCGCAGCCACCCGGAGAACGGCCCCGGTCCCGCACCAGAACGCGCCACCCCACCGGTTCTTCCCGGGCTGGATCTCCCGGTAGAAGACCGCCTGCTCGCTGAAGACCACGTGCTCTTCCTGCCCGCGTCGAACATGGACGTGTTCGAACGACGAGTCGTTGTAGAAGTCCTGCGGGGTCTGGACGAGGGCGATGTCGTCGTCGTGGAAGTAGGGCAGCGTCCGTCGCAGGAAGCCCGGTGTCGCGACGTGATCTGCGTCCAGCACCGCGATGAGGTCGGTGTCGATCACCGTCAGAGCATGGTTGAGGTTGCCGGCCTTGGCGTCGGTGTGTTCGGGGCGCGTGAGGTAGCGCGCCCCCAGACGGACGGCGAGCTCGGCGACGGCCGGGCGGTTGCCGTCATCCAGCACCCACGTGTCGTGGTCGGGTTCGAGCGCCACCGCGGCGACGATCGTCGGCAACAGGACCTCGACGGGCTCGTTGTAGGTCGGGATCAGGACCGCGACCGTCAGCTCGGGTAGCTCTGCCGGGGGCGGCGGGGCGCCATCAACGTCCCACAGGGCGTAGGTGAACAGCGCCAGCCCGAACCAGGCGTGCAGCTCGAGCAGCCACAGGGTCACCGACAACGTCAACGCATCGGGGTTCAACGTCGAGGTGACCCGCCAGCCCAGGTACAGCGCGCCGACGGCCAGTGCGGCGAGCGCCGAGGCGCGGATCAGCCGGGTGCGCCCGGCAGGCTCGCGGGGCCGCGCGGGAGTCGCCGAGCCGGTTGGCGCAGGCGATGATCGTGTCGGGCGGTGTGGTGTGGGTTCGGGATCCATGACCGAGATATCGGCGGTCGGCCGACCAGCTTGAGTCCCGCCCGCTTTTCGTGCGGCACCGCCGGATCAGGGCAGCCAGAAGCTCCGCAGGCCCCCGACCGCCGCGATGCGCTGCTGCGCGACCCGTTCGGCGGCCGCGTCCGTCGTGATCCCGTCCGCACGGGATACCTCGATGATGTTGCGGAGCGTTGCGGGGATCGCGCTGGCGCGCTGGCGCGCACGTGCCGGTGAGCGCCCGTGCGGGTGCAGTTCATCGGCGACGCTGATCACGCCGCCGGAGTTCACGACGAAGTCGGGGGCGTAGAGGATGCCGCGGTCGTGCAGACGCTCGGCGTCCTCCGGTGTCGCGAGCTGGTTGTTGGCGCCACCGCAGACCGCGACCGCGTGCAGGGCCGGGATGCTGTGTTCGTTGAGGACGCCACCGAGCGCGTTCGGCGAGACGATGTCGGCGTCGACCTCCAGGATGTCGTCGACCGGGACGACCTCGACCCCCGGCAGGTCGCTGGCGCGATCGACCGCAGCCGCCGATACATCGGCAACCGTGACCTTCGCGCCGTCCTCGACCATGTGCTCGACCAGGCGGCCCCCGACCTTGCCGAGACCCTGCACAGCGATGTGCCGCCCCGCCAGTGAGGTGGAACCGAAGGTCGCCTCGGCCGTCGCCTGCATGGCGAGGAAGAGGCCGTAGGCGGTCAGCACGCCCGAATCGCCGGACCCGCCCTCGGCCTCGTCCGCGCCTGTCACCCAGCGGGTCTCGCGGTTGATCAGGGCCATGTCGGCGGGGGTCGTCCCGATGTCGCACGCGGCCGTGTAGCGCCCGCCGAGGCTCTCGATCACCCGTCCGAAGGCGCGGAGCAGTGCCTCGCTGCGCAGCTCAGCCGGGTCACCGATGATGACGGACTTGCCGCCCCCATGGTCGATGCCGGCGCAGGCGCTCTTGAGCGTCATCGCCTGGGACAGGCGCAGGACATCAGTGAGTGCCTCATCCTCCGAGGCGTAGGACCGGAACCGCGTGCCGCCCAGTGACGGTCCGAGACGTGTCGAATGGATCGCGATGATGCAGCGCAGTCCCACGTCGTCATCGCGTGCGAACACGACCTGCTCATGAGTATCGGACCGGGCGAAGGGTGCCGTGACCACGTGTGCCTCCCAGCCGGCATCCGGGCCTGGATCCCGGCGGGGGTCGAGACTAGGGCGTCAGACGTTCGTCCGGATGCTGCCGCACGTCGCTGCGCTGGCCGGACGGTCACCCCGGCGTAGTTGCATGGATGTGGTTCGTCTGCGAGGCTTGCCGCCGAGCAGGAGAACAGCGATGTCCATCACGGAGAACCTCACCTCGAAAGTTGCGCGTGGCGTCGATCCTGGCGTCGACGAACCACACGACGAGCTCGACGAGCGCTCGCGTCGCATCCTGGACTTCGAACGTGAATGGTGGAAGTACGCCGGCGCGAAGGAACAGGCCATCCGCGAGCGGTTCGACGTCTCGCCGACCCGCTACTACCAGCTGCTCAACCGCGTCATCGACGACGAGGTCGCACTGGCCTACGACCCCATGCTGGTCAAGCGGCTCTGTCGCCTCCGAGCTTCACGTCAGAGGCAGCGCGCCGCCAAGCGGCTGGGCGCCGACGCGCGCTGAGCGATCGTGGCCGACGCGAAGCACACCCCGCCGAAGGACCCGAGCTTCCGACGCTCGGTCCTGCGTAACGTCGCGGGGGCGGTCGGTCTGGTCGTGCTCGTCGCGGGCATCTTCGGCGTGCTCGGCATGATCGGTCGTGAGGACGTCGACGATCCCGACCTGGCGATCGATGACGTCCCGTCCGAGGACGTGGAGGACGAACCGGACGATGAGTCGTCGGAGCCGGTCGAGGATCCCGAGGACCCTGATCCGGCGGACGACGAACCGGCGGACGACGATCCGAACGGGGAAGATCCCGACGCAGAGGACCCCGACGCGGACACCGATGACGAGGCTCCGGACACCGACGACGAGGATGACGCGCCGTCCGACGAGGAGTCCGAACCCGCCCCCGATGCCCCCGCGGCCATCGACCCGGGCGAGATCTCGGTGCAGGTCCTGGACGGTTTTAGGGCCGATGGCGGTGCAGCGGCGGACGCGGTCAACGAGCAGCTTCGAGACGCCGGGTACAACATCGTCGCGCGGAACCCCGCGATCGCCTACGAGGTCACCACGGTGCTCTGGACCGATGGCTTCGAGGCGGAGGCCCGTCAGGTCGCTGAGGAGATCGATGCGGCTGACGTTCGGGAGCAGCCGGGCAACCTGTCGACCAACGTCAACGTGCATGTCGTGGTCGGTGCCGACCGCGGGTAGGGACCCGGTGTGCCGATGACCTCAGGGGTTCTGCAGCAGCTGCAGCTTCTCCAGGATCATCTGCCGGCGACGTTCCTCGTCCTCCGCATCCGTCGCCAGGACGTCCTGGAGGACCTGTGACAGCGCGAGCGGGGAGAACGGCTTGGTGATGTAGTCCGCAGCGCCTTCCGACCAGCCACGGATCTGATCCTGGTCCTGCACCTTCGCGGTGAGCATCACGACCGGGATGGACCGGAGTTCCTCGTCGGCCTTGATGGCCTGCAGGACCTGCCAGCCGTCCATGCGCGGCATCATGACGTCGAGCAGGATGACATCCGGGCGCTCGACACGGAGCTGCTCCATCGCCGCCTCGCCGTCCGCGGCTTCCAGGACCTCGTAGCCCTCGAACTCGAGGTTGACCCGGCACAGCAGCAGGACGTCGGGTTCGTCGTCCACGACGAGCACCTTGTGGTTCGTGCTCATGCTCGTCCTTTCCCGGACGGCTCGACGGTCCCGCTGAACGGGGCGTGCGACGCCTGCACCGCCGGATCGCTGGTTCAACCCTACCTATGTCGTCTATCGGCGGACACAGGATCAGCTTGAGTGCTGTGACCGCCACTGACGCAGCGGTGGCCGCTCGGAGACCACGACCTCACTGCGGGTCAACTGCAGTTCGCCACTGCCATCGCGGTGGGGTTGCAACAGCGAGGTGGTCAGAGGATCGGTCAGGACGAGTCGACCCTGACGCGACAGGCGGTCGGTGGCCACATGGAGGATCTCGGCGGCCATGCGCCCGAGCGCATCCAGGCTCTGGTGGTCGTGGGTGCGCCGTCCGAGGTCCACCTGGGTGATGACGTCGGGGCCGTGCGCGGCAGCGATGTCGACGAGCATCGCCAACTCGACCCCGTAGCCCTGGACGAACGCGAGCGACTCGAGCAGGTCGCGATCTCCGGCGTACTCCCCGGAGAGCGGCTGGGCCAGCCACGCGAGCTCCGGCCAGAACGCGGCGATGATCGGGCGCGCGAGCAGTTCGGTGACCCGCCCTCCACCGGAGGGACGTACCTCGTCGCCCAGGCGCAGTGGCCGGTCGTAGGTCGCCTTGGTGAACCGCACGCCGTCGTCGAGGAGCAGCGGTCCGAGCAGCCCGAGCACGAAGCGTGGACCGATGTCGTGGATGTCGGCGTCCACGAAGACCACGAGGTCCCCCGCCGAGGCGGCCAGACCCTTCCAGAGCGCCTCTCCCTTGCCGAGGGCGGTCCCCGCCCCGGGCAGGACATGCGATTGGCGCACGACACGTGCGCCGGCCGCGCGTGCGATGTCGCCCGTGCCGTCGGTTGAATCGGCGTCGACCACCAGCACCTCGTCGAGCAGCCCGGTGTCGACCGACAGGGCGCGATGCAGGTTCCCGGCGACCTCGCCGACGGTCGGTGCTTCGTTGCGGGCGGGGATCACGACCGAGACGGTGAGGTCACGGTCACGCTTGGCCGCGATCAGGAGGTCGACCGTGAACTGCGCGTGGTGACGTGTTCTCGCGGCGAACCGATCCGTGAGATGTTCGGGCGGCACGGGATTCCCTTGACGTGGTGACCGCTGGTCGAGCCGGCGAGGTGGTTGCGCGTGGACGCGGGGCGATGGCCGTGCTGCATCCTGCCCGACCGCTGGCCCGGGCGCGAACTCCGGCTGGCTATAGAGGCTTCGGAGCGCGGGCCGTTGCTGGACCAGCGCCCGGGCCGGCTGGCCCTCCGCTCGGGGGGATGGCATGCTGCCGTCACTGGTTGCTCATCCAGAGAGGCGGAGGGCTCGGGCCCGACGAAACCTCGGCAACCCCCACGGTGACGCGAGTCAGCGGGGGAAGGTGCCAAACCCGGACCCGTCGGAGACGGCGCGGTCGATGAGCGTGGCGCTTGGCGTGTCCACTCATCGCCCCGACGTCCTCGATGGTGAGGCTGCCGCCTCCGCGGTGGTCTCTCACCGAACCGTTCGACCGCCGTACCGGGCGGTCGGCGAGGGACGATGAGGACAGGAGGACGCATGCGTGCGTCAGCAACGATCGAACGACCGCCCCTGCAGGTCAACGTGACCCACCTGCGCTGTCGGCTGTGTGGGGAGACCGAACCCGTCAGCGCCTCCCACGTCTGTGGGATGTGCTTCGGACCTCTCGAGGTCGCCTACGACGAGCACCTGGCGGACCGCCGCGTCTCCCGGGCTGCGATCGAGGCGGGCCCGGCATCCCTGTGGCGCTACCAGGACCTGCTACCGGTCCTCTCCGATGATCCGGACCTGCGGGTCGACCTCGGAACCGGATGGTCACCGCTGCGCCCGGCTCCACGGCTGGCGCAGCGGTTGGGTCTCGGTGAACTGTGGCTCAAGGACGACACCCGCAACCCGTCCGGGTCGTTCAAGGACCGGGTCGTCACGATGGCGCTGTCCGCCGCACGGGCGATGGGCATCGACACCATCGCCTGCGCGTCCACGGGCAACCTCGCCGGTGCGGTCGCCGCCCACGCGGCTGCCGTCGGGATGCCGGCGTACGTGTTCGTCCCCAACACCCTGGAGCAGGCCAAGATCGTCGGTGCGGCCATCTACGGGGCCAACGTGGTCGCGGTCGACGGGACCTACGACGACGTCAACCGCCTGTGTGCCGAGGTCGCGGACCGACAGGGTTGGGGCTTCGTCAACGTCAACCTGAGGGCCTTCTACGCCGAGGGGTCCAAGACGATCGGCTACGAGATCGCCGAGCAGCTCGGCTGGGAGTTCCCCGACCACGTGGTCGCGCCGATCGCCTCGGGAGCGATGTTCGTGAAGATCCGCAAGGCCTTCGGTGATCTGCAGCGTCATGGGTTGGTCGATGGGTCCATCCCCCGCATGAGCGGTGCGCAGGCGACCGGGTGCTCGCCGGTCGCGACCGCTTTCGAGGCGGGCACGCTCGATGTCGTGCCGCAACGCCCCGACACGATCGCCCGCTCCCTGGCGATCGGGAACCCGGCCGATGGGTACTTCGCGCTGCAGGTCGCCGCGGAGACCGACGGGGTCATCGGACACGTCCCGGACGACGAGGTGGTCACCGGTATCCGGCTGCTCGCCGAGACCGAGGGTCTGTTCGCCGAGACCGCCGGTGGTGTCACGGTCGCCAACCTCGCTCGGTTCGCCGCCGACGGTCGGATCGGCCGCGACGAACGCGTCGTCGCCGTCATCTCCGGCAACGGCTACAAGACGCTGGATGCGGTGGCGCCCACGGTCGGCCCGACCTTCGAGGTGTCGCCGTCCCTGGACGATTTCCAGGCCCAGTTGGCCGCCCGTTCTGCGTAGCTCGCGTTCACCCCGTCGGTCCCCTCCGACGCTCCCTGACGAAGGACAACCCCATGCCAACGGTCCGTATCCCCACCCCCCTGCGCAAGCTCACCGACGGCAGATCCGAGGTGACCGTCGACGGTGCGGATCTGCGCACGGTCGTGGCGAACCTGGATGCTGCCCATCCCGGTTTCGCCGACCGGGTCCTCGACGAGTCCGGCGAGCTCCGGCGGTTCGTCAACGTCTTCGTCCGTGACGAGGACGTCCGCTTCCAGGACGGCCTGGACACCGCGCTCAGCGACGGTGACGTGGTCTCGATCGTGCCCGCCGTCGCCGGTGGCGCCTGCTGAGCGACCCGCCGCGGTCGGGCTTGGCGCGGGGCATGGTTCGGGGTTTGCGTGCAGCAGTCTCCGGGTGCTGCACGCGGATGCACGCGAACCCGCGGCGGCGCGGGGCATGGTTCGGGGTTTGCGTGCAGCAGTCTCCGGGTGCTGCACGCGGATGCACGCGAACCCGTGCGGGCGCGTCGCAGCCGACGCGGCGAACCCGCGGTGGGCTCAGGCCTCGACCCGGGGCCGGACGACCGCGTCGATGAACCGGCCGACGAGCGCCCGGCCGATGGGCACGATGGACCGGTCGCGCCGGCTGGCCTCCTCGCCGAGCGCGTCACCGTCCACGCCGGCAGCCTCCAGCACCGGGGTCAACGCATCGAGTTCCAACCATCCGTGCAACTGCTCGGCATCCACCTCGGGATGGAACTGCACCGCCCAGGCGTCACCGATCCGCCACGCCGCGGTTGCATCGCTGCCGCTGAGCAGCGGCACCGCGCCTGGCGGCAACGTGGTGACCTCGTCCTCGTGGAGGAACAGGGGTGCGGCGCCGTCCTGCCAGCCACCGATGACCGGGTCGTCCGCAGCGTGGTCGGTGCGGGTCAACGGGATGTAGCCGACCTCGGGGGTGTCGCGCCGCTCGACGGTTCCACCCAGTGCGACGCCGAGCATCTGCGCTCCCAGACAGACCCCGAGGACCGGGATCTCGCGCTCGACGGCGGTGCGGAGCAGGTCGAGTTCCGCCACCATCCAGGGCACGTCCTCCGGTGCGGTGGCGCTCATCGTGCCGCCCATGACGATCACGGCGGCGACATCGTCGAGGTCGGTGGGGACGTCCGCTGCATCGGCGACATGGACGAGGTGCCACGGGGCGATCGACGTGCGGCTGTCGAGGACCTCCGTGAAGCAGGACGGTCCGGCAGCAGCGGTGTGCTGGAGAACGAGGATCCCTGTCACGGCGCGGTGCTCCTGGTCGGTGGACGCCCGGATGCTAGTAAGACTCTGGGTAGGTCGTGAGCGCCGGATCCGGTCGGCTCCGGCCCGTCGCAGCGCGTGACGGCCGGTTCCGGCTGAGGAGCCCGCGTGGTCGGCTACCGGCCGAGGAACGGTAGGGCCACCAGGTAGCCGACCAGCAGCACGATCCCCTCCGAGCGTGCGACCCGGGTCCCGGAGATCATGAAGATCATCGCGATGACTCCGATCCCCACCATCAGGAGTGCAGCGAGTCCGGCCAGGGATGGATCCAGCGCGACGGACGGCCCGGCGAAGGCCACCACGCTGCCGACCGCACCGGCGTTGAACAGGTTGCTGCCGAGCAGGTTGCCGATGATCAGGTCGGTCTCGCGACGACGGGCCGCCTGCACGGCGGTCGCGAGTTCGGGCAACGACGTCCCGATCGCGACGATCGTCACGCCGACGAATCCCTCGGCGAGGCCCAGCGTCCGTGCGATGTCGGTGGCAGAGACCACCAGGACCTGTGCGGCAACGATGACGGCGATCAGTGCGAGCACCGTGCGGGTCAGTTCCCGTCGTAGTGGCGGCTTCGCTTCGGTGAGGTACTCACTGACCTCGTTGGCCAGCACCGGATCGCCGCCACGCGCCGCCACGATGATGACGGTCAGGGCACCGACCAGGACGATCGCGAGGATGGCCCCGTCGAGGACACTCAGACCACCCTGGATCAAAAGGGCGAAGGCGACCACGGCCGCGAGGGAGAGCGGCGCCTCGCGCTTCAGCGTGCTGGAGCGCACCACGATCGGCGCCACCATCGCGGCCACCCCCAACACCAGCGTGAGGTTCGCGATGTTCGAGCCGATGATGTTGCCGACCGCGAGGTCGACCTGGCCCCGACCTGCGGCCAGGCCGGACACCACCAGCTCCGGGGCCGAGGTCCCGAAACCGATGACCACGGCGCCGATGACGATCGTGGAGATGCGGAGTGCCGCGGCGACCCGCGCGGCACCGACCACGAACTGGTCGGCTGCGTAGGTGAGCAGGAGGAGGCCGAGGAGGACACCGGCGATCGCGAGGAGCATGGAGCCTGACGCTAGCCGTCGCGCGGCCAGGACGGACCCGATGCCCCGTCCCCGATGCCCCGTCCCCGATCCCCGACCGAGGTCGGATGGCTGGGCTGGATCCGGGGACGGACCGCCAGCCGTCGTGGCTACGCTCTCGGCGATGACGGGAAGGCATGCGGTGACGGGCAGGTCGGTAGGGCCACGGCCGTGGCGTCTGCTTCCCACGGTGGCGGCAGCCGCGGTCGTGCTCGTGTTCACGGCCTGCAACACCCCGCCTGCGTCTGTGGACGACGGGGCGGAGGAGCCCGAGGGAACGTCCGAGGAGCTCGATCTCGCCACGAAGCCGGACCTGACCACGGTCCTGACCGACGACCGGGGCGAACCGCCGTCCGGCCTGCAACTCACCGACGTCGTCGAGGGTGCGGGCGACGCCGCGGCTGACGGCGACGCACTGACCGTGCACTACGTCGGAGCGTCCTGGTCGTCGGGTGCACAGTTCGACGCGACCTGGGACCGCAGCCAGCCGTACTCCTTCACGCTCGGGGCGGCTACCAACATCGACGGGTGGGAGCAGGGCCTGCGCGGTATGCGGGAAGGGGGCCGCCGCGTGCTGGTCATCCCGCCGGACCTCGCCTACGGCGATCGGGGTGCCGGTGACGACATCGCCCCCGGTGAGACCATCGTGTTCATCATCGATCTACTGGAGGTGGAGGGATGACAGCGACGACCAGCGAGGTGGACCGATGAACCTGCACGCGGATCTCGTCCCGTTGACGACACTGCTGGGCACCTGGGAGGGTGTCGGTGCGGGCGACTACCCCACGATCGACGCGTTCCGCTACCGCGAGCAGGTCACGTTCGCCCACGTCGGCAAGCCGTTCCTGACCTACGGGCAACGCACCTGGCACCCGGAACACGGCGCACCCATGCACACCGAGACCGGCTACCTGCGGGTCGTTCCCTCGACAGAGACCACCGCCGCCACCGCCGACGCTGTCAACCCCGCCGCCTCCGCCGGCCCTGTTCGCGTCGAGTTGGTCCTCGCCCACCCGACCGGGATCGTCGAGGTGGAGGAGGGCAACCTCGAGGCAGGTGTGCTGCGCCTCGCGACGACATCGATCGGGCGCAGCGACACGGCCAAGGACGTGGTGTCGCTCCGGCGGGAGTTCCGGATCACCGACGACGAACTGTCCTACGACCTGTGGATGGCGTACGCCGACATCCCCGAGACCCACCACCTGCACGCGACCCTGCGCCGCACGTCGTAACGTTCGCGGTCCACCACCTCAGCCACGACCCCGACACCGACCATGACTTGGAGTACCCGGATGGATGCGACCACCGCGAAGGAGCAGCAGGACCAGCACGTGCTGCTGGACGTCCGCGAGCAGCCGGAGTGGGATGCCGGCCACATCGACGGTGCCGTGCACATCCCGATGACCGAACTGAACGACCGGCAGGCGGAGATCCCGTCCGACCGGCCCATCGTGTGCGTGTGCCGGTCGGGACAGCGCAGCGCGATGGTCACCCAGGCGCTGGTCGAGGCCGGCTACGACGCGCAGAACCTGGATGGGGGGATGCTCGCCTGGGCGGAGGCGAAGAGCCCGATCGTCACCGACGATGGCAGCCCGGGGACGGTCATCTGATGCTGACCGACCGCAACAATGTCGAGGTAGCGCCGGCCCGGGGAGGGACCCGATGACCGAACGACTCGTGGTGATCGGCGGTGATGCGGCGGGGATGTCGGCCGCGTCCCAGGCCCGACGCCTGCGCGGTCCGGACGAACTGGAGATCGTGGCTTTCGAGCGTGGTCGGTTCACCTCGTACGCCGCCTGCGGGATCCCGTACTGGATCGGTGGCCTGGTCGAGGAACGCGACGCCCTCATCGCCCGGACACCGGAGGTCTTCCGGGACCGCCAGGGCATCGATGTCCGGATCCGCCACGAGGTGACCGGTATCGACACCGATGCGCGGACGGTCCGCGTGACCGACCTCGGCACCGGTCAGGAAGCGGTCCACGACTACGACCAACTGCTCGTCGCCACCGGCGCGACCCCGGTGCGTCCCCCGGTGCCGGGGATCGACGCGGCTGGGGTCCTCGGTGTGCAGACCCTGGTCGACGGACAGCGCGTACTCGATGCGTTGGAGGAGCGTTCGCCGCGCCGTGCGGTGGTGATCGGCGCGGGGTACATCGGCCTGGAGATGGCGGAGGCTATGTGTCTGCGTGACATCGAGGTCCACGTGGTCGAGATGGCGCCACGACCGATGTCCACCATGGATCCCGAGTTCGGAGACCAGATCGCCGAGGCGATGCAGGGCATGGGGATGCACCTGCACCTCGGGGTCGCGGTCGAGGCCGTCGAGACCGGCGACGACGGGTTCGTCCGTGCGGTCCAGACCTCAGAGGGCACGATCGAGGCCGACCTCGTGGTGCTCGGGACGGGCGCCCGTCCCCTGACGGAACTGGCAGAGCCGGCCGGGATCCCGATCGGCCCGAGCGGTGGGATCGTGACCGACCGGCGACAGCGGACCCCGGTCGACCGGGTCTGGGCAGCTGGCGATTGCACCGAGACGTTCCACCGGATCTCGCGGCGGCCGGTGGCGATCGCGCTGGGGACCATCGCGAACAAGCAGGGCCGGATCGCGGGCCTGAACCTCGGCGGTGCGTACGGGGCGTTCCCGGGTGTCCTCGGGACCGCCGTGACCAAGGTGTGCCACCTCGAGATCGCACGCACGGGGTTGGGTGAGCAGGAAGCCATGGACGCCGGGTTCGCGGTCGCGACCAGTGTCATCGAGGCGTCGACGCGGGCGGGGTACTACCCCGGTGCGAAGCCCCTCACGATCAAGACGATCGCCGAACAGGTCACGGGCCGCCTCCTCGGCGCCCAGATCGTGGGTGAGGAGGGCGCCGCCAAGCGGATCGACGTGTTCGCGACGGCCCTGTGGAACGAGATGACGGTCGGTGACCTGCTCAACGTCGATCTGGCCTACGCGCCGCCGTTCTCGCCCGTCTGGGACCCGGTGCTGATCGCCGCGCGCCAGGCTGAGGGAGCCGTCCAGGACGCGTCACCCTGACCGCGCTGCGCGGCGCGCGGCGCTGACCGCAGCGACCGCGGTAACCGCGCCCCACTGAGCGGACGCGTCAGGCCTTGCGCCGCGCCCGGGTGGTGGCCTTCGCGCCGGCGTTGGTTTCGATGTGGTCGATGACCTTGCCGGCCACGTCGATCTTGGTCGCCCCCTCGATCCCCTCGAGTCCCGGCGAGGAGTTGACCTCCAACACGACCGGACCGTGGTTGGACCGCATGAGGTCGACGCCGGCGACGTTCAGGCCGAGGATCTTCGCGGCACGTTTCGCCGTGGCGCGTTCCTCGGGCGTGAGCTTCACCGGCCTCGCCTCGCCGCCGCGATGCACGTTCGAGCGGAAGTCCCCGGGCACGGCCGTGCGCTCCATCGCGGCGACCACCCGGTTGCCGACGACGAAGGCGCGGATGTCGCTGCCGCCGGCCTCCTTGATGAACTCCTGCACCAGGATGTTCGCATCGAGCTGCATGAACGCACCGATCACCGACTCGGCGGCCTTCTTCGTCTCCGCGAGCACGACGCCCATGCCCTGCGTCCCCTCCAGCAGCTTGACGACCAGCGGTGCGTTACCGACCAGCGAGATCAGCCCCTCGATGTCCTTGGTGGAGTGCGCGAACGAGGTGACGGGGAGACCGACGCCCTCGGCGGCCAGCAATTGCAGCGCCCGCAGCTTGTCGCGGGATCGTGAGATCGCCTGGGACTCGACCGCCGGGTAGACCCCCATCATCTCGAACTGACGCACCACCGCCGTGCCGTAGAAGGTCCTGGTGGCTCCGATCCGTGGGATCACGGCGTCGATGCCCTCCAGTTTGCCGCCGCCGTACGTGATCGCCGGACGGTGTGAGGTGATGTCGATCACGCACCGCAGGTAATCGATGACCTGGACCTCGTGACCACGTTCCTCGGCAGCCTCGACCAGACGACGCGTCGAGTACAGCTTCGGGTTCCGGGACAGGATGGCGAGTTGCATGTGCGGTCCGAACGGTGGTCGGGTGGTGCGGGGCGGGATCGGCCAAGTGGTGCGAGGCGGGGATCTCGCGGCGGGAAGGTCGTTGTACGGAGGGCGGGCTGTCCGGCGAGGTACCGTCCCGGCACGACCTCCTCCAGCTGACCCGTCAGGCCACCCGCATGTTCACGATCCCGATGGTGTTGGTCGCGCTGCTCGTGGTCGCTGCGGCGCCCGTGTGGCCGTGGAGCCGCGGCTGGGGATGGGCCCCGACCGGCATGTTGGCGATGGGGCTGGCCACGATGGTCGTGTTCTCGTGGACGATCGTGCCGGAGTAGCCAGACCGGTCGGGTCGATCGAGGCGGTGGTCGGGTCGATCAGGAGGCGGCAGCCTTCTTCGCCGCCTTCTGGGCCTGCTTGAACTCGCGGACCTTCGCGAGGGTCTGTTCGCTGGTGACGTCCGCGATCGACCGGTAGCCGTCCAGCCCGTAGTCGCCCGCGGCCTCTTCCCATCCAGCCGGCGTCACCCCGCACTGTTTGCCGAGCAGCGCCACGAAGATGCGGGCCTTCTGCTCCCCGAAGCCGGGCAACGCCCTCAGGCGCTTGAGCAGGTCGGCGCCCGAGCTCGCTTCGTCCCAGACGTTGCTGGCGTCGCCGTCGTGCTCCTCGACGAGGTGGACCGCCAGGGCATGGACCCGCTTGGCCATCGAGCCGGGGTAGCGGTGCAGGGCCGGCTTCTCACGGAAGAGCGGCTCGAGCTCGTCAGGGGACATCGCCGCGATCGTCGCGGGGGTCAGTGGACCGTCCACCCGCTGGTCGAGGCGGTGCGGTCCGACGAACGCCAACTCCATGGCGATCTGCTGGTCGAGCAGCATGCCGACCAACAGTGCGAAGCCGTTGTCGGACAGCAGGGCGTCGGCGTCGGTGTCGCCGGTCAACGTCAGGGTGGGCATGGCGTGAACCTCGTCGGGGTCGCGTGAACGGTGACGGTACCGGGGCCCCGATCACGCCCGGGTTCGCGCAACCCGCCGCCGTCGGGTGCAACCCGCGTCAGCCATCCGTGTCGTCCTCATCGTCCGCGGGCTGCTCCCCGTCCCCGTCGGCACGCTCCGCCGCGATCCGTCGCTGGTCCGCGAGCTCGCGCACGAACCGCGCCGCGATGGGCCCGGCGACCTGACCGCCGGCGCCACCGTCCTCGACGACGATCGCGAACCCGACCCCGTCGTAGGCGCCGATGAACCAGGCGTGCTCGATGTCGCCGGTGGCCTGGGCGGTGCCGGTCTTGCCGAACACCTCCCGGTCCTCGACGCCGGCTTCGGTGCCCGTGCCATCCGTGACGACGGCGCGCATCAGCTCCCGGAGGTCGTCGGTGACGCCCTCGGAGAGGTCGCGCTGCTCGGTCGCGGCATCCTCATCGAGGAGGTAGGGCCGGTACCAGGTGCCCGTCGTGGCGGCCGCAGCGACGCTGGCCATGTGCAGCGCCGACGCTTCGACGCGGGCCTGGCCGAACGCGGCAGCAGCCACCTCGGCGGTGTCCTCGGGCGTCGGGAACGAGCCGCCGAAGGCGGTCAGCGGAAGCTCGGGCTCGACCCCGAACCCGAAGCGCTCGGCCGCGGCGACCAGTTCATCGGCGCCCAGATCCGCACCCAACCGTGCGAACGTCGTGTTGCAGGAGAACGCGAACGCCGCCCGGAACGGGATCGTCCCGCGCCCCTGGTCACCGGCGTTCGGGACCCGCAGACCCCCGATGGTGGTCTCAGCGGGGCAGTCGGTGGGATCATCGGGCCCGATACCGGACGCCAGGATGGCCTCCGCGGTGACCGTCTTGAACGTCGAGCCGGGCGGGAACCGGCCCGCGATGGCGCGGTTGTAGCCCGACAGAGGGCGGCTGGCCGTGCCGAGGATCGCCCCGTTCGAGGCGTCGATCGCGACGATCCCGATGTCCCCACTGGTGCCGACCAGCGCGTTCTCGATCGCCCGTTGGACCTGGATGTCCAGGGTCGTGATCACGTCGCTCGACGGGTCGGCCTGGGTCTCGGCGATGACGACCCGCAGGGGCTCATCGCCGGCCTGATCACGTTCGCGCAGGCCCGCCCGCACGATGTCGCTCCCGGTCAGACGGTCCTCGAACGCCCGCTCGAGCCCGAACTGGCCGATCTCCAGACCCGGTTCCCCGTCCTCGATCTCCTCGAGTTGCTCGGCCGTGGCCTCCGCGTAGATGCCGACGACGTGCTGGGCGAAGCCGTCATCGAACAGTGCGCGGCCGCTGTCGGTCTGGCGCAGCACGCCGGAGACCTCGCGCAACCTCGGCGCAGCATCATCGGCCTGCTCCGTGGACACGGTCACGATCGGGTAGAACCAACCGTCGACGAGGTTGTCGCGGTTGAGTTCACGTTCCGCGGCGGACTCGCTCCCGGGGATGGCGTCGGCGAAGGCCTCGACGACCTCCTCGACGTCCTGCACCGCGGTGGGCTCGAAGCCGAACGTGACCAGGGTGCTCTCGCCGGACAGGACGGTGCCATCGGCGGCGAGGATGCTCTTGCGGTCGACGGACTCGGCTTCCGTGCCGAACTCCCACGACTCACGCAGTTCGGGGTGGATCGTGGTGAGCGACCATACGACCCCCCAGTTCCCGCGGTCGCGGACCAGGTTCAGTTCCGTCTCCCAGGTCAGCGGCTCCTCGGCGTAGGGGACCTCCAACTCGACGGTGACGGGGAAGGCGGCCCGACCATCGACATCGCTGGTCATCGTCCCCGGGGTCATCGTGGCGGCACTGACCTGCAGACCGCTGCGCAGCTGGGTGTGCCGCGCGATGAAGTCGTCCGGGGGATCGCGGACGAGGTCGAGCATGTCGAGGTGGTCGCCCGCGGCCCAGGCGTCGAGGTACTCGCGCGCCGTGATCTCCGCGGGGTCGGGTGGGGGCTCGGCGCTGGGTGTCGTCCCCGGCTCGCTCGGATCGTCGTTGACCCACGTCCACACGCCGTAGGCGACACCGGCGGCGATGACCAGGCCGAGCAGGAGCGATACAAGATCCCTGAACCGCACGGTCACCGCCTTCCTGCGAGGTTCTGAGAGACGGTACCGCTCAGCTGGCCGGAGCTGTCGGTGGCTCGGACGGCGGGGATGGCGGTGGCGGGGTGGTGTGTTCCCGCGACGGTCGGCTCCGGCTGCGCTGCCGGGCCCAGCGAACGAGCACCACGATGAGCAGGACCGGCACGATCAGGATGGTCAGCGCGACGGGCAGGGCGGTCACCACCAGCCAGATGGCGGCATCGGCGATGGTGGCGAGCGCGCGTGTCGTGGCGGCCAGGGCCTCCCGGAAGGTCTCGCCCGGGGCCCAGCCGGTGTCCGAGAAGGGCTCGATCCGCTCGGTCGGTTGGAGCGTGACGCGCACGGTCGACAACGCCACCTGTTCGTCGATGCTCGCCAGACGTCCCTCCATGACGTCGATCTCCTCCCGCACGCTACGGATGCGTTCGAAGATCGCCAGGAGGTCCTCGGGTCGGCTGGTCTCCTCGCGGACGTCGGCGAGCAGCGCCGTCAGTTCGCGCTCGAAGGCGGTGAGGTTGTCGATCCTGGCCCGCAGGTCGGCGGATTCCATGGTGACGTCACGTTCGTCGATCCGGTTGACGGGGACCGCGTCGCCGATGGCCTCCAGCGCCTCGACGACCGAGTTGAGCTCGTCCGACGGCACGCGCAACGTGATCGTTCCGCTGACCACGCCGTCGATGTCGCGTTGCAGGTCCGAGGTCGCGGTGAAACCGCCGACCCGGTCGGCGGTCGCGATCACCTCGTCCAGCGCGGCGGCGGTGTCCTCGACCTCGAGGGTCAGCTCCGCCGTGCGGATCACGCGCCGGTTGGCCTGTGCGATCGCCGTCGCGCCTCCCCGGTTCGACTCGTCGGCGTCCTCGGCAACACCGCGGTCCGGCTCGGATGCCGGTGCTTCGGCGTCTTCGCCAACCTCGACGTCACCGAACCCATCTGCCGAGTCCCGCGCATCGCTGGTCACGGTCTGGGCGGCATCGTCGCCGGAACAGGCGATGAGCACGGCGCTGATGGCCAGCACGGTGGTGATCGTTCGCAACCTCGTCATCGGTGTGCTCCAGGTCGTGGTCTGTCGGCGGGGTCGTGGCCCGCCCGGCGGAGCCGATGACCACGTCCGATCGGTGGGACGTCACGCAGAGCGCTCGGGTTCCCGGCATCCTCGGCGCGGCTCGACGTGCGCCGGCTGCGACGGCCTACCCTGTCGGGACCGTCCCCCCCGCTCAGGACTCGCCACCGATGGCCAATCGCCCGCAGGATTCGTCCCCATCGTCGCGTTCGGAACTCAACGCGTGGCTCGTCGAGGAGATGTACGAGCAGTACCGCGAGGATCCCGACGCCCTGTCGAAGGGCTGGCAGGAGTTCTTCGCGGACTACCGGCCCGACGAGGCCGGGTCGACGACCAACGGCTCGACGGTCACCCCCGAAGCGTCGCCAGCGCCCCGGAAAGCGGTCGCGGCCGTACCGGAGGACGGGCCGGATCCCGAACGTATCCGCGGGGTGGCGGCCAGGATCGTCGAGAACATGGAGACCTCGCTCGGGGTCCCGACGGCGACCTCGGTGCGCGATGTTCCCGCGAAGCTGCTCGAGGTCAACCGGCGCATCATCAACAACTACCTGCGACGCACGCGCGGTGGGAAGGTGTCGTTCACCCACCTGATCGCCTACGCGATGGTCAAGGCGGTTGAGACCGTCCCCGCCATGAAGAACACCTTCGCAGAGGCCGAGGAGGGCAAGCCGGGGCTGCTCCGTCCTGAGAGCTTCGGCCTGGGGCTGGCCGTCGACATCGAGAACGACGACGGCAGCCGCACCCTGATGGTGCCCGTCATCAAGGACGCGGACACGCTGAGCTTCGAGGGGTTCCTGCGGGCCTACGAGGACGTGATCCGCAAGATCCGTCTCAAGAAGCTCGATCCGGCGATGTTCTCCGGGGGAACGATCACGCTGACCAACCCGGGGACGATCGGCACGGTCCACTCCGTTCCGCGGCTGATGAGCGGGCAGGCGGCGATCCTGGGTGTCGGCGCCATCAACTACCCGGCGGAGTACCAGGCCGCCGACACGCGCACGCTCGCGAAGCTCGGGGTCGGCAAGGTCATCACGTTGACCTCCACCTACGACCACCGGGTCATCCAGGGCGCGGAGTCCGGGATGTACCTCTCCCGGGTGCACGAGTTGCTGCTCGGCAAGGACGGCTTCTACGACGAGGTGTTCTCGTCGCTCGGCCTGCCCTACGAGCCGGCCCGGTGGCGCACCGATTCCACCGACGTGGACAGCCAGACCGATCTGCTGTCCAAGCAGATGAAGGTCGGGCAGCTCGCCAACATGTACCGCGTCCGTGGCCACCTGATCGCGGACCTCGATCCGCTCCGGCAGCGTCCACCCGAGATGCACCCGGAACTCGACCCGACCTACTACGGCCTGTCGATCTGGGACCTCGATCGCGACTTCCTCACCGATGTTGGCGGGTCGACGCAGAAGATGGGCCTGGGCGACATCCTCGGGGTGCTGCGCGACGCCTACTGCCGCACGATCGGCATCGAGTACGGCCACGTCCTCGACCCGGAGGAGAAGGCCTGGATCCGTGAGCAGGTCGAGGGTGTCGACGAAGACGTCCCACCGGAGGATCAGCTCTGGATCCTCGAGCGGCTGAACGCCGCGGAGGCCTTCGAGTCGTTCCTGCACACCAAGTACGTCGGGCAGAAGCGGTTCGGGCTGGAGGGCGCGGAGTCGCTGATCCCACTGCTGGACGCCGTCTGCGAGGCCGCCGTGGACAGCGGCATCAAGGACATCGTGATGGGCATGGCCCACCGCGGCCGCCTGAACGTCCTGTCCAACATCCTCAAGAAATCCCACCGGCAGATCTTCGGGGAGTTCGAGGGGCACATCGACCCCGACACCGTCCAGGGCTCCGGTGACGTCAAGTACCACCTCGGGACCCGGGGGACCTACGAGACGCGTGCCGGCAACACCGCCGAACTGCACCTGCCACCGAACCCGTCCCACCTCGAAGCGGTCAACCCGGTCGTCGAAGGCATCTCGCGCGCCATGCAGGACCGCTACGACCAGGGCGATGAGGGCATCTACCCGGTCCTGCCGCTGCTGATGCACGGTGATGCCGCGTTCGCCGGCCAGGGGGTCGTGGTTGAGACGCTGAACCTGTCGCAGCTGCGCGGCTACCGGACCGGCGGGACCGTGCACGTCGTGATCAACAACCAGGTCGGGTTCACCACCTCGCCCGAGGAGTCGAGGTCGTCGTTCTACGCCACGGACGTCGCCAAGACCGTCCAGGCCCCCATCCTCCACGTCAACGGTGACGACCCCGAGGCGGTCGTGCGGGTGGCCCGCCTCGCGTTCGACTACCGGCAGAGGTTCCAGCGTGACATCGTGATCGACCTGGTCTGTTACCGGCGCCATGGGCACAACGAGGCCGACGACCCGTCGTTCACCCAGCCGCAGATGTACGAACTGATCGACAGCAACCGCTCGGCCCGCAAGCTCTACACCGAGCGCCTCGTGCGGCGCGGGGACATCTCCATCGAGCAGGCGGAGAGCTTCCTCGAAGACTTCGAGGGGCGGCTGCAGTCGGCCTTCGAGGAGACCAGACAGGCCGCCCCGCCGGAACCGCCGCAGGCCGTGCGTCCCGAACCCTCCATCGAGTTGGAAGACGCGGTCGACACGGGGGTGGCCAAGGAGTCCCTCGACCGGATCGCCGACGTCCAGTTCAACCAGCACGACGGCTTCACCCGGCATCCCAAGCTCGATCGGATCTTCAAGAAGGCCCGGGAACGCTACGAGACCGGCACGATCGACTGGGCGCTCGGCGAGACGCTGGCGTTCGGATCGTTGCTGCTCGAGGGCACGACGGTGCGGCTGGCCGGGCAGGACTCGCGCCGCGGGACCTTCTCGCAGCGTCACGCCGTGCAGGTCGACTTCAAGACCGGTGAAGAGTACCTGCCACTGGCCAACCTCGATGAGGACCAGGGCCGGTGGTTCATCTACGACTCACTGTTGAGTGAGTACGCCGCGGTCGGGTTCGAGTACGGCTACTCGGTGGAGGACAAGACCGCACTGGTCGCCTGGGAGGCGCAGTTCGGTGACTTCGTCAACGGGGCACAGATCACGATCGACCAGTTCATCGTCGCTGCCGAGGACAAGTGGGAGGAGACCTCCGGGCTGGTGATGCTGCTGCCGCATGGCTACGAGGGGCAGGGCCCCGAACACAGCTCCGCCCGGATCGAGCGCTTCCTGGTGCTCTGCGCCGAGGACAACATCCAGGTGGTCAACGCCACCACGGCATCGCAGTACTTCCACGTCCTGCGCCGGCAGATGCACCGTGAGATCCGCAAGCCGCTGATCATCTTCACGCCGAAGTCGCTGCTGCGTTCCCCGAACGCGTTCTCCGACATCTCCGAGTTCACGTCCGGCTCGTTCCGCGAGACCGTGGACGATCCCGCGTGGGTGTCCGGGGACCGTGACCGCGCCTCGGTCAGGACCGTGGTCCTGTGCTCGGGCAAGGTCGCCTACGACGTGATGGGCGAACGCGACGAGCGCGAACTGGAGGTCCCGGTCGTGCGCGTCGAACAGCTGTACCCGTTCCCCTCCGCGCAGATCCGGGACATCCTCGCGACCTACCCGGACGCGACGGATATCTGCTGGGTGCAGGAGGAGCCGGAGAACATGGGCCCGTGGGGCTTCGTGGACGGGCGACTGTGGAACCTGCTGGAGGAACTCGACGACGGCCGGGTGCTGCGTCGCGCGTCGCGCGTGCCGTCCGCCTCTCCGGCCGCCGGTCAGCATGTGGTCCACGACCAGGAGCTCGAGCAGCTCATGGAGGACACCCTCGGGCCCGTCGACGCCTGACCGCGGCGCGGCCCGGCCGCCCCGCCCACACGGACCGCCCCCTCCCTGCAGGTTCGCGTCGCTGGGCGACGCGGATCCGTGGTGGCTCATGCCGAGGGGTTGCGGCTGTGCAGATGTGCGTCGCTGGGCGACGCACATCCGCACGGCTCCACGCCTGATGTCTCTGGTCGTGCAGGTTCGCGTCGCTGGGCGACGCAGATCCGCACCGGGCCGGGGTGGCCTGGCTCGTGCAGCGGCCTGTCCGGTGGTGGGCCCTGGGTGTCGGACGTGTCCATCCACAGGCCTCCGACATCGCCGGCTCCGGGCCGCGACGGGGTGGCAGGCTGTAGGGATGGATCTGCCACCGGAGTGCCTCGGCCTCACCGAGTCCCAGTTGGGGGTGCTCGCCCGCCAGCAGGTGACCACGCGACTCGGGCGTGCCGCCGCCGACGCGATGGTGCGGTCCGGCCGATGGGAGCCGCTCCAGCTCGGGGTGTATCGGCGGCTCGGTGGTGCACGGCTTCCGGTGCAGGCCGCGATCGCGGCGACACTCCGGTCGGGGTCGGGCGCGACCCTGACGGGGCCGGCCGCACTGTCGCTGCTCGACCTGGATGGGTTCCCCGCCTTCAACCGGTCGGTGTCCTTCGAGGTCCTGCTTCCGCCTGGCCGACGGGTCAGCGGGGTGTCGTTCCCGCGGCGTCGTGACCCCGACCCCGGTCGCGCGGTCATGTGGCGGGGTGAGGTCAGGATCGCCACGCCCGTCGACGCGCTGATCGAAAGCGCACCGTTCGCGGAGGAACTGGGTGTCCGCCGACTGCGTTTGGCACATGACGTGTTGCGATGGCGGGGGCTTCTGAAGCCGGGCCGCTTGAGCGACCGCGTTGCGGCGCTGGCACCGCGAGGACCCGATGACGCGTCGTTGCTGCGCCTGCTGGAACTCGACCGGTCGGAGGCCACGGGCGACGGCGAGCGCGAGCTCGGCAGGATCCTGTGCCGGTTCGATCCGCCCCCCGAGGCGCAGGTCTGGGTGACGCCGTCACGCAGGACCGACTGGTGGTTCTCATCGGTTCGGCAGGGATTCGAGTTCCAGGGGGCGGTTGACCACGGCACGCTGACAGGCCGAACCGCCGATGCGAGCCGCGACGCCGAGCTCCGCCGCCAGAACATCCGGCTCACCTACGTCAGCAGGGCCGATCTGGAGGACCCGACGACCCTGATCGCAACGGTGGGCGCGACGTTGGCTGCCCGGGCGTACGAACTGGGTGTTGAGGCGCCGCGCCTGCGCGCCCGTTGACCCGCGGTCGGATGTGCGTCGACAGGTGACGCAGATCCGGCCGGTGGCGTGCCCTGGTGCGCTGGTCCGTGCAGATGTGCGTCGACAGGTGACGCAGATCCGGCCTGCCCGACGTTGGGGTCAGCCGACCTCCCCGACGGTGGTTCAGGCGGGGAGGCCTTCGAGGAAGTCGCGGATCGGTGGGTTGACGAGGTCGGGGTGGGTGAGGTTGGAGGCGTGGCTCGCGCCCTCGACCTCGACGACCCCGCGGCAGTCGTCGACGGCCTCGCAGATCTCGTGGGCGCGGGACACGGGGATCGCGCTGTCCTGCGTGCCGTGCAGCAGCAGGACCGGCATGGCCAACTCCGGGAGGCGGTTGGAGATGTCATCGCGGTCGAGCAGGGCACCGCCGGCTGCTTCCAACCGCGAGGGATCCCAGGACTGCCACTTCGCCTTCCAGTGGGGCTCGATGTCGGGGTCGCCGATGATCAGACCGGCCACGACCGCTGCCAGTTCCTCGAGGTAGCCGTTGGTGACCCAGGTATCGACCATGACCCGGTACTCCTCGATCTTGTCGGGAGTTTCGGGCGGTGCCTGGGTGTCGATCAGGATCAGGGCGCGGACGCGGTCGGGGTGCAGGAGCGCGGCGCGCAGGGACAGGTAGCCGCCCTGGGACATACCCCCGAAGACGGCACGTTCGATGCCGAGGTGGTCGAGCAGGCCGAACGCGTCCCGCGCCGAGTCCCAGTAGGTGAACGGCTGGCCGTCGAACTCCGTGGCGCCGAAGCCACGCTCGTCCCAGGTGATGACCCGGTAGACGTCGGACAGGTCGGCGACCTGAGGGACGAACATGTCGTGGTCCATCAGGAAGCCGTGGCTCAACAGCACCGGTGGGCCGTCACCGCCCGAGTCCTCGTAGTACAAGCGCTGGCCGTTGACGTCCGCGAATGGCATCTGGGGGCCTCCCTGTCGGCGATGGTGAGAGCAACCGGCGGTGGTTCAGCGGCTGTCCCTGCTGCGGGCTACGAGTCGCTGTCCTCGTCGTCACCTGCATCATCGTCCGGCTCGTCATCCGAACTGTCGTCCGGGCTCTCCCGTTCCGGCGGTGCGAGCATGGCCTCCGTTGTATAGCGCACCGAGGAGTCCCACAGCAGCCATTCGTCGATGCCGGCGTCGTAGGTCGCCTGGATCTGCTCGCGCACGTAGCGGGCGCGATCGGGGAAGCCCAACCGGATGGGCCAGTTCGAGTCCTCCAGCCACGGGGCCACGCGTGCGCGCTTGCCGTCGGTGGCCTCCAGCCACACGACGAGCGTCTCCGTCACGATGTCGTAGGGCTGCATCAGCGGGTTGGCGACGCCGTACTCGCCGGGGCCCCAGTGGCTCGGGTAGATCATCGGTGCCACGTAGTCCAGCACGTCGGCGAGCCGCTCGACGTCCTGTCCCACATCGCCGGGCCGGTCGGCCGAGACGCCGTACAGCGACGCGCCGTGTTCGATGCCGTAGGGAGCCAGGCGTTCGTCAGCGCGGCGCGTGAACTCGTAGATCTCGTCCTCGACGCTGCCCTCGAGCCCCGGGATCAGCATGTTGTCGATCGAGCCATCCGGCTTGCGCAGGTAGTCCCAGAGGATGTGGTCGACGCCCATGACGGCGGCCTCCTCCGCGATGGCGATGTTGTACTCCTGCACCTCGGGGTTGGCGAAGTTGGCGAAGCCGGCGTACCGGCCGGTGTAGATCGCGTTGCCGTCGGGTTCCTGGATGGCGAGGTCGCGCTCGTCGTTCGCCCAGGCCCAGGGTGCCATCACCGGATCGGCGAAGGCGACGATACGCCCGATGACCGGGACGCCCAGCGCGTGGAGCTCGGCGACAGCTGCCTCGAGGTCGATGCGGCAGTCCGGGGTGTCGGCGCCGATGCGCGCGGCGAGCTCGTTCTCGGTCGCGAAACCGACCTTGCCCGTCTCGTCCTTCAGGTCGAGCTGGATCGCGTTGATCCGGCCGGCCTCGATGTCGGCCATCACCGGGTCCTTCAGCGATGGCGAGACCCAGCCGCAGAACGACACGTGCACGGAGCGCATCTCATCGACGGTCGCGCGAGAGGGCACGGTCACCAGGCGCAGATCGTCGTCGGAGACGTTGCCCGCCCGGTCTGTGGCCAGGATCGTCAGGGTGCCGTCGGTAACGGCGTCGAGCTCCACCTCGAAGCTGCCGTCGTCGTCCACGGTCGTCGATGTGCCGTCGACCTCGACGGTCGCGCCGGGTTCGGACGTGCCGGCGATGGTGACGGCCTCGCCGGCGACGACTGCGCCGACGGGCGCGGTGATCTCGATCTCCGGTGGGGTCGCGTCGACCTCGAAGGCCCACTCGTGCAGGACCTCGGGCTCCGGTGCGGGCTCGTCGGTGTCGTCCGCGCCGTCGGTGTCGTTCGCGTCGTCGGCGTCGTTCGCGTCGTCGGTGTCGTTCGTGCCGTCCGCGTCCTCGGCGGCCAGGGCCTCCTCGGACAGCTGCAACACCGCGACGACGTAGTCGCCATCCGCCAGGTCGCCGGGTTCGAGCAGGAGGCTGGTCTCGCCCGCCTGCGCGGTCTGGGACGCGGCCGGTTCGACGTCACCCTGCGCGGAGAGTTCGATCCGGATGTCGTCGAGGTGGGGCTCGTCGCCGATCGCGGTCACCTCGAACACGGCAGTTGCCAGCTCGTCGGCGTTCAGGAGTTCGGCGTCGGGGCCGTCGAAGCTGAGCGTCCGGCCCGGTCCGGCTTCGACCGTGCCGTCCTCATTGGCGCCACCCGCGCCGTCACCGCCAGAGGAGCACGCGGCCAGGAGCGCCGTGGCGAGCGCCAGCGACACGATGGCGTGGGTGCCCGTGGAGCGGAGACCGGGTCGGGGTTTGCGAAGGGACCGATGCACAGGGCCACCTGCCAGTGGGTTCGTTGGGCCGGCCGGCGGCATCGTCGACATGCCCCGTCCACCCGTAGGTTGTGTTGTCCTGCGGTCGCGCGCTCGTGCGCAGCCCGCCTGTTCCGGCCGAACGCCCCAGTGGCCGGCGCCCGGAAGGGCAGGGTCACGCGGTCTCGTCCGAGCGGGTGAAGGTACCGTCAGGGGACCGTGGCGTCGTCCCCGGTCACTGCCCGCTCGTCCCCCGTCCCTCTTGTGCCTCCTGGAGTGCCATGCCCGCCCATCGCTCACACCGGCGCGCTGTCGTCCTGGCGGCGCTGATCACCACCCTGGCGCTCGTCCTGACCGCTTGTGCCTCCAGCGACGACCCCGAGGTCGAGGATCCACCGCCATCGGGGGAGGAGCCGGACGAGACGGAGGATGACATCGCTGCAGCCGACGACGAGGCTGAACCCGACGGGTCGGAGGCCGAGGAGCCCGAGCCGGACGAACCGGAGCCGGACGAACCGCAGGAGCCGGACGTCGATCCGGCTGAGGTCGGCGCCGACGAGCTGGGAGTCGTGCCGGTCCTGATGTACCACCAGCTGCGCGACGGCGGTGGCAGCGCCTGGGACATGAGCCCCGAGGAGTTCCGTGCGGAGCTCGAGTGGCTCTTCGACAACGATTACGTCCCGATCACCGCCGCCGCCTTCGCCCGGGGCGAGATCGACGTCCCAGCCGGGTACCGCCCGGTCGTGCTGACCTTCGACGACTCGACCCGGAGCCAGGCGTACCTGGACGAGGACGGCGAGATGGCCGCCGACACCTCGATGGGGATCCTGATCGACGTCGCCGCCGACTACGAACACATCGAGCCGGTCGCGTCGCTGTACGTGATCACGAGCTCGCTCTTCGGCGGCGGGACGGACGGTCCCGACATCCTTGCGGCTCTCGACGACCTCGGGATGGAGATCGGGAATCACAGCCACACGCACGCCAACCTCCGGTCCCTGGATGCCTCCGGGGTGCAGTCGGAGCTGGCGCAGCCCGTCGCCGAGATCCGCGACATCGTTCCCGACGCCGAGGTGACGACCCTGTCGCTGCCGCTCGGCATCTACCCGGAGGATTCGGAGTTGGCGGTGCACGGGAGCGCCGACGGCGTCGACTACGAACACGAAGCGGTCCTGCAGGTCGGCTACACCCCGGCGACCTCACCGTTCCATGCGGAGTTCGACGGCGCCGGCGTCGCCCGGATCCAGACCCACCCGGACCCGGACTTCGAGTTCGGGTCCACCTGGTGGCTCGCGCAGATGGAGGACGGAGGCAGCTGGAGCCCCTACGTCTCCGACGGGAACCCGGACACGATCTCCTTCCCCGCCGACCGGGCCGACGAGCTCCATCCCGACCTCGCGGACCGCGCCAACCCCTACTGACCCACCGACCCAACCACCGTGAGGAGCGTCCGTGCGTGACGACACCGACCGCCTGCTGCCCGCGACCCCCGTCACGTCCCTGGAGCAGCACCTCGAGGCAGGTGGTGGCACCGGCCTCGAACGCGCCCGGTCCCTGACCCCCGACGAGGTCACCGCAGAGGTGGACGCCGCCGGGCTACGCGGCCGCGGCGGCGCGGGCTTCCCCACCGCGACCAAGTGGCGCGGCGTCCGGGAGACCGCGGAACACGCCGGCGGCCGACTCAGCATCGTGGCCAACGCCGCCGAGGGTGAGCCCGGCACCTACAAGGACCGTACCCTCATCGAGCAGCAGCCCTACGCGTTCCTCGAGGGCATCTGCATCGCCCTGCACGCGTCCGGCGCCGACGCTGCCCACATCGGGATCAAGGCGAGCTTCACCCGCCCGCTCGAGCGCCTGCAGCACGCACTGGACGAGATCGTCGCCGCCGGGTGGTTCGGGGCCGACCGGATCGCCATCGTCCCCGGCCCGGACCTCTACCTGTTCGGTGAGGAGACCGGCATGCTCGAGGTCATCGAGGGCAAGCTGCCCATGCCGCGACTGGTCCGGCCGTTCGAAGCCGGGCTGAACGCCACCACCGCCACCCCGAACCCGACGATCGTCAACAACGTCGAGACCTTCAGCCACGTCGCACGGATCCTGGCCAACGGTGCCGACTGGTTCCGCGAGGCCGGGACCGAGGCGTCGCCCGGCACGATGGTGTTCACGGTGGTCGGTGACGTCCCGAACCCGGGGGTCTACGAACTCGCGCTCGGCACCCCGTTGCGTGTGCTGCTCGAGGACATCGCGGGCGCCACCGACATCAAGGCGGTCTACAGCGGTGTCTCGAACGCGGTCATCCTGGAGGAACACCTGGACACCCCGCTGTGCTTCGACGCGATGAGCGACGCCGGCGTGGGCATGGGTTCGGGCGGGTTCATCGTCTACAACCGGGACCGCTCCATCCTGGACGTGCTGAGCGTGCTCGTGAACTTCCTCTCGGTCGAGTCCTGCGGGCAGTGCAACGCCTGCAAGCTCGGCAACGGCGCGATGGCGGAGACACTGGCCAACCTGCAGGCCGGGCTCGGCAGCCGCACCGACCTGGAATCGCTGCTGCGCCGCGCCGCGACGGTGACCGACCAGAACCGGTGCTACCTGCCGGTCGGCAGCCAATTGCTGGTCGGCTCGACGGTTGCGGCCTTCGAGGACGAACTCATCGAGACCGTGGAGGCCGGCACCCGCACACCCGCGGATCTGCCCACCCCGTTGATCGTCGACATCGACGAGGACGAGGGCATCGTGCACTACCACGACCGCTACCACCTGCGGCAGGTCGACTGGTCGTACGCGGACGAGGACCCCACCGCCGAGCGGCTCGAGGCGATCCGGCGCACCGACTAGCGCATCCGGATCAGTACCCCGACGCGTCGACCTCGGCGGCGGTCGGTGGGTCCGACCCCGCGCGGGTGCACGTGATCGCGGCGACCCGGATCGCGTACCGGACCGCGGCGTCCAGGTCGTCAGCGCTGATCGACGCGAGTGTGTCCGGCGATGCCAGGTGCCCGGCCCGGTCCAGTGCCCCCAACAGCCCCGAGGTGAATGCGTCGCCGGCGCCGACGGTATCCACGACCTCCACCTCGATGCCGTCGATGTGCCGGCGGCCACCGGACGCGTCGAACGCGACCGCGCCGTGCGGTCCGCGCGTGACCACGATCCGGGAGGGCCCCGACCCGGCCCACCGCGACGCGGTGGCCAACGGATCGACGCCGGGATGCAGGAGCTCGAGGTCCTCGTCACTGACCTTGATGAGATCGCACGTGGCCACCAGCTGATCCATCCGCTGCGCGTAGGCGGGCATGTCGGCGATGACGTTGGTCCGGACGTTGGGGTCCAGCGTCCGCACCCGGCTGCCCCCCGTACCGGTGCGGAGAAGCTCGGCCAGCACCGCGCCGGCCGGATCGTCGAGGGTGATCGCACCGAACGAGACGTGCAGCGGCGCGGCATCGGGTAGTGCAGGCAGCCCGTCCACATCGTCGCCCGTGAGGCCGGTCGTCGAGGTGCCCTGCAGGTAGAACCCGTAGGAGGCGCGCGCCTGCGCGTCGAGGTGGACGACCGCCAGCGTGGTCGGTTCATCCGTCGGCACCACGTAGTGGGTGCCACCGCCTTCGTCGCGGAGTCGCTGGAGGAGTTGTTGCCCGAACCCGTCGGTGGAGACCCGACCCAGGTACTCGCTGGACCGCTCGAGCCGGGCGAGTCCGAAGGCGACGTTGTAGGGCGAACCGCCGGGCAGCGGCAGCAGCAGCTCGCCGCGGGGAGCCAGATCGATCAGGGCTTCGCCAGCCACCACGATGGTCATGTCCGCGGTCCCTCCGGTTCGGTGCTGAGCTCGACGATCGCGGCGGTGTCCTCGGGCAGCAGGAGGCGACCGTCATCCAGGAGGTAGACCTCGGCGGCGCTGGCGTAGGCGAGCCGACAACCGGCGGGCAACTCGATCTCGGCGGGGCCGTCACCGTCGCCGACGTGCAGGGCCACGACCAGTTCGTCACCGCGCTCGATCGCGATGACGGCGCCCTCGTCGGTCAACCAGGTGATGTCGTCGGCGCGCAGGTGATCCGCCAGCTCACGGCGCACCTGCAGCAGCTCGCGGGTGCGTTCCAGCGGCGAAGCGGGATCACCGGTCTGCGCGAGCATCGTGTGCTCGTCACGACGGTTGGTGCCGAACGGCAGCCAGGGATC